>Ga0065718_1000772_pt1 | contig 22194 bp, 15 predicted proteins | sample GBSCel77sediment_2_FD_59105 | JGI IMG/M metagenome (GOLD analysis project Ga0065718, IMG submission 59105) | Hot spring sediment microbial communities from Great Boiling Spring, Nevada - cellulolytic enrichment CS 77C v3 (version 3) | ecosystem: Environmental > Aquatic > Thermal springs > Hot...
TTGATTGGGCTGGGAATATGGTGCGTATTTGCGGCGCCACTGCCATCCAGGCTGCCGGGTGATCAACTACTATTTTGCTACTTCTCCAACGAAGTGGAAATGGTCGCTGATCTTACTAAGGAGAAGATATCGCAGTTGCTGGAAAATCCTGACTCGTCGAAAAAGCTCCGGCAGCAATTAATAGAAATGCTAGGCTTACCACTTGATTTAGAACGCACGCCGCTACATGCATGCGTTACGGGGACAAATTTTTGCAACGGGGTCTTGGTAGAAAAGGTGCATTTTCAACCTATTCCGCGTGTTTATTACACTGCCAATCTATACTTACCGTTGGAACAGCAGGGTCGGTTGCCTGCAATCTTGTATTTGTGTGGACATTGGTCTTTTGTCTCAAACGGAATCAGCTACGGTAATAAAGTACGTTACCAGCGTGACGGTATAACGTTTGCTAAGAATGGTTACGCGTGTTTAGTGTTGGACACTGTGCAATGGGGTGAGATCCCAACCGACCATCGAGGTACCAGCCGACAAGCTGCGTGGTGGTGGAATAGTATAGGATTCAGCCCTGCTGGGATAGAGACATGGGCTGCTATCCGCGCATTGGATTACCTTTGCACACGAGCCGAAATAAACACCAATCGCATCGGTGTAACCGGCCATTCTGGAGGCGGAGCATATGCCTGGATGTTAGCAGCTGTGGATGATCGAGTTAAGGCAGTAGCACCGATGGCCGGGATTGCCGACTTGGAAACGCACGTGATCGACGGTTTGATTGATAGTCATTGCGATTGCAATTTTCCGATCAATTTGTACCGATGGGACTTTACGTTGGTACCCGCGTTAGTGGCACCAAAACCATTATTAATGGGAGGGACCGACGCCGATCGCATATTTCCCCTTGAAACTACTTTGCGGATTTATCGCCAAACAAAGTTTCTTTACCGCAACTTTGGCGCGGAAACGAACTTGTCTTTGGTTATCACTCCTGGGCCACATGACGAAACGCTGGACATGCGAATGGCCGTGATTTTGTGGTTTGAAAGGCATTTAAAAGGCGAGTACAGGAGCACGCCGGTACTCCAGCAGCATGACATTTTTACGCCAGAACAATTAAAGGTTTTTAGTACAATCCCTGCGGATGCGCTAAACTATAATGTGGCGGGGGAATTCAGCGCATTCCACAAACGGCAGCCACCCCAAACCCTAGCTGAGCTGCAAGAAGTTCTTACTTAAAAACGTATTTGGGGGTTGGCCTAAAATATGCCCAATGAAGTTTTGCAAGCTCAGGACCTGGACAAATGCCCTGGCAGGGTTAGAGCTGTTTGAGCTGGAGTCCGAAAGTCAACCATTTGTGCCATTGTATCTGTACCTTTTGCAGCCGAGCACTGTCTCCGGGCCTGGGAAAGTACGGCTCTATGTGCTTACACATGAGGAATGGTGCCGCTTGATCCAACAACTTCGTAGGTGCTTCCCTGAGTTTGGTGTAGAGGCTGCCCAGCCACCAGAGCCGAAGTCGCTGATGGATAATTTTGTTGATTCTAACCAGGTTGTGGCATATGTGGTGGTACGCGGAGTGGGCCCGGGGAAATGGACGGATGATGAGCAGGTGGTGACCCGGGTCCGTAGACGGTTCATGGCATTGGGCCAAACTTTAGATGGAATGCGTATTTGGGATATCCGGTCTGCTATTAGGATACTCGAGGTAGTTAAACCTGAGTTGTTGCGCGAAGTCCATCTTTGTGGTTCGGATGTAATGGGTGTTAACGCGTTGTACGCAGCAGTGTTTGAACCTACTGTTAGCACTGTAATTCTTCAAGATCCGCCGGCCTCGCATAGGGAGGGACCTGATTATTTGAACGTGCTAAGGTTTGTGGATATCCCTGACACAATTCGAATAATGAGGGCATCTGGTAAGATTGTGGAGATCNGCAGCACTACAAAAGTAATCGTTGTAGTTGCCTATCGGAGCGCCATGGGACAATTCATAAGGTTGTAGCTGCGGTAGAGTGTGGTAGACCACGGTGAATTTTGTGAAAATTGACGTATTGATTTCTGTGTGCGCTGTCTTATAGTGCGCAACTAGTGAAGATTAGAACGAGCGATGAGCAACGTTACTGACGGCCCAGAACCGTGGGACATAGAAGCTGCGCGTAGGCTCTACAACATTCGGCGGTGGGGCGCGCAGTACTTCGATATTAACGAAGCTGGTCATGTCGTAGCACGCCCGTTATTGGATGCGGGTGTGGCGGTAGACTTGACCGATGTTGTCGAAGAGGCGAAGGCGCGTGGGTTAAAGCTTCCTTTGTTAATCCGTTTCCAAGACATTCTCCGGCACCGCGTCGAAGCGATCAATCGCGCCTTCCAGAAGTCGATCGATGAGTTTTGGATACAAAGGTCGATATCGAGGGGTCTTCCCAGTAAAAGTCAACCAACTACGTGAGGTTGTTGAGGAAATCCTTGATGCTGGTCGACCATACCAGTTTGGGCTTGAGGTGGGTAGCAAACCTGAATTGCTAGTTGGTCTGGCCCTGCAGGGGCATGTGGGCGACCTCATTATTTGTAATGGATACAAGGACGCGGATTTTATTCGGATGGCCCTACTCGGTAGTTAAACTCGGGAAGAAGGTCATATTAGTGGTAGAAAAGACTCGAAGAGTTGTTCCGGATAACTTGCTTTGGCTCGTCAAATGAATGTCGAACCATACATTGGGATTCGGGCTAAGTTATTTTCTCGAGGTGCTGGCAAATGGGCAGATAGCTCTGGTGAAAATGCCAAATTTGGCCTCACAACCGCTGAGATCTTGGTGGCAGTTGAAAACGCTTAAAAAATGAAGGTGTTCCACACTGGTTAAAATTGATCCATTTTCATATTGGCTCGCAAGTGCCAGACATACTTATCATAAAGAAAGCTGTCCAGGAGGCCACCCGGCTTTATGCGAGGTTATGGAAAATGGGCTTTAACCTCGAGTATTTGGACGTTGGAGGCGGCCTAGGCGTGGACTACAACGGAACCCGCTCGTCGTACGATAGCTCAACCAATTACACACTCCAAGAATACACCAATGACGTGGTGTATTACATTGGCAGTATTTGNAGCGCTGAGGANGTACCCCATCCCGANATAATCAGCGAAAGTGGACGAGCAATAGTCGCCCATCATAGTGTGTTGATTGTAGAAGTGTTCGGGTCGATTGAAAAACCCCGGCTTTCACACCAGTTTACCTATGGTGAAAACGAACACCCACTGGTAAGAGAACTTCTCCAGATCAAACGCGAGTTACCACATCTAAATCGGCTTGAGGCATATCACGACGCCTTGGAACGGAAAGAAGATGCGCAGCAAATGTTCACCCTCGGCCTAATTGGATTAGAAGAAAAAGCGAAGGTGGAAACTTTGTACTGGGAGATTTGCCACGCCATAGCTGAAAGCTACAAAGGTGAAGTGTTTATCCCCGAAGAGATCGAGCGGTTGCGAGACGAGCTGTGCGACCAGTACCTGTGTAACTTTTCGGTTTTCCAATCGTTGCTCGATCATTGGGCTTTGGGACAACTCTTCCCAATCATGCCAATTAGCAGGCTTAACGAACCGCCAACCCGGGAGGCTATATTGGTGGACATTACTTGCGATTCGGACGGACAGGTAAACAAATTTATCGATATCAGGGGCATGCGCCAAACCTTGCCAGTGCATCCTCTCATCAGAAATGGCGCAGGGAAAATAGAACCCTATTACCTAGGCATCTTCCTCATGGGTGCTTACCAAGATATCATGGGCGACCTTCATAACTTGTTCGGGCGAGTCAATGAAGTCCACGTATTTCTAGATCCAGACGAGCCCGCAGGATATTACATCGAAGACGTCATCGAGGGGTCCACGATTATTCAAACCTTATCGGCTGTTCAGTATGATGAAAACGAACTTAAGCGACAGATGAAGGCACAGGTGGACGAAGCTATAAAGACTGATAGAATGAAACCCTCCGAAGCAATGCGATTGCTCGACGATTACGAGCGTGAGTTGCGAGACTATACCTACCTCAACATCTCAAACGGCTAAAGGTTTGTCGATCATAGGGATTCTACACTCGTGGGCTGTCTACTGCCTTCCTTGTAAAAAGGTTGGGATCGGAGTCAGTGATTAGCTGGGTGGATTCTTTCTGTGTGAATGCTCTAGGGTGAATAACATAAGTTCAATTGATGGCTGTCCAGAGGATTTAACCGAACAGCCAGTTTNGTAGGGAGCTTAATTGCTGTGGTTAGGTGTTTGATGTTAGAGGGAGTCCGCCTGAGGCGCGGTATAGGGCGTCCCAAAAACCGGGTATAGGGTAACCTGCTATCGTGCGCAAAATTATGGAGCGGACGTGTGAGCGTGGAATCTTTATGGCTGTAGATGGGTCGAGGGGATTAGAGGCTTCTAGTAACGCCAAAGTTTTTAGCCCAATAAGGATTGGCCATGCACAGGCGAGTCGAACCCTGAATTGGTTTTGTGGGATGGCCCGCGTGTAAAGCCAAGCGTCTTTGAAATATTTTCGGGCAAGGCGCGTGTAGGTTAGATACAGAGGTTTGAATTTGGGCCAGTTGCCAGGGGCCAACAAATCTACGGGGTTAAGGTCGTATTTAGCGAGTTGATCGGCTGGGATGTAGCATCTATTCCGGCGTAGGTCCTGAGCAAGATCGCGAAGTATGTTGACCAATTGAAGGGCTTTCCCAAATCGTACGGCGCGTTGAAGGGCCAGTGCCATGTCGATTCGGGCATTCGGGAACAAGTGTCGGTGACACAACTCGGTCCATAATTCGCCTACACACCCGGCTACAGAGTACGTGTAGTTTTCCAACTCAGCCTCATCACGTAGGGGGATTGGTTTGGGTTGAGTAAGTTCTTGGCCGAAGGTAACAAGGTCAAACCGTTGTCCCTGTACAATGATTTTTAGGGTGCGTTGGAGTACGGCTTTATCAAATTCCGGAAGTGAGTGGAGCAGGACTACACCCCGTTGGGCAATTTCAAGAAGTTCCTTGTCGATGGGTTTAGCTTGGTGTTGGATGAATATGAGAAGGTCCGGGAACTTGTGCGGACCTTCAAGTACAGCTGTGAGAAATTGGTCGAGGACCTCCAGCCGTTTTGTTGGTAGGATTGCTTCGGTATCGCAAATGGTGTCCGAGATTCGCGCTAGCAGGTATCCGATGCTAAGTTGTGGACGGATAGGGCGTGGTAGGATTTTCAGGGTTAGATAAAAGGATCTGGCTGAGCGACGAAGTAACGAGTTAATGTCTTGGCCGATTACGATAGCCATTTGAGATATGGGCCAGGAGGTAGTTTAATCTTTTTTTCGTGGATGCGTTTTTGCCATTGACGAAGTGCAGCTCGGACGTATGCTGGCGAGGGTGCGCCTTGCACACGTCGTTTCTTCATAGCTGATAGGAGATCAAAACACTTTTAAACAGTCAGGTTCAAGTAACGGATCGATTTGCTGCAATTCCTCATGGGTGAGTTTTGAAATCGGTTTCCCAAGCTTTTCTGCTTGAGCAACTAAGGCGCCCACTAAGTGATGAGCGCGGCGGAATGGCACGCCTTTCAGGACCAGGTGATCAACTAGGTCGGTGGCAAGTAATGCTGGGTCTGAAGCGGCTTTTTGGCAAGCGGCGTGGTTAACCGATGTGTGAGCTAGCATCGCTGCCATAATCTGAAGACAAGCACGCACCGTATCTACTGTGTCAAACAGGGGCGGTTTATCTTCTTGCATGTCCCTGTTGTAGGTCATTGGCAAGCCCTTCATGAGGGTTAACAAGGCAGTGAGATTACCAATTAGGCGGCCCGTTTTGCCTCGGATTAGTTCCGCTGCGTCCGGGTTTCTTTTTTGTGGCATTAGGGACGAGCCCGTAGTGTAGGCGTCGTCAATTGGTGATAAACCCGAACTCATTTGAACTCCAAAGGATGAGGTCTTCTGAAAGCCTGGAAAGATGAATGCCTAGGATTGCTGCCGCAGCACAAAATTCCATTGCAAAGTCTCTATCGCTCACGGCGTCCATTGAATTGGAAGCTATGCGTGGGCGACCCCGTTGATCCACAAATCCTAGTTGCGTGGCTACGTACTTTCGGTCAAGTGGCAATGTGGATCCGGCTAGTGCGCCACTGCCGAGCGGGCATATGTTTGTGCGATTGAAACAGCATGCCATGCGTTCCCGGTCTCGGTGAAACATCTCGACATATGCAATCAAATGGTGAGCTAGATACACCGGCTGAGCACGTTGCAAATGGGTGTAACCGGGGATTAAGACGTGGATGTGCCGCTTGCCCAGATCAAGCAGTGCCTGTTGAAGATTTGCAAGCAACTGGTCTATCTCCACGAGTTGTTCCCTAAGCCACATTCGGGTGTCTAGAGCCACTTGATCGTTCCGGGATCGACCAGTGTGAAGTTTGGCGCCGGCCGGGGTTAAATTCACAAGTGCCGATTCAATATTCATATGGACATCTTCGAGATTGATGTCCCATTGGAAGTCGCCCGATTGTATCCGTTGTGCAATCTTTGTTAGCCCTGAAACAATTTCGTCCAGCTCATTTTGTGTGAGCAGGCCGATTTTCCGAAGCATCTTGGCATGGGCAATAGAGCCCAGAATATCATGTTTCCATAAACGATAATCGAACGACACCGATTCGGAGAATTTAGTCATCTCCGGGGCGGGCCCAGTCAGGAACCGTCCGCTTCGTGAAATTGGTCTAGATGAATTCATGCGCACCCTACGTATTGAGCCGGAATTTGGCCTGGAATGCAATCCAAGTCAGGTAAAAAATGTATATTGTCTAGTGGTCCTAAGGGTACTGATGATAGGCTTTATAATCCCGCGCAAATGCGTGTTTTTGGTTTTTTCAGGCCGTGTTTTGGTGTATTTTAAAATTTGCGGGGCACAATAGAGCGGGATTCCGAATCAAATGAGAGAGTTTACTTTTGCATGTCCTGTATGTGGGCAGCATTTGGCTGCCGACGAAACCCAGGCTGGTGCCCATGTAAACTGCCCTGGTTGTTTTCATGTTTTGATTATTCCAAACCCACCAGCTAGCGGAGATCAAAAGTTCATTTTAACCGCAAGTGAGTTTAAACAACGTCCTGTCGGTAGCGAAAGAGTTCCCGAAAACCAACCTCAGGTTTTTGCAGGGAGACCTTTATTGAGAAGGGTTACCATTGCAATAGGCTTTTTCATTTTGGTGGGGTTGATTGTTGGTTTGGCAATTAATTTTTTATTCCGCGCTACAAAGCCAAGTACGAATAGGGACTCGGGAAATATAAAGGAGGGTTGTGGCTCAGAGAAAGACCAATACCCGGGTTGGACTTTGGATTTGGGCAAGATGGAAATACCGGATCAGCGCGTTTCAGGGGTGCTTGCGGGACGACAGTTTGTTTGCGACCGTGCGATTTTACAAAGCAACATTTTGCACTTGCGGCATGGCGGGGCCTCGTCACCAGAACTAGGGCTGACAGTGGAATTTAGGTCGGTTATGCCTGCTGAGTTGATTGGTAAAAAGTTTGTGTTCGGTCCAGGTGCCAGCAACGCGCCTAAACTCATAATACGTGGGCGCGAAGCCGTACAAGGCAGGCGGCAGACTATTACTGCTCCATTTGCGTTAGTTATGGAGTTTGGTCCACTGAGCAATAATACAGTTGCAGCTGGGATTTACTGTTGTATCGATGATGACGGTAAAAGTTGGTTGGCTGGTAAGTTTGCAGCGGAAGTGCGGTTTGTAAGCCGTAGCAAAGCGCGATAAGAATACTTAGAGTGTTACTATGGACATAGCAATTGTAAGGTTGAGTCAGTGGTGGAATCCATACGATCTCGGATTTTCTCTTGTCGACCGAGTATCTGCTGTTTGTTCAGAGCTTGGGTATAAAGTTAGTTTACATGAAGTCTCAGCACTGGAAGAGGAATCGAAATTAGTACCTTTGTTTCAGGACCTTGCGGAAACAGCTAGGTCGGTGATCATTTTTATCCCGCCGGGATACAATAGACTTGGTAAATGCCATTGAGATGATGGGGCAAGGCGGCTTATTAGTTCCGGGTGCATGCCAACGATTGTGTGAGCTCCAATTTAAGGTGTCGGCTGATACAGCAACAGGTGGAGTGGCACTCCATGAACTTGAGGATGGAGTAGTACTTGTTTGCGATTTGCAAAATGTGCCAGTGGGAGTGAAGATCCCCATGAATGCCCAAGGACAGCCAGGGGAAAATGGAAAATGGGTGTTTATCGGCATTGAGATACCTTACTATGTGGAGTTGTTGATTGAGTTGATAAAGGAGTGGTTGGGAAATAGGCTAACCTCGGACTCGGGTTTAGGGGTGAGAATTATTGCGTTTGGCACTCCGGTGACAGAGGAGCAAGCGGATGTGATTCACAAAGTCTGTGAAGCTTTTAAGGCACGAGGTCTGAGATTACAAATTTCTACGGGCTTAACAGGTGATAGGTTAGTTTTGTTCGGCAAACCAGCAAGTGTTGTAGTGGAGATGCTCGATGAAGTTTACCACGCCCTTGCTGATTATGGGGTGTCTTTATTGCCTCTTGGAGTGATATCCGTAGAAGAGGCAATCGTCCGAACCTTAGCTGAACGGAACCAGACACTTGCTATTGCGGAGTCCTGTAGTGGAGGAGTTATAGCCCATCGAATCACGAATGTACCTGGCGCCTCACAAATATTTGTGGGGGGAGTGATTGCATATTCGAACCAACTCAAAATGCAGTTACTAGGAGTTTCCCGAGAGATCCTCAGTCAGTTTGGGGCGGTTAGTGCAAAGACCGCTGAACAAATGGCTTACGGAGTTAAACAAATCACGAGTTCGGATTTTGGGGTTTCAGTAACTGGGATAGCAGGTCCTGGTGGAGGTAGGGAAGATAAACCGGTTGGGACCGTGTTTGTCGGGATAGCGACACCGGGTTTTGGACACGTCCAGAAATTGTATAGTCCCCTGGAACGTAGGCTATTTAAGCAATGGGTGAGCCAACGTACACTGGAGCTTTTATGGTCAGTACTCTGCAAATGCTCATAAACAGAGGGCAATGTTGCAAACCGGGTGTTAAGACGCCAGACGGATTCTTCGGAGAAAATTCCTAGACATATTACGACAACTCGCTTATTTATGGATACGTAAAATTACGTACTTTGCTTCCGTAATAAAAGGAGGTGGAATGGGTAGTGCTTTAATTGTAAGCGATTGAAGACATGTGCTAAATGCTGTTTAGGTTTGCGGCAAATGCCGTATCAATGGGTCGGGAAAAGACGTATGAATGGTAAGACATATTGCCATAGTGTCATGAATACCATAGAGAAAGTTATAGCGGCTACGGTCGGTTTATTTAGTCTTGTCTTTGTCGTTGGTTGGGTATGTGTGGGGGTAGCCCAAGTGAGCTCGAGGGGAGCAGGGCCAAGCGAGGCCTATAACAGCTATCCGAGAGTTAACGGCCCCAGGATGCTACATCACCCACTTGGGTACGTGTACGGGGTCAGATAATACAGCAGGAAGTTGGCATATTTTCAGTTCTCAAAGACGAGAGTGGATCGGTTCGAGTTGAACCAGGGTTAAATCGATTAGCAAAGCCGGGGGAAATTTACGAAGTCACAGGACGATTAGTCTGGGATGGTGCCAAAATAGTGATTCGAGATGCCAGTTATGTTCCTGTGTCATCTGAAGGGGAAAAGACTGCTCAAATAGATCAATCCAAACCGAAAGAACTTCCAGTTTTGACCAAGGCTTGGCAAGTCCGTGATTTAACGCCTGAGAAAGCAGCTTGGGGCTACCCAGTGCACCTGACAGGGGTGGTGATTTACTATGAACCCAAGCGACGGTTGGTGATCCATGATGACATTTCAGGGATTTTTGTTTTTCCCCCTGAACCAGAACCTACCTTAAATGTAGGCGATAAGGTTGAGGTGATTGGGGTAAGTGATCCAGGTACTTATGCGCCAGTGATTAGGGCTACGGATATTAAGGTTTTAGGAAAGGCGCCATTACCTGAACCAAAGAAGACAACAATAAACCAGCTACTTGCAGCTCAAGAAGGCAGTCAGTGGGTGGAAATCACCGGCGTCGTTCAATCTGCAACTCACACCAAAGATGGAACTGTAATATGGTTAGCAGATATGAGTGGCCGGATTCGCTGTCTGATTAAGACTGAGACCCCCATGACAAACCTATTGGATGCTGTTGTGCAGGTTCAGGGTGTGACTGCTTCCAGGGGGAGAGATCGACGATTCCTTGAATTGCGGGTCAACGTTTCCTCGCCTGAATTTGTTAAAGTGTTAGAACCTTCTCCGGGCGACCCACTTTCTTTGCCTGTTCAACCCATAGCCCGGCTTCATGAGTTTAGGTCTCAACAAGGATTACAACGCCGTGTGTGTTTCGAGGGAGTAATCACGTGTATTAGATCCAATTCGTGGTTTATACTTCAAGACGATACCAGTGGGGTACAGGTTTACACAGACTCTACGGATGGGTTAGCGGTAGGCCAGCGGGTCAAGGTTGCGGGATATCCCACTTCGCTTACTTGGACCTTGGGTAGGGGCATTCGTGAGCCGGTGTTTAAGGTTTTGGGGGAGGGGAAGTTGCCCGTTCCAATGCAAATTGATACAAGCCAGACTAACCTTTTGGTACCGGAGTGGAATTTTCGGTTGGTTAAGCTTTCAGCAACAGCATTAGGTCAAACCTTTAGAGCTGACGCACCCGAACTTCAATTGCAGGTGGGGAATTTGCCGATCGTTGCTACTGTGCATGTTCTCAACCCCCAGGTGCGATGGAAGACCCCCTCCCAAGTAGAAGTTACCGGGGTATATATCCTGACAACTGATGAAGACCGTTCTCCGATATCGTTTGCCCTTCATGTACCGGACACTCGTCACGTCCGGGTGATATCAGCAGGGCCCTTACTGACTACGCGCCGTGTGCTTACTGTGTTAGCAGTTATTGCTATTGGTGCGTGTGTTTCTGCGTTGTGGGGTGTGACTTTACAGCGACGTGTTAACATTCGTACCCGGGAACTGGCTGAGACGCGCCAAATGCTTCAGACGATCCTCAACACCATCCCCCAGAGAGTGTTTTGGAAGGACTTAAACGGTCGATACTTGGGATGTAACCTTGCTTTTGCAAAGGATGCAGGACTTTCTTCGCCTGAGGAAGTTGTGGGCAAGACCGACTATGACTTGGAATGGAGAAAAGATGCGGACAGATATGTGGCGGATGATAGGGAGGTTATTGAGACTGGGCGTGCAAAGTTGGAATATGAGGAGGAACAGACTAGGCCAGATGGCACGCGCGCTTATTTGCTTACAAGCAAGGTGCCACTCCGGAATCAGGATGGGCGTGTAATTGGTATTTTGGGTACTTACACCGACATCACTGAACACAAGAAACGCGAGCAAAAAATGGAGGAAATGGGGAGCCTATTACAGACAATGTTGGAGCATATGCCTGACGCAATTTATTTCAAAGACCGAGAATCGCGATTTGTGTACTACAGCAAAGCATTTTTGAAGCACTTTAACGTTAAACATCCTGATGAATTGAGGGGAAAAACTGACTTTTGACTTTTTCACAGAGGAACATGCAAGGCAGGCTTACGAAGATGAGCAGCGTATAATCCAGACTGGACAGCCAATTATTGGCAAACTTAGAAAAAGAAACGCACAAGGACGGACGAGTTACTTGGTGTTTGACGTCGAAGCTGCCTTGGTATGACAAGAACGGCAATATTGTAGGGACGTTTGGGATTTCGCGTGATTGCACTGAGTTGGTATTACTGCAACAACGGCTTGCCTACGAAGAACAGCTTCTGCGAACGTTGTTGGATAACGTGCCAGATAGCATTTACTTTAAGGATCGGGAGTCAAGATTCGTCCGCGTTTCGCGGTCGAAAGAAGAGAAGGAAATCAGAAGATGTCCTAAAGTGCGAGCACTGGCAGCCCAGCGTACGAATACACCACCAGACCAAGAACCACCTTACGTGCCGGGTATTTTAGTTGGTTTGACTGATTTCGATCTCATAGATGAGGAATCAGCTCGCGCCGCTTACGAGGATGAGCAAAGGATTATTGCTACAGGAGAACCAATAATTGGAAAGGTTGAGAAGCAAGAGCATCCCGATGGTTCGGTGACCTGGAGTATAACTACGAAGGTTCCATGGCGAGATGCAGATGGGAATATTATCGGTATTGTTGGAATTTCGAAGGATATCACTAGGCTTAAGGAGGCCGAACAAGAGTTGGAAAAGGTCCATAAGCAACTAGTTGAGGCTTCGAGATGGGCGGGAATGGCCGAAGTAGCGACCGACGTGTTGCACAATGTCGGCAATGTTTTAACCAGTGTAAACATTTCGTGTGCATTAGTGGCCGAACGTGTTCAGCAAATGGATTTATCTAACCTGGCGCGAATACCAGAACTGATATCTCAAAACATGGGTCGATTGGATGAGTTTTTTGCATCTGATCCGAAAGGCAGACGTATCCCCGAGTACCTTGTGGCTGTGGCTCGGACATTTGCTGAACAAAAGGAATTTATCCAGAAGGAACTCGCAAGGTTGCGCCAATATATCGATCATATAAAGGAGATTGTGGCTATGCAGCAAAATTACGCCAAAGTGGCAGGCGTAATCGAAAAGATCGACGTCACGCAATTAATAGACGATGCGTTGCGGGTCAATGAAGCCGCGTTACAACGGCACGATGTGAAGGTAGTTCGAGAGATTGAACCTGGTATCCCAGAGATATTGGTGGATAAACACAAGGTGTTACAGATACTAGTCAACTTGATTAGGAATGCGAAATACGCGTTGTCGGAATCTGGGAAGTCAGAACGGTTATTAACAATTAGGGTTCGTCGTGTCGAAGGTGACAATGTCCAGATTCAAGTGATCGACAACGGGATTGGTATTCCGCCGGAGAACTTGACCAAGATATTCTCGCATGGGTTTACGACCAAGAAAGACGGTCACGGATTTGGGTTGCACAGCAGTGCTTTGGCTGCCCGTGATATGGGTGGGACACTCGTCGCTTGGAGCGACGGCCCAGGTAAAGGTGCAACCTTCACACTCACTTTACCAATGCAACCGCCTAAACGATGATGAACGAGCAGCCTTTCCAACCGAGGATTCTCATAGTCGACGATAATCCTGCAATTCACGAGGATTTTAGGAAAATATTATCTGGGCAAGGAAGCGGGGCCGCTATATTGGGAGCTTTGGAACGGGAACTGTTCGGTGAATCGGCCCCAAGTTCCAGTAGAGCAACCTTCAGGATAGACTCGGCGTTCCAGGGAAAAGAGGCGTTAGATTTGGTTCAAAAGGCGCGTGAGGAAAATGATCCATATGTGTTGGCATTTGTAGACGTGCGGATGCCACCTGGATGGGATGGTGTCGAGACACTTGAACGGATTTGGCAGTGTTGCCCCGAGATGCAGGCAGTTATTTGCACAGCCTATGCGGATTATTCTTGGGATGATTTGATGGCTCGATTGGGACAAACGGATAACCTGCTGATATTGAAGAAGCCGTTTGAAACGATTGAAGTTTTGCAAATGGCCCATGCGCTCACCCAAAAGTGGTTGCTCGCACGTCAGGCTAAACTACGGTTGGAAGACCTTGACCGAATGGTCCAGGAGAGGACGCGTGAATTAGCAGCTGCTAATGCCCAGCTGAGGCGCGAAATTGAGGAGCGTAGGAAGGCCGAAGAACAATTAAAGGCTTCCGAAGAGCGGTTCTCAAAGGCATTTATGGGCAATCCTATGCCCATGGCAATTCAGACCTGTTCGGATGGCCGCTTTGTGGCCATGAACCCAAGCTTCCTTGAACTGGTAGGATATAGTGCTGAGGAACTGCTTAACCGTACCGCTACAGATTTAAAGATAACTAACGAACAATGGACCTCCTTCAGCGAATTCCAAAAAGTGCGGGGACGCCTGTATGAAATTCAACGCAAAGACGGGTCAAAACGAATTTGCAAGATTTGGGTCGAACCCGTGACACTTGCTACGGGACCGTGCGTATTGCTGATCATAGAAGACGTCACTGAACAGAAGAAACTAGAAGATCAGCTCCGTCAAGCTACCAAGATGGAAGCCATCGGACGATTGGCCGCAGGGATAGCCCACGAGTTTAACAACCTGCTGACGGTGATTCAGGGGCATGCAGGGTTGTTATGCTCTGGGTTAAACGATCCCAAAATAATTCATGAATCAGCCACACGCATTGCCCAAGCAAGCCAGCGGGCAGCTAACCTCACCAAACAATTGCTTGCTTTTGGCAGGAAACAGCCCTTGCAATTTAAACCGGTTGACCTGAACGCGGTGATTAGAAATTCCGTGCAGAATTTGTGTAGGGCCATTGGTGAACGTTACGTGTTGGATGTAAGTTTTGCTGAAGATATACCTTGTGCTAGAGCGGATGAGGCTAGTATTGAGCAGATTCTTCTGAATCTTGTTTTGAATGCTCGTGATGCAATGCCCGATGGCGGCCCTATAAGCATTCGTACCGGGGTTTTGGAGGCAGATGAGTCGGTCGTCTCACGCAATCGTGATGCTAAACCCGGCAAATACGTTTGGTTTAGCGTTACAGACAAGGGAGTAGGTATTAAGCCCGAGTTGCTTGATAAAATCTTTGATCCATTCTTTACTACGAAGGATAGCGGGAAAGGCACAGGTTTAGGGCTTGCGGCCATTTATGGAATCGTCCAGCAGCATCGCGGATGGATTGAGGTTACAAGCGAGGTAGGCAAAGGGTCCACATTCAGAGTCGTACTACCTTTGTGGGAGGGAAAATCGCAGGTAACGATTACCGCTACCCCCCAGCTGGATAAACAAGCTTCCGCGCTTCCGTCAGGAAGCGGCGAAACGATTTTAGTGGTTGAGGACGAGGAAGAGGTCAGAAACCTTGCGTGCACGGCCTTAAAATATGCAGGATAACAAAGTTTTAGAGGCTGCTGATGGGCATCAAGCTTTGGAAATTTGGGCTCAGTATCCCGGTCAGATCAAAGTACTCGTTACCGACGTGGTTCTACCTAACGGGGTTCACGGAGGCGAGCTGGCGAGATTGTTAACTGATAAAGACCCCAACCTAAAAGTGCTTTACATTAGCGGGTATAGCCAAAGAGTAGTTGCTAGCGAAGTGCCTACTTTGAATGAAACTAATTTTCTCCCAAAACCATTCGATTCGCAAAAGCTTGTAGAAATGGTGGGTAAGATACTCACAAGTGATTCCGCCTCCAAACCAGCAGAGGAAGTTAACAAGTAATTTCCCCGCCATTCGAAGACAAGAAGGTAGTCGACACACCGGTCAACCCAGAGATAGCAGGCTTTTAATCTTCCGTTGGGAAAACATATCCTAAGCTAGCGATTCTGGGTGATCTCCTTATTCATTGGTGGGGTTCCTGAACTCCTAGAGGAAGTACCTTTCTATTATCCAACTTCGGAGGAACTGGAGTGTCCTATGCTTTGTTGGTTCGGTTCATGAGAAGCTTTGCGGAATTAAACCTTTGGGGCAAGCAAGAATGTGTGGGGGGAGCTTGACTGGGCTTAATAGTGGGGATAGGTTAGGTATGGTTTTGGGGTGCTGCCCAGACTCGCACTTAAACAAGCGAGCGAAGGCTGAGATCCCTGTGCGGGGGCACAGGGAAACCCGTTGAACCTGATCCAGGTAATACTGGCGGAGGGATCCTAAGATCTGAGAAACCCTCAACAACGCTGGTAGCTGCAAGGCTAGTGTTGTAGCACTGTGCCAAATGGCCTGGTTATAGGCGTAGTTTAGACAAAATGCGTGATCGACATCCATACTGTACCTTACTGGCAGGGGAACGTGTTTACCTGCCGGGGAGGCTCTACCCGGATGTACGGGTTCCTTTCCGTAAAGTCATGATTTCCTGTGGACAGAAAGGCGAGGCGCTGCCGGTTTTTTTGTATGACACCACGGGATTATGGGGCGATGCCGAGTGGAGTGGCAAATTGGGTGAAGGATTATTGCCGGTCCGACTAAGCTGGGTATTGCGTCGAAGTGGGATTGAATGTTACAAAAAAGTCCCATTGCCAGAAGGTCATTTCCCCACTAGTGGTAAAGTGGGTCTCATGCCCAAGGGATGGGAGGACGGGTTGCGCCCTGTTTTTAGGGCAAAGGCTGGGAATAGGATCACACAATTGGCTGCGGCACGTTCAGGGGAAATTACCCCGGAAATGGAGTTTGTGGCGATAAGGGAAAATATGGGATTGGAATTGATGCGTGAGCAATGGGGTAAGCTTGGATTAAAAGCGCGGCCGTTAGCTGAAACAATCCCGTTTACGCTGCGACGATACGGTTATCAAATTCCAGAGGTGGTTACCCCCGAGTTTGTGAGGGATGAGGTGGCCCGGGGCCGTGCAATCATACCGGCAAATGTAAATCATCCAGAAGCCGAACCAATGATTATTGGGCGGAACTTCCTGGTGAAGGTGAACGCGAACATTGGAAGTTCCGCTATTGCCTCCGGTCCAGAAAAGGAGTTGGAAAAAATGTTCTGGGCGGTGATTTGGGGAGCTGACACGGTGATGGATTTGTCCACCGGCCCTAATATAACTCAGACTCGGGAGTTGATAATTCGGAACTCGCCGGTGCCTGTTGGGACAGTGCCCATCTATGAAGCCTTGGAAAAAGTAGGAGGTATTCCAGAGGAACTAACATGGGAGATTTTCCGTGACACATTGATCGAACATGCGGAGCAAGGTGTCGACTATGTAACTATCCATGCTGCACTTTTACGTGAGGCGTTGCCAGCTGCGGTAAACCGAGTTACAGGTATTGTATCGCGGGGCGGGGCAATCATTGCTCAATGGTGCGCCAAACATAAATGTGAAAACTTTCTCTATACGCACTGGGATGAGATTTGTGAGATTTTGGCAGCGTACGATATGGCGGTGAGCATTGGTGACGGGTTACGCCCTGGGTCCATTGCGGATGCAAATGATGAAGCGCAATTTAGCGAGTTAAAAGTAGCAAGGGGAACTTACGCGGCGGGCATGGGATCGACGGGGTGCAAGTAATGAACGAGGGCCCTGGTCATATACCCATACATTTAATTGAGGAAAACGTATTGAAGCAAATGGAGTGGTGTTGCGAGGCGCCTTTCTATACGCTCGGTCCTGTGGTCACTGATATCGCTCCAGGATATGACCATATAACAAGTGCCATTGGGGCTGCGCAGATCGCATGGTATGGGGCCGCGATGATTTGTTACGTGACGCCGAGGGAACATTTAGGATTGCCAGAGCCCGAAGACGTTCGACAGGGTGTGATTGCTTACAAGATCGCCGCACATGCGGCGGATATAGCAAAAGGGCATCCCGCTGCATTTTACAGGGATTACGTAATGGGCCTCGCACGGGCTGGATTTAACTGGGATGATCAGTTCAAGCTAAGTTTGGATGGAGAAACTGCCCGGAGACTGCACGGTGATCATCCTGCTTGTGGCGGACAAGGCTCCCAAAGAGCTTACTGCTCCATGTGTGGACCACGTTACTGTGCGATGCGGATAACTCAGGAGACTAGGAAAGAAATTGAAACCGAAAATAGGCATGCTTTTGGATAAGCCGAGGTGCTTTACTATTTAATCGTGATGGGGAATGACGAGCTCAAAATAGCCACGTTTAACAATTTGGGGCTATCAACATTTGTGTATAATGGTACGAGGTTCCNAAGCCAGCATGTTTCGATTTTAGGAGTGGATTATGTGTGGCTAAAGACACCAGATGGTGGGGACTTGTATTTGACGCGTTACGGTTTACCACTGTGGAGAAGCCTTTTGCCCGAAAACTGGTATGCGCGGGAATGGCTTGAGACCCAGGGCGAACGACTGAAAGGCACAAGCACTATTTACAAGTTGCCTACCCGCCCGGTTGACGGTCGAGTGTACACATTGGTGGTAAAGTGGTCGCGTGTGGGTGAAGAAGTTCCGCTTGATACGCTTACCGTAACTAAGTTTGTCAATGCTGAGTTCAATAGTCCATTTGAAGAATTTGCATTGTTGATGGAGCTCAGACGTGGAGATTTTGGCCCGCCAGGGATTCGTGTGCGAACCCAATACCCGTTAGCGATTTATGTGCCTGGTCAACGCCTTCAACTTTGGCAAACAGGTCGGTGTGAAGAAAAAATCCGAGCCAAGATTGCGAAACACCCAGGGGTGGAAATTGATATTCTCAGACAATACGTCTTGCTTTTTGGTTGGATCAAGGGGATTGATGCGGCAAAAGCTGCTGAGTTGATGGGATTGAAAGATGAGGAAAGGGTGAACTTTTTTGGGTGGTTAACCGGTGTGGCTTCACACGAGCTGGCACTAAAGGGTTATCAGATGATTGATATGAAACCCGAGCACATAATTTTGCGTTTGCGTGACGGGAAACCCGTTCGCGATCGCAATGGCCAAGTTATATACGCAGTGGTGGACTATGAACTTCTTCAGCGAACCTCTGCACACGAAGATGCTGTCCGAGCCGCTCACCGCAAGGTATATCTCATCCATATGGCGAAACGCTTCGAGTCCCCCATTGCCCAGACTCCACCGCCTCACCTTAAACGGGCCCGTGTATTAGGAGTGGATTACATTGTGGGTCGGGCAGTTAGCACAGGCGGAGTTTTATGGGTAGTGGGTCGCGACCCTGACCTTTTAAATTTTTTCTTGCCAGAACGTTGGCGCCGCACGCCTAAACGTAGTTTGTCACCCCGCAACAACGTCTTTCACACTAAAACCAAGGACAACGTAAACTTGGTTTGGCGCGTCTCTAGAATGGGTGAAAGGGTCACTGGCGACAGGCCTCTTTCGGAGAGAGCTGCTGAATGGGGTTATAATTCGCCCTTTGAAGAGTTTGCAATTGCTTTGGAGTTGTCTCGAAGGGGACTGCCCACCACGTATCCGCGTGCCATTTACGTGACGGGTCGTAAACTGAAAGATTTCGAGATATTCGATTTTAGCAGGTATAAGCGGTTTTCACAAATGCACGGGCCTTTTGAGGAGCCGCTATTGGCTCCCGGATACGATTACATAACAATTTGGGGATATTGGAATGGTCCGGATGAGTTTTTGGCTGAGCACGACGGGTTGTTTTATACTGGCGTGAATGCAGAGGAAGCTTTAAACCAGGGATTAATCACCCGAAGCCAATTAGAAGAGATCATGGCAAGGTACCTCGCCCAAATTACCAAGCTTGGATTTGAAGACCTTAATCCCAAGCCTGACCACTTGCTGTTGACGTTGGATCCCGCTCAGAAACTTGTTTGTATGCCAGATGGCTTACCCGAGATACGACTTTGCAATTTCGAATTGATTCGCCCAATAGATCTTACCTGGTGGGATCGCCTGTTCACTGAATCAACTATGCTTTAAGGAAAGACAATTGGGCTAATGAAAGTATTGGTCGGTAATGAGTGAAAAGGGATTAAAAATCCGCCGCTAGGTGGTAACTGGTGGAACTCCGGTGGTTTTTATTCGAGGAGTTGAAATATGTTCGCTTCTTCCTCGGTGGTAAAGTGGTTACCAATATGACGACATTATGCCGCAGTACCTAAGTTCAAGAGAATCGGTTTCCGCTTGGCAAGTGGAGGTGATATACAGGGTAGAGCTTATAGGGCGGAGACTCTAACCGGGTGAAAAATGCACCTTGGTTAATCTTGACAGTTTATTAGTGCCGCTTGGAAAGCGGATAAGAAATCTGGTGCTCTTTGCATATACACAGCCGAGAACTAAACCTAACTATGTGAGTTTTGGGAGTGCACGCGCATGACGCTTATAGGAGTTATTGGGGTCACCTAGCTTGCAGGAAGTGGGNNAAAAGGTTAGTCGTGTAGGTTTTTTGGAGGTTGGAGCCCAAGACGTTTTTTTGAGTGCCGGCTATTAGTAGATTCTGCGTTAGCTTCAAAATCGGGTGTTTGGGTAACGCGTATAGATTCGATCGCTAGCAACTTTGCGAGCCTAAGAAGTGGAAGGTCGGTGATAAGGTTTCCAAACTCAAATTTGGGGATGCCGCTTTGCTCGTATCCGAGCATATCTCCTGGCCCACGGATGCGCATATCGGCTTCGGCTATTTCGAAGCCGTTCGTGGTTTTTTCAAGTATTTGCAATCTTTCCATAGCTTCTGATGTTGGGTTGCCACAAATAAGGATACAGTAGGATTCGTGAGCACCCCGGCCTACCCGACCGCGCAATTGATGCAACTGAGCAAGCCCAAATTTTTCAGCGTTTTCAATTACCATTATTGTGGCATTTGGCACGTCGAGTCCCACTTCGATCACTGCCGTGGTGACTAATACGCATATTTTATTATCCCTGAATGCCTGCATTACCGATTCTTTTTCCTCTGGGTTAAGCTGTCCGTGAATAAGGCCTACTGGGTATGGGGCGAAAATTTCTTTTAGGCGTTTGTACTCTTTAAGTACCGCTTTTACGTTTTCGGATGTTTCTTCGATTCGTGGGTAAACTACATAAGCTTGTCGGCCCACTTGCAGTTGTTTTGCTACAAATTCCCACACCCGTGGTAGTGCGTCTGGGGTTCGTAGAAATGTGCGGACTCGACCCCGGCCTGGGGGTAACTCGTCTATTATTGAGACGTCTAAGTCCCCGTAGATGGTCAGAGCAAGTGTCCGGGGTATTGGCGTCGCTGTCATCACAAGCACATGCGGGTAATAGGCTTTTTTGACTAATTTTTCGCGCTGGGCTACACCGAACTTGTGTTGTTCGTCAATGATGACTAGGCCTACGCGTTTCATTTTGAATGTGTCGGACAGAAGCGCATGGGTTCCTATGTACAACGTTGGCAGCCCAGTGTCGGGCAGGTTACCCCAAAGCGGAGCGTCAATGTGGGGGCCCAGTTCAGTTTTCCTAGCGCTAGTGCGTAAGACAACTTTTATCCCGAGTAGGGTGAACCACTTGCTGAAGGTTTGGAAGTGCTGTTGGGCGAGGATCTCAGTAGGAGCCATGAGAGCTACGTTGTACCCGGATTCCAATGCCATGAGAGCGGCGCATGCTGCTACCACGGTTTTACCACTGCCTACGTCTCCTTGGAGTAACCGTCGCATTGGATGAGCCCCGGCCATGTCCTGTCTGATTTCTCTCAGGACGCGTTTTTGGGCCTCCGTAAGTTGAAACGGCAGTGAATTGAGAAAAGGTTTAATGAACCGGTTATCCCCTCCACAAGGATGGGCCCGAGCAAGGGTTAGGAACCGGAGGCGTTTTTGCTGAAGGGCTAGTTGGAACTGGTAAAATTCGTCGAGGGCCAACCGTGCCCGGGCAATTTCAATTTCTTGTTCGGAGTTAGGGTTGTGAAGCATGCGCACGGAATCACACCGGGTTACGAGACGGTGAGTTGAAGGAACCAGTATCCCGGTTGCTACTAAGGTGTTTGCAAGGTCTGGTGGCAAATTTTTTATGGCACGTTCTTCTACGATTTTAGGCCAGAGCTCAGGGATCTTGGTCAGATATAGGTTTAAAGCACGCCAAATTAGCGCCCTCAACCACCGCTGGCTAAGACCTTCAGTCAACGGATAAATCGGCACGATACGGTTTACATGTATGAATTCTTCTTCCGAGTTTTCCACAGGTTCGGTTTCTGGGTGATCCATTAGTGGTGGGTGTGTGCCTTCCGGTTTCCCGAACACAAATAGCTCTTGGCCNCATTCAAAATATCGTTCCATGAACGGCATATTCCACCACCTGCAAACAAGGCGACCGGACTCGTCTGAAAGATGAAGTTCAAACAGGGTTTTTCTACTGCGGGGGAATTGTTTGGTGCCTTTTGTTATGATTTTACCTCGGACAACAGTGGGCACGCCTGGTTTGAGGTCTTTTATTTGCAGGATTCGGCGTCTGTCTTCGTACCGTCGGGGGCGGAGAAGAAGCAGATCAAGCACAGTCCGTATTCCAAGCTTGGCCAGTAGAGCAGAACGCTCGGCGCCCACACCAAACAATGACATGACTGGGAGCCGGTCTATGGCAATTGGGATAGGTTTGGCGCTTTGTCTGGCCATTGTTTACGGGAGATTACCCTTGGTGCATATGGTAATCAACCTTGAGGTTGTTGGGCAGTTAAATGGAACTGGCTTGTAGCGGAGGGATCAATTTCCACAAAAGGAAACATCATGGGTGGTTCTTATTCAGCACTTTCAATAATTGGCAGCAAGACCCGGAGGGATCTCTATTCCGCACGTGAGGGGTA
>Ga0065718_1005050_pt1 | contig 22166 bp, 24 predicted proteins | sample GBSCel77sediment_2_FD_59105 | JGI IMG/M metagenome (GOLD analysis project Ga0065718, IMG submission 59105) | Hot spring sediment microbial communities from Great Boiling Spring, Nevada - cellulolytic enrichment CS 77C v3 (version 3) | ecosystem: Environmental > Aquatic > Thermal springs > Hot...
TTTTCATAAATCACTTCACGCTGTTATTGCTAAAGCCTCTCTCTTTATATCGCTCAACATCTTATTACCATCATACCTTATCCCTTTTTTCAAAATCGCATAAAATATCCTTATCAACTTACAGCAAAGCGCTATCAATGATTGTTTCTTCTTCAAGGGATTGTTCTGTCGCGTGGTGTAATACCTGTTGTAAATGTCAATATCAAAATGAAAACAAAAAATCGAAAATAAAAATGTACAAAAAATAAACTTAGTTTTGCTGGTTTGTGTTGCTAAAATATGCTGTTTTTGACTGCAATCTGTATGAAGGACCTTTTATGAAAATCACGTAAGAATGATGGAGTAGCCTATCCAAAATTGCATTTGCTATCGTCGCTCCACCAAATATCTCTCCCCACTCTGAAAATACAACATTAGTTGTTATTATTGTGCTGCTCTTCTCATATCTGCTTGATATCAGCTGGAAAAATAAATTCGCTCCATCATTGTCTATAGGCAAATAACCTATCTCATCTATTATTAAAACTTTGTATTTCGAAAAATGCTTAAGTCTGTACTCTAATCTGTTCTCCAATAATGCTTTCTTTAGCTGGGCTATTAACTCTTGAAAATGTATAAAATATGTTGAATACCTTCGTTTTGCACACTCTATACCTATTGCTGTGGCTAGATGCGTTTTCCCTACTCCTGGTGTTCCGACAAATAGTATATTTTCATTACCCTCTAAAAATCTTAAACTCATTAAGTCCATTATCTGTTGCTTGTTTATACTTGGCTGAAATGAAAAATCAAAATCTTCTATGCCTTTTATAAATGGGAAATTTGCTACCCTCACACATCCTAATATAGCCCTTTCTTCTTTGGCTTTTATCTCTAAGTTGCTAAGTTCATACAATGCATCTGTCATACTCTTTTCTCCGCTTGCCACTAAATCTAAGTATTTGTCAAGATTATTCTTTATGTTGTGAAGACCTAACTCTTCTAAGTTGTTAAGTAGTTTCACATAGTTGCTCATTTTTAGATTTTCTCCTTTCTTTAGTTTTTCAACAGAGGGAGTTAAAATAAAATTGTGTCCACTGTATAATTAGTATTGAGTAATAACTAAAGGGGGTTTACAAACATGGAGAAAAATGAAATTTTTGAAACTGCAAAAAAGTAGGCTTAAAAACAAGTTCTAAACATGTATTGTTCCAAAGATAATCCTATTCGCCCAGCTCTAAAACAGCTAAAAGTAAAACGTGCTCAATTGCTTTATGTTATCGGAAAGATAAGTAGCCCTTACTAAAAAAGACAGAGGCAATGGTTTTTATGAAATAAAAATTGCAATACCTGCCTTCGGTCTTGAAATTTCTTCCCTCTCGCACGTGTAATGGTAATTTCTAACTTTCTTATGTCACAAGTATATCAAATGTTTTAATAATTAATAAAATACATTAAATTCTTACACCATTTATCTTTTTAAAATCTTTTTTTAAAAGCTACATAACTCTTGATTGTTGTCATTCATAAACTCTAAAAGCAACTTTTTAATCATTTTCAATAACAAAAACCCAACCTGGTTATATTTAAGACTGTGTACGCATTGGAATATTTTCAAGTTCATTTTTTCTTACACGACTTATAATTATTGTGTTTATAACAGTTATACTCAAAGAAATAAGTAACATCATTAAACTAAAAAAATTACTTAAATTTGTTCCAATCAAAATCGCTATTAATAAAACAGTAGAATTATGTCCTATGTGAATCGCTATCGAATAAAATATAGAACCATAGTGAAAATACGTCATAGATGATAACAGACCCAATCCAAAAGCCATAACTCCTTGTTTAAAATTCAAATGTAAGAAAGCAAATATTGCCGAACTTATAATTACTGACATAATCAAACTATTTGTTTTTAATAAATTATATTTCTTCTATAGCAGGTGCTATTACACATAGAGTTAAAAATCCCATTAATTTATTGCTATAAATAAATTTTGCAATCTCAAGGCTAATTTCCCCACGCTCCACATTAATTTTGTCTATACCTAAGAAAGTATAAAACGACAACATTGCTAATGCATAGCACACACTATATATAAACATTAATATAGTTAATTTCCTTTTACTTTTCGTAATTTTTTTTTATAAAATCTCCTTTAATTCCTTCCGGCAAAAAAAGGTGATTAGTATACCTGTGATTATATCAGAGGAAACAATAAATTTTACTGTCAAATATTTTAAGTTAAAAAGTTCTAATATGCCATACGTAATAAAGTTAGAGATAAAAAACAAAATAATATATTTGCTTATACCATAATTCTTTGTATTGCTCACTTAAAACAACTTCCTTTCATTATTCAATATTAAAAAATTACGCGATTGCTGCTCCACCTGTTCCAAGGTCAAATCCTTCTTCTAAAAGTTTAAGGTGTTGTAAATAGACTTTCTGATATGACTCTTCTCTATTTACAAGTTCTACCAACAAATTAGTCAGCAGTGCAGAAATAGATGTATTCCTTTCAACAGCAATATGTTTTATCTTTTGAATAAACTCCTTAGGAAGAGACAAAGTAATATTCTGATATTTACGCATACTATTTCACCTCCACGTAAAATAAGGTGGGCATTCAGAAAATACACCTCAATTCTTAACAAGGAGTTAGAAATCAAAAAAATCATCCTTTCATCATCTTTAAATTATATGATACATTTGTTATCTTCGTAATTACCTTAATACTTGTAGTATTTGGCAATTGACTTATTATCCATACTGCGAGTCTGTTTGTCATTCTTTGATACTTAGGAAAAAAGTCAACTTACTTACAAAATTCCTTCTTATAAACTTTACATGACATATCTATGTTTCTTTAAAAAAGTACATCTTCTTGCCTAAGTTTCATTTTCTACTATACATTCAAAACAAGTGCTCTTTTTTTATTTATCCACCCTAATATTTATTATATAGAGCCTTATACTTTTTTCTTTCTGTTTTTCTTAGGCACCTAAAATTCCAGAAGTCAAAACAAGATATATTAGAAAGTTTCTCAATTTCAAAAATTTGATTTTTAATTGAGCAGGATCAAGAATTCCATCATACACTAAATTACCAACATTAATCCAACGCAAAGTATTTTAATTACTGTAAATAAAGTTGTTTGTAAAGATCTACTAAACTTATTTTTTGTTCTTCTATGCTTTTAACTATAATTCCCTCATTTTGTAATAAATCTAAAACATCTTTATGAGAATTTAGATTATAAATTCTTATGGAATTATTAAACTGAGTTTCTACTGTTACATAGGGTAATTTTTCTTTTATTAAGCTACATGCCCTATCAACATGTCCCTTTTCGATTAAATAAAATATCACTACTGTATTTCTTTTTAATAATTCCTCCTTATTACTGTCTAATATTGTTGAACCATCTTTAATAAAAATAATTCTTGAACATAACTCCTCGATGTCAGTCAATATATGTGATGAAATCAAAATAGTTATATTATTTTCTATCCATCGTTTTTTTAGTAGCTCTTTAACTTTAATTGTGGTGGTGGGATCTAATCCATTAAAAGGTTCATCCAATATCAACACTTCAGGGTTGCCAATAAACATTTGAAGCAAACTAACTTTCTGTTTTGTTCCTAAAGAATATTTTTTTACCTTTCTTTTTAGCATTCTATTATCTAATTCAAAAAATGGTGCTAATCTATTAACTTCGTCTTTAACATTAAATGTATTCCCGTATTTTAATTTAGCATATAATTCTATATTATCATAACCAGTAAGTTGATAATATAATGCTGGTGTTTCAATAAAAAATGAAGATCTTCTTAGAGCCTCTATCCTTTCAAGTTCATTAGTCATGTCACATCCCAAAATATAGCATTTCCCTTTTGGTGTTGGTGACCATAAACCTGATAGTATTTTCATTAATGTGCTTTTGCCGGCACCATTTGGTCCTACAAGACCAACAATTTCTCCTTTTCCTATTGAAAAGTTTATTTCTTTTAGAATTTGAGAGTTTCCAATTTTCTTGTTCACGTTAGTTACTTTTATTACCATTTCCACTTGATTTCCAGCCAAGCTCTTTTACCTCCTTTAGCTGTTCCCAAACTTTATTATACATTCTCCATTATACATTTTCCTTATGTTCAAATATTTTTATTGAACCTAATACAAAAATAACTGTCAACAATAAATTTAACCCTATTACAATATAGGATGAAGCAAAAATCCATTCTATTTCCCCTGGTAATGAATTTGTATATACCGTTGCTAGTTCCCAAGGAAATATTAACGACAACAACTTTAATATAGGTGTTTTAAGAATAAGCTTCTTTTGACGAAAAATACTTATAGCTATTATTATTGCAAAAAAGCTAATACTTGCAAATGCTCCGTTTTCAAATATTGTGGAGAAAAATATGATAGCTCCCGATATAGCCAATATAACAATAATTTCGGTTAATAATTGTAATAAACTACATTCAAGTAAGTTCAACAATTTTACATTATCTGAAACAGGATATATTTTAAAGCCTATCGCCTTATATTTAGAAATCCAGTTACAATACACATCGTAGTATTTCAAAGAATTTGTTATAATACTTAAAACTATAAAAAATATAATTTGTATACCAATTACCAATGCAGAAATAGTCAATACAGTTGCAATAAATTTGTTTAATATAATATTACTTCTTTTTACAGGCAAAGTTTTTAAAAGCTTTGCTGTTCCTTCCTTATATTCATCTGAAACTATACCACTTCCAATAAGTAAAACTAAAACAATAGTTATAAAAAATGCTATTCCGTATGATTGACTAAGTAAATAAGTCCATCCATCAAATTGTCCACCAACACTGTAATACTTCTTCCTCTTTATATTTTCATTTAAAATCTCATAATTCACCTTATTAATTTCAAGTTCTCTATAATTACCAGTTTTCTTAGAAATTTCATACATCATCTTGTAATATCGGGCTTTCTCTTCCATTTCTTTCTTAGGATTAGAACCATATTGCAATTTTAATTTTTCCTTTTGAACAATTCTACTCAATTCATCAATTTGTTCCTGATACAATCTTTTCTTCATGTCGTCTTTTTCTTTTTTTAATTTCTGCTGCAATTCCTTTATCTGTCTTTCTGTATCTGCAATATATTGTTTTGTGGATTCAACACTTTTATTCTCATATTTATACACAAACCAGCAATAAAAAAGATTAAAACAAATTGCGATTATTAAGGCAATAAAAAATTTTTTGCTTTTGAGAATTTTTTGGATTTCCATATACAATAACAATTGTGCTACCTCCTTTGCTATTGCAGTTAATTAGCCTTTTGAAAAAATTCTTAAGATAAGCATTATCAAGCTCTTTGAAACATTTACAATACAGCATTCGTATGTTTGCAAAAATCTGTTTTACTATAATAATTAATTTTCTCTGTTATACCTCTCCTTTAAACATATTTTCCTACTGTTTAGCTATATACTATTGATGTACTTTTTCTTATTTACCAAACCCAAATTCTTTTTAGATTTATTTTATTATCATCGAGAAGCTATAAAATTGTTAAAATGAATGAGTAAAAATAAATGAAAATATATTAATTATCACAATTGTTGAGTAATTATTCTTTAAAACCTAAAAATCCATGTATTGTAATTCAAATTTTTTTAGCTTTTACTTAAAACAATTGTACATAGTATTTTAAACAAAAAAGACATATTAAAAGCTATATGCAAAATAATAGGAACAATTATCGACTCATAACGTATAAAAACAATTGATAGTAGTATTCCAAACATAAACGTACCAATAACTTGAAATAAATTTGAATGAAATATACTAAATAGGAATGACTCAATTAATATAGCCATCACAATGTTCATTTTTTTCATCAGCGCTTGAAGAATAAGCCCTCTAAAAACAACCTCTTCAATAATAGGCCCTAATATTCCAAGAGATAATACTATTACTAACATCATTATTATATTTGTAAAATAATTGTTGCCCTTCATATACATAACTATGTTGTTTATTAAGTCATTGGAAATTTCATTTTTGTTAGAAATTTCTTGAGATATCAATATATCTCCTACAATACCTAATATAGCATTAATCAAAAAACCAGATATTATTAAAATCAGTATCTTTTTAGTATTCAGTCTATTTTTAATTTTTGAAAGAGAATTATTAAATAAAGTCTCTATTTCTCTTTTGAAAAAAATTGAAAAAAATATAGCGGTACTCCAAATACTACCTATTACAGCTATATATGGTATGTCACTGCCAAAAATAATTGCAAAAAGTATACCTGGTAATATCACGCCAGAGAGTAAATAAATACTTATATACTTCAAAATACTTTTGACTTCTATGAATCTACTTTTATTGTATTCCATTAATATCCTCCATTCTAAAAATATAAAATTCAAAATAATCGCGACTCCTTTTTGTTTTCTGCAAAAAGGAGTCGCTTATTAATATTTAAATAACCTGAAATTGTAATACTAATTTACTTTTTCTAAGACTTTTAGCCCATATAAACATCAGGAACTGGAATACCGTTTGGTTTAGGACAAGTTATAGAATCCCATATTCTGCCTAAATTATACCCCAGCCACTTACCAATGTCATAAAAAAGACTTTCTCCACCATATATTATAGTAATTTCATCATCATTAAGTTGTACAAAACTATTCACTTAATTGCACTCTCCTTTCTTTTTCATAGATTAGCCTTTTGCAGAAACGCTCAAAATGAGCGTTATCAAGCACTTCATAAGCTTCAAAAAAGTCTGGTCTCCCTCCTCATAGTTGTAGTAAAATATGTGTATATAAAACAAATATGCTACTATGAGGAGGGATTTAAATTGTTCAAAAACAAACCTAAACAACTTTCTTTCTTAGACCTCTATTCCCACATAAAGGCCTCGGCTCTACACTCGCCTGAGAGCCTTTTGGGCTTGTTCGAAAAATTCATTGACCTGTCCCAATTCATCCCTGACTCCTTCTACAAAGCTTACTACAAATATTTCGGCAAACACAGAAGTTTCTCTTTAGAATCCATGCTCTGCGCTTTCTTCATCCAAAAAATACTCAAACTCGATACTATCACCCAGCTTCGTGCCGTCCTATTTAAATCTTACGAACTTCGTACCTTCTGCAATTTCGATAATGTGCCTTCTATTTCTACCTTCTCTCGATTTAGAAAACTTTTTGCTCTTGAGATAGAAAAACTATTCAATAACATCGCAATCCACGCTCATAACATAGCTTTTGAGCATTGCCCAGATTTAGCTTCTACCCTGATATTCGATACTACAGGACTCGAACCTAAAGTCCGCGAAAATAACCCTAAATTCTTTCAATCTCTACTGCGTAAAACTTCAAAAACTAACCCTGACCTCGAAACTAACCAGGTATACTCTCTTGTCTATTCTTCTCTCTCCAAAACATCTGCCGCTAACTCCAATATTCGTCTTATGTTCATAAATGGTCATTTTTGTTACGCTCTCAAATTCGCTGTCATCACAAATGCACTCGGTCTTCCTCTGGCTGTTAAGCCTCTGTTCGATATAAATTCATCAAACTCTGACCCCATTGAAGATAAAGCTATCTCCGATTCAAAAGCTTTGCTACCTTGCCTTGAAAAACTTTTTTCATACATCCCTAATAACTTCTCTACTTTCATCGCTGATAGTGCCTTGGATTCTGCTAACATTTATTCTACCTTAAAAAACTCTTTCAATTTCTCCAAAATCGTTATCCCTCTAAATAAAAGAGCTAACAAAAACTCTCCTACCTCTGACCCCAATATCATTATCTCAGAAGATGGTATCCCTATATGTCAAAAATTCAATCTGCTTTTTAAACCAGAAGGCATTTGCAAGGGTAAAAATCGTTCAGAGCGTTTTAAATGGGTCTGCCCTCTGTCTTCATACAAAGACGGCAAACGTGTCTGCTCATGCCCTCAGCCCTGTACTTCATCTAAATCTGGCAGAATGTTTTATACATACCCTGATAACCTTCGTTCTTTCCCTGGCTATCTGTTAGAAACTCTCAAGAATTCTTAAACCTCTACAAAAAACGTGTTGTTATCGAGCAAACTTTCGCTCACCTTAAATCCTACATGGGTTCTGACATCCTACCAACACGTGACCATATTTCCCTGTTTTCTGATTTCTTACTCTCTGCTATATCTTTCCTCTTGCTATTTATTCTCTCTCATGCTATTAAGCTTCATTGTTCTAAACTTACTATTAAAAAGCTTAATAAACTCAAAAAACTTATTGCTTAAAACTTTAGGTTTTTTCTTGGTTAAATCTTTCAACCCTTTACTCAATATCATAGTTACCTGTCTTAAACCTTCTAAAAGAAAGCTTTTTTAGAGGGTATAGGATAGTATTTTCTTTTTAAACACTGTTAATAATTCCCATTATTTTGATTTAGCTATTGTTGTTTGTATTAGTATTAATTGTATTAGCTTTTCCTTTGTCTTCCTACTTCTTATTTGTACATAATTTCTGTTTTCCCATCTATTACCTGCAAACATCACCCTTTTTGCAAACGGCTATTTTCATAGATTATAAAAACTTTCTCGTCAGCGTGTTGCTTCTTTCCAACCATCAGAAAAACCTCTACCGAACTCTCTACATGCATCTAGGATACCAATAACCTCTATAACTTTTAAAATCCACCTTCCAGCAGTTATTGCTGTTTGAACCCAGCCACCATTTACAATTTCCATTTCACTATTTTGAAGTTCAACAAAATATACATTTTTAGAAACACTTTCATTTACCATTTTTGATTCCCCTCTCTTTTTGTTTTTTATTTATCCAACCCCCTGCGGCCGCAAACAGAGGTTGTTGCCATTAGCCATTAACACAACAAATATTCATCTATATATGATAAACTGTTTTTTAAACTACATACGTCATAAGATAACAGAGTTAAAATGAAGTTGTATTTACCATATAACTAATATCGAAATAATCAATATATAGACAATACATTCTCATTCTATAGTCATTTCTAATTGCAATAGGTATTACTATTATTTCAAAAACCCATTTTTGTTAACAATATTGCTAATAAAAGCAGAATCGATTGTGCCCCAACAAAGCCTTTTATTATTCTTTCTTTGACCTCATCAGGTTGCTTTGAAAATTAATACTTATGGTGCTTAGTATAGATAAAATAATTCTCTAAATAGGCTGTATATGGTATAACCTAATTCATAATACCTCAAAGCTTTTCTTGATAAAGAGCCAACAAATATGTGTGCTTTTTTCATGACTACTCAATTACTTTTTCTTGTTTAAGAGGTATTTTAAAGTTTTTATAATACCATAAATTGATATTGCTACAAATACTAACAATACTAAAATAAGTAATATTGTTCCTATTTTTTTCGACAAATATGAATACACAGGTAGAGCTACTACAAATTCAAAAATTACAGCAATAATAAAATACAAAGAAATCTTCGGGAGTTTTTTGTTTTGAATATTAAATACTTTTACAAAAAATCCTTCTTTATTATTCATTTAATTATCTTAAACCTCCAATCATAACATACTACCTGTACCAGTCAAGACTTAGCATTAGCGGTGTATGAAATTTCATTTATTAATTAAATACCCCAATATGCCGCTAACGATGCCCCTGCACTTGCTCCTGCTAAAGCCCCTGCGCCTGCACCTGCCCATGCACCTACAGTTGCCCCAGAAACAGTTCCAACTATCGGAAGCGTTACAGTGCCTACAGCTGCACCTGCAATACCTCCAGCAAAGAACCCTGTAACACCACCTACAACTGTGCAAGCACCAATAAGTACATTCCCCCAAAAACCACCTGCATCGATAAATTCCAACTCATTAACTATCTCATGCATATTACCTCAAACCTCCTCTTCCTGTTATCTCAGTTTTTTGATATACCCCAACCCCTCACAGCCGGCTGATAGAAGGGTTGCTGCCTCACCTCATAACCTCAATCCCATCTTCTCTAAAATCCATTCAATCACTCGCTTTTGCTCAAGCTCTATGCTCATTTCACAGGCTTGCCCTGCTTTCAAATTAATACCCGTTGGAACATTCTTCACTTCTACTTCAACCTCATAAAACCCTTGCCCATTTTGAGTTACTACCTTTATATCCCGCGATACCTTAACAACTTGTCCTTCTACTACATTCAAGCCATCTGTTCCTGCCAATTTCACTTTTACACTTTGCCCTCTTTCTATACCACTGCCTTTTGTGTTTGGTATGTATCCAATAACCTTAAATCCTTTCGCTTGGCTGCCAACTATTCTGCCAATCTCAGCTCCACCATTTATCACCGCTCCACTGACCAATTCAGCACTGTATTCAACATAACCATCTTTTTCCGCTCTTATATTACAGCTTTCTATCAACTTCTCTGTTTCATCTAAACTGATTTTTAAATTCTTTATTTCATTACTTAGATTATTAATCTCATTATCAATCTGCTGTAGCACATCCAGCTTATACTTCTCAATATCTCCTTTTGTATCATCACCTGAAATGTTTAGCAGCTTCAGCTGCCCTTCTACTTTCTGTTTTTGTAAAATCAACTCATTTTTTGTCTGCTTTAGCTCATCAAGCTTTGAATCTATTTTCGATACTAAAATCTTCTTCTGTATATCACTACCATCCAATTTTGCCTTCACCTGCTGATTGTAAACTTCTATTTCATTTAACATAAATCCCAAATACCCTATATCATATTTGGCAAGCTTAATTTGTTCACCTTTGTCGACAATCTCTTTTATTTCTTTCAACGTGCTTTCAAATTTATCAATATTTTTGATTTTCTCATCCAAACTCTCCATCTGCTTTTTAAAATCCATTATACTGTATTCTCTTTGTACTCTTGCTTCTTCTGCAGCTTTTCTTAATTCGTTTACCTCATAACTATAGCTCAAGTACCTCAAATAGTATGCATTATTTTTATTCCTGAGACTTTCTCCTTTTTCTATGCTATTTCTCAATTCTTTCAAATCATCAATCTTTTTCTCATTTTCGCCCAATTGCTGTCTTAACAAATCCCTCTTCTTTACATACTCCTCATCATCAATTTTAAATAGAACCTCACCTTTCTTTACATATTCACCTTCTTTTACAAAAACCTCTTTTACCTTCCCTCCAACATAACTTATCACCTTTGCTTCATCTTCCCAAGGTCTTATTATTCCTTGAACCTTCACATTTATATCAATTTTCCCTACAATACTCCACAAAACAAGTCCTATTATTAAGGCAAGCAAAATGTATGTAATAAAAAGTCCATACCTTGGAATCTCTGCCTCGTACAAAAGCTTGCTTTCCCTAAGTTCGCTAAAATCATATATTACCTCTCTCATCTTCCAGCTGCACTCCCAACCAAATCCCATAGCCCTTTTTGCTCAAGCCCTATCAGCTGCTCTCTCCACAGGTTATAATAATACCCTTTCTTTCTCATCAGCTCCTCATGCGTTCCTACCTCTACTATCCTACCTTCATGCATTACCACAACCTTATCGCACTTTAATATGGTCGATAGCCTGTGCGCTATTATTATGGTTGTTATCCCCTCACATATTTTCTCTATAACCTTTCCTATCGCCTGCTCGGTTACAGAATCAAGGTTGCTGGTCGCTTCATCCATTATTATTATCTCAGGCTTCTTTAAAAGTGCCCTGGTTATCGCTATAAGCTGCTTCTGCCCACCTGACAAATTTGCTCCATTCTCTTCTATCATCGTATTATATCTCAAAGGAAGTTTTGATACAAACTCATCCAGTGTGGTTAATCTGCTTATTTCAATCACTTCTTCCATTTTTATATTCCTGTTACCCAATACCAAATTCTCAAATATCGTACCACTGAACAAAAAGATCTCTTGAGATATATATGCTATCTTTTCCCTCAAATACTTCTTGCTTATATCTTTTAAGTTATAGCCATTTATCCTTATCTCTCCACTCTCATAATCGTAAAATCCTAAAAGCAGTTTTGCTAGCGTGGTCTTCCCTGAACCACTCTCTCCTACTATCGCTATCTTTTCTCCTCTTCTTATCTTAAGATTTACATCCCTCAGCACAAGCTGTCTTGTACCGTATCTGAAGTTCAAACCCTCTATCTCTATATCACCCTTCAAACTAGGTGATAACTTTTTGTCCTCATCTTCTTGAAACTCGCCCTCAAGTTCCAAAATCTCACTAAGCCTTTCGGCTGCAACTATCGCCGTCTGCAACATCGGCTGCAATCCTATCAAGTTCTTTATCGGGTCTACAAAGTATGCAAGCAGTGCATTGAACGTAAACAACTCTCCTATGCTCATCTGCCCATTTATTACCTTGTGTGCTCCTACCCACAGTATTACCATAACACCTATCGCCGCTATTCCAGTACTTATATTACTTTGTAAATTGTTTAGATTTGCCACTTTAATCACATCTTTCAAAAACTTTACAAACTTGCTCTCTGTCTTAAAATTCACATCCTCTTCTATATTAAATGCCTTTACTACCTCTATCCCATTCAGTGACTCTACCAAATACGATGTCAAAATTGCGTTGTCTTCCATCTCCTGCCTGTTCGCTTCCCTCAATGCCCTGTTAAATCCAAACACCACCGCTGCATACAGCAAAACCATCACAAGGGCTATAAAAAACAGGGTTGAATTTTGCAGATACAAAATCACTCCGCCTACCACTGCCATTATGCTGTCTATCATTAGCGTCAAAGTTGCACCTGATACTGCATCCCTTATCTTTGACGCGTCCATAAACCTCGAAATTATCTCTCCTATCTTCCTGCTACCAAAAAAACTCATCGGAAGCTCAATCACATGTTCATAATACCCCAGCATCAGTTTAATGTCCAATCTCTGACTCAAATGTATCAAAAGCCTTACCCTGAATGCTCCTAATATCACCTTAAACATTGTAATCAATATCGCACCTGCTGCTATAACATGAAGTGTATTCTTCAAAAGATTTGGTATTACATCATCCATCAAAAACTTGTAATAAAACGCTGCCACTATCCCTAGCAAGGTATAAACAATGGATACTGCAAAAATATTTAATATCAAGCTCTTCTGCGGACTTAAGAGCTTAAAAAACTTTTTCAAAACTCCCTCTTGTTTTCCCTTCCTGAAATTTTCATTGGGTACAAGAAGTATCAAAATGCCTGTCCATATTTTAAAAAATTCTTTAGGCTCCATTTTCACAATCCCTTTGGCCGGATCTGCTATCACTATCCTTTCTTTTCTTATCTCATGTATTACAACATAATGAAATAGCTTGCCATCTACCAGCACATGCGCTATGCACGGAAGTGGTATTTTCTCAAATATTGCCTCTTTAGTTTCTGCCCGGACTGCTTTTGCTTCAAATCCAAGTTTTTCTGCTGCCTTCACAACACCATATGCCGTTGTGCCAAACCTGTCTGTCCCTGCTATCTCTCTTATTCTGGCTATTGATACTTCCTTTCCATATTGCAAACAAATTGTTGCAAGGCTTGCTGCCGCACAGTCTGTTATATCATGCTGCTTTACACAATAGTATCTCCTTCTCATCTTTTCATCCCACTTGATTTTTTAGTATGATTGTTTCTTTATTCTCTTATTTAGAGCACTTTATTCTCAAACTATTTTTTCTGTAAACTTCTTCTTGGAATTTCTATGCAAATTTTATCTCATATATTTTCACACTGTCAATCCCGTTTTTTTTTTTTTTTTAGTCCATTTTCAGCTAAATTTTGAGCTCAGAATACTCTTTTCTTTAAATAGCTTAAAATTTCTTCAATTTTCTTGAGTTTATAATAAAACTAAACCAGCCGATAGTTATTAAAAGTATTTAAATTTTATTTAAAAAAACATGTCACAAATCCTGTTTTCAAATTGTTTATAATATTAGAAAACAAAAAACAAGGGGGTTTTGAGCCGCTGGACTTCGAGCAGATTTATTCTAAATACTACCAAAAGGTGCTAAATTACCTGACATTCATGTTGAAGACTTCAAAAGAGGCAGAAGACATTGCGCAGGAAGTTTTCTACAAGCTCATTAAAAATCCCCCTCGCGAGGACAATATTCAAGGATGGCTTATTACTGTTGCAAAAAACCTTGCAATAAACTACTTAAAATCGCAAAAGAGAATTTCTATCGGAGAAAAGTATCTGCTCTGCTCTCAAACCCCACAAGATGACATTGAAATACTTCAGGTCAAAATGACACTTGAAAAGCTGCCTGAGGAACAAAGAGACCTGCTAATTTTAAAATACTCTGGATATACATATGAAGAGATAGCAAAGATTATGAATATAAACCCGAATTCTGTCGGCACTATGATTGCAAGAGCTCAAAGAAAGTTCAGAAAAATCTATGAAGAGGGGGAAGGAGAGTGATATTTGATGTGCTATAGCGAAGGAAAGCTCCAAGAGCTCATTGATGGGGTACTTTCTAAAGAAGAAAGTTTGCAAGTCAAAAAACATCTTCTTGTGTGCAGAAAATGCAGAAAACTCTACAATGAACTGAAGAAAACAAATGAGTTTGTATCTATGAAAATCCAAAAAGTACTTAATTCAACCGCAAATAATAAAAAGGGAGGGTTATTGGGTATGCTTAATAAAAATAGAAAAGTTGTTCTTACAGCAACATTAGCAGTTATTTTTTTAGTCAGCATAATATTTACACCTTTTGGAAAGGCTTTGTCGGATGCCTTGAGGATTTTCAGAGCATCGTCTGTTGAGCCAATTGCAATTACTATTTCTGATCTTCAGGAAATTGAAAGCAAGCTGCAGCAGATTAACGCTAATTCTACAATTGATTTAAAACAGTTTGGAAAAATCCAATTCAAAAGTTCAGAAAATCACAGCATATATGTGGAATCATTAAACTCAGCTGAATTTGAATCTGCAAAGAATATCTTTAAAAAATACAATATAACCCCTGATGAGATAGCTTATCTTTGGCAAAAAGAAAATATCAAAAGCATGATGATAAATGAAAATCCAAATATAGAATTAGAATTCAGACTTGACATTGACAAAGTAAACCAGCTCTTAAAATCACTTGGATCTAAAACCCTGCTACCTCAAGCACTTGACCAAAAAGAGTTTGTGCTTACCATGGAAGGTGCACTTAATTTAATGTTCTACCCTGTAAAAAATTCTGAAGAGTCCAAAAAATCTACTGTATATATGATACCTTCATTAGAAATAGGAATTGTAAAAGTTCCAAAGTTAACAACCCCAGTTGAATTAGATAAGGTTAAAATATATGAAACAATAGCAAACTTACCATTTGTTCCAAACAATATAAGTTCTCAGCTTCTTTCAATCAAAGACCCTCTTTCAACACTTCCTATTCCTGTGAATAAAGATGAATACGATTATAAGAAAGTCAGCATTGCAGGCAATGACGGACTGATCGTTTACCATAAAAACAATCCTAATGATAGCACCATTGTATGGGTAGACGGCAATAATAGTGTAAAATATATTAAAGCAGAGTCTGCTTCTGAGCAAAAACTTCTTGAACTTGCAAATTTGTTAAAATAAATGGAAAATAAAAAAGGCAGGGATGATACTTGATATTGAAAACAGAAAACCTTACAAAAGAGTATTCATCTAAAAACGGGTGTTTTAATATAAACCTTGAAATAGAAAAACCTATAGTCTTTGGACTTTTAGGACCAAATGGTGCAGGTAAAAGCACACTTGTAAAAACCCTTGTGGGGCTTTTAAGACCCACAAGGGGAAAGGCTTTTTTGCTTGGAAAACCTTTTGATGATATTGTCATTAAATCAAAAATAGGCTATCTTCCTGAAAATTTTAAATACCCTGACTGGATGACAGCTTATGAAGTTATGGAATTCCACTGCCAGCTTTTAAAAATGAAAAACTACAAAAATGAGATTTATTCTCTACTTGAGAAGGTAGGAATAATTGAGCACAAAGACAAAAAGATAAGGTTGTTTAGCAAAGGAATGCAACAGAGGCTTGGACTTGCCGTCAGTATGCTAAATAGACCAGAGATAATATTCTTAGATGAGCCAACCTCTGCACTTGACCCAATTGGCAGAATTGATGTGAGAAATATAATAATCGAACTAAAAAACCAAGGAACAACAGTTTTTTTAAACTCACACCTTTTGTCTGAGGTCGAAAAGGTTTGCGACAAGGTTGCTATAATTAACAAAGGCTATATTGTTGCAATGGGAACAATCGATGAGTTGACAAGAAAAGCTTTAAAGGTAACTTTTGTGTTAGATAAAGTGGACAGCAAATTATTTGAGATTATAAGTTTGAAAAATATAAATATCTTGAATCATTCGCAAACTACTTTAGAGTTAGAACTTTCGTCACATGAAGATGTACCCATCCTTGTTGAAGAATTTGTGAGAAGTGGTTATAAGATATATGAGGTTAAAAAATCACAAGAACTTGAAAATGTGTTCTTACAGGTTATAGGAGAGGGGTATTTTGATGTTGGCAATAATAAGATACTCTTTTAAAGAACTTTTGAGAAAGAAGATATTTTTGATTACAATTGTGATGTCTGTAGCTTTTTTGTTTCTATACAGTTGGGGGTTAAAAGAAATAGCAGAAAATCTAAAACAGCAAAAAGGCATGATGACATTTGCAATGCAGCAGGTTACTGTATTTTCATCGCTTGGTTTTTACTTTTCACACCTGATGGTTGCTTTTTTGGTTGTGTTTGCAACATCAGGGATAATTTCGTCTGAGATTGAAAATTACAATGTGCACACAATCATTGTTCGCCCAATTCCACGGTGGAAATATGTGTTGGCAAGGTACTCAGGTGCCTTGATTTTTATAAATTTATATTCAACTGCAATATTTTTTAGCATATATACTATTAACAAGACATTAGGATTTTCTATTGAGCACCCGATATCACAGGTAGTTTTGGGATGGCTTTTGTTTGAATTAATTGCTATTGTGCTTTTGACAGTTACAACATTTTTCAGCACATCGTTCTCAACCCTTGCAACTGGGATACTTGTTGTACTCCTGTTTGGGTTTGCAATGATAGGAGGTTTTTTGGAGCAGATTGGCTACGCGATAGAAAATTTCTCAAAGGCATCAACAACACTCCAAACAATAGGTATTGTATCAAGCTTGATTTTGCCAACCGACAACATCTACCGCGAAATGGCAAACATTCTTTTTAAATCTAATTTGATTGACTTTTCAACCATAGACCCATTTGCAGGTATATCAAAAAATAGCGTCTACATGAAAATATATTGGTTTACTTATATTTTTATTTTGCTATTCTTGAGTGTTAAAAAGTTTGGAAAAAAGGATTTAACATAACAAAATGGGCTGCGAAAATCACCACACACGCAGCCCATTCTTATTTGCTTTTAAAGTTGTTTATTTAGATTTTTACTATGGCAACTTATTAGTTAATTTTGCTGCCACAATAAAAATATGTTTATATCTTTTGGCAAGCTGTTCAAAATATTTGCTGTCATATTTGAATATTTTGATATCAATCAACCTGCTGTCTTAATATCTCAACAGGCATTACCTTTGCTATTTTCTGCCTTGCTAAAAGTCTTGAAAGCAAGAACATTGCAGTTAACACTGCAAATGTTGATAAAATGCTATTTACACTCAAATCAAGGCTCATGGCAAAATCGACATCTTTTGTGGCTGCATTCAGGAGACTATCCATTGTCAATTTTGAAATAAGATTTCTTTTGGAGCTGTCTATTCATCTTTTTGGACAGCTCCAACAATCTAATTGTCATTGCCATAATTTCTTTATTTTTTGCACTCTTCTTGAACTGCATTTTCATTCTTTAACTCTTCTAAAACTTCATTTGGATTTACACCAAAGCGTTCTATAGAGGCAAGCATTCCCAAACAAACCGTTACATGGCAAAATATTCTTTTGGCAAGCTTTTTTCCCTTTTCAATTGTTGAAAACTCTAAATAGCCATTTAGCTCATTTTCCACCTCTTCTTTTGTACAGCTGAACATCTCTTTTAGCTCATCAAATGACCTTACAGTCGGTGCGAGTCTTATTGAGGTTTTTTTTAGAAGCTTTAGGTAAATGAAATCTCATATACAGAGATAAGCTAACTACTCCCCCTACGAACCCCAGAAAAAACAAAAAAGCACTTGCCAAACTATCACATTCCTTCGAAATTTTATTATATCACAACTATAGATGTTATTGGTTAAAATTATATCTCAGCTTCTTTAATAAATTATTTCATTTAATTAAACTCACCTCCTCTCTCAATATACCTTTGATTTTCTCAAAATATCTCGCGATTTCTTTAAATTTCTCTATCGAAACAAATAATTTCGTTCTTGATATTGTTATTATTGCTTTATTCTGCCATACCCAGCTTAGACTCAGCCTCTCTCTTGTATTTATCTTGTTGCTCTACCATATTACGGCGGGTATCTATCCACAATAACCATGGTGTTTACCCTCTCATGTCTCTCAGGGTCTTTTTTCTTTGCCCTCAATTCCCTCGTCCCATCTACCATGGCGTGGACGTCAGTTATGCTCGTATGCAGGGTCTTCGCCCGTATGGGGGATGTACTCTGACCACCCGCTCACATTTTCCAATCTACTTACTTTTTATAAAGAATCATTTTATCCTTTTTTCTTCGCTTGTTACTCTCTATACATTGTTTAAGATGTGAACTCCTACCAAAAGGGGTGCTTTGCTACTCGACATGAGTTATTTCCCTCGCAAAGCTAAGAATCTCTTTACCCCTTCAGATGTGAATCGCTCAAACTATTTCTCCCACTTTAAACTAAGAATGTTCAAGCAATTTTTTCATAAATCACTTCACGCTGTTATTGCTAAAGCCTCTCTCTTTATATCGCTCAACATCTTATTACCATCATACCTTATCCCTTTTTTCAAAATCGCAAAAAATATCCTTATCAACTTACAGCAAAGCGCTATCAGTGATTGCTTCTTCTTCAAGGGATTGTTCTGTCGCGTGGTGTAATACCTGTGCAGCTGTTTAAATTCTTCATTCTTTGCTACTATTGTAATCATGGCCTTGAACAAGCTACTTCTGAGCCTCCCTCGACCTCTTTTACTTATACACGTCTGACCCTTGTACTTGCCAGAACTATTCTCAATTATATTGAGCCCTGCTAATTTCTGGATCTGTCTGGCATCCTCATATTTCCTTATATCTCCAACCTCAGAAATAAAACCAACTGCCGTTTTTACACCAACACCTTTTATTTCAAGCAGCTGCTCGCCATTCGGCACCTCTCTCAAAAGCTCTGCCATCTCACCTTCTATCTCTTCTATCTGCTTTTTTAAAAGCTCATATTCTTCAAGCAAATATTTTATCTCTTGTCTTGCCAGCTTTCTGCCTTCTTTTTTACCTATACTTCTTTTAGCAGTCTCTACTAAATCCATCGCCCTCCTGAGGCTAATCGCTCTCACATCAACTTTATCGTGCCAGTATTCTATAATCCCTTCCACTTCCTTTTCCACTACATCACAAGGCAATGGCATTTCTCTCAGCGTCGCTATTGCAGTCTTGCCTTCCCAATCAGAAAATACTTCTAAAAACTCTGGAAAATATATATCAAGCCAGTTGATTATTTGATTTTTTAAAACGTTCATCTGTTTTTGAAGCCTTTCATATATGTTCATTGCTACTCTCATCTCAGCATATATACCCTCAGGTATATTTGGCTCTGTGTATCTTCCATCTTTCACAAGCATCGCTATCGTCTTTGGATCCTTTATATCACTCTTGGTTTGCGTATTATCGTCAAGCTCCTTGCTCCTCTTCACGTGAAAAGGATTTACCAAAACTACTTTTATACCTCTTTCTCTCAAATACTGTTCAAAACACAACCAGTAATGCCCTGTAGGCTCTATCCCTACTATCACGGTCTCTTTGCCATTTGCTTTCATTATTTTGTATGCCCAATCTAAAAATTTCTCCATACCTTCTCTTCTATTCTCAAATTCTATTCTCTTACCAAGCTCCACTCCTCTGAAGTCAAATGCTCTGCCAACATGCCTTTCCTTTGCTATATCTACTCCTACAACTAAAGTTCTTTCTGTGACTTGTAATATCTTTTCATTTTGTGTATACTTCAAAGAGGGTACCTCCTTTGTTGTGTTTTGTCGTAAGTTGTACAACTTACATTCTGTATTTTATCAGGAGGTACCTTATCTTTTCAAATCTCATTTCTCTTCATTTTCACTCATTTTCGTTCATTACAGGAATGCTCGTATAATATGATTATCAAATCACTTAAAACTTCATATCTCAATTGGTACATTAAATTATTAGTACCAATTGATTACTGGAAACTGACCTTGATAACAAAGCTTTTCTTAAAACATTCACTTACTTAAAAAATTGAATATTAAAATTGACTGCTACAGTTTAAATTTGCCCTTTATCTCTGGTAAACTAATATCAAGAAAAAGTTTAAGCCTGATTTAGTTTATTTGGTATATTTTTTGACCACCTCCTGCTGGACGTGCTTTGATATCTGCACGCCACAGCTTGAGAAAGACTGAACCCCAAAGGATTACATGAGTAATGTTTACTCGTTTGCTGTGCACGGTCAGTTTACCACATCTGATTTGAGCATGTCAGATGTGTGCACCCTGTAAACTGCTCCGTAGCTCTAATATCGGCGAGGCTGCATTACATGTAATCCCCAGGGATAAAGGGCAAAACTTTTTTCTAACACCACACACTTTAGAAAGGAGGCCTTTAAATTGCCAAATACTTTAATCGTGGGCATTGATATCAGTAGTCAGTCAAATTCTATCTTCTTCATCGATGATGCCGGAAATCAATTAATTAAAAAACCCTTTTCCTTGCCTAACGATCAAGAAGGTGCTAATGAATTAATCAAAAGAGTCATTGACTGCCTCAGCCAGTATAATCTGTCCTACGTTAAATTCGGCATGGAAGCAACTTCACATTACGGTTGGCATCTGCATTTGTATCTTGCTTCCTCTTCTGAACTACTACCTTACAAACCAACCTTTTACGTGCTCAACCCAAGCATCGTCAAAGGATTTAAAAAGATCTACACTTTCTTGCCTAAAACAGATAACATCGACGCTGTCGTTATTGCTGAATGCGTCAGGTTCAGTAAGCTAAATCCAACACCTTTGCCTGACTTCAAATATGCTGCACTACAACGCCTTACCAGAATGCGCTATCACCTTGTTCATAATCTAACTCGCGAAAAAAACAGAGCTCTCAATCTCATATACCTTAAATTCTCCACTTATTCTCAAGACTGCCCATTTTCTGATATCTTCGGTAAGGCATCTTGCGCTATCATCGAAAACTTCACCCCAGATGATATTGCTTCCATGCCTTTAGAAGATTTAATTAAATTTGTATCTGACAACGGCAACAACAGATTATCAGATGTCAATAAAATCGCTGAAATACTTAAAACCGCTGCTAATCGTTCATACAGATTACATCCTCTGTTGGCTGAGGCAAATGACTTAGCTTTGTCTATGACTCTTGAAAACATTAGATTTATGCAAGAACAACTTAAAAAACTCGACAAAGAAATCTCAAAACTTCTTAAAGCTTTCTCCCAAACCTTGACCACCATCCCTGGCATAGGAGATGTTCTTGCAGCCGGCATCATCGCTGAAATCGGTGATATCAAGCGCTTCAAAAATGAAGCTGCTTTAGCTAAATACTCCGGCCTTGTTTGGACTCAATACCAATCAGGCAATTTCAATGCCCAGGAAACCTCATTGGCTAAGTGTGGTAACCAATACCTGAGATACTATCTTGTTGAGGCTGCTAACTGTGTTAGGGTGCACACAGTCCGTTATAAAGCCTTCTACAACAAGAAGTTCTCAGAGGTTACCAAACATCAGCATAAACGTGCCCTCGTCCTCACCGCAAGACGATTAATTCCTCTGATCTTTGCAATGCTCAGCAAAGGTCAAATATATCAAGAAAGAGGTGATGTTTACAATACTTAGTTAATCCCATTTCTTAATTTAATAATCTTCTCAAAACAAGCTGCCAGTTAAATTTTTCTATGCTGAGCGGCTCGGTATTTTATTGCCTTTTTTACCCTAATTATCTAAAAAATTTTTTAAAATACCCCCTTGACATTTTACCGTTTGTCTTTTT
>Ga0065718_1000265_pt1 | contig 22138 bp, 34 predicted proteins | sample GBSCel77sediment_2_FD_59105 | JGI IMG/M metagenome (GOLD analysis project Ga0065718, IMG submission 59105) | Hot spring sediment microbial communities from Great Boiling Spring, Nevada - cellulolytic enrichment CS 77C v3 (version 3) | ecosystem: Environmental > Aquatic > Thermal springs > Hot...
GCCCTGGATGAGCTGGCGCATCAGTTTGAGCATTCTCTTGAGGTTCAGGTCCCCTTCCTCCAGTACTTCTTGCCCTACGAATTTCAGATTCTCCCCATTGCTCTGCTTTCCCAGGACAGGGCAACGTCTGAAGTCCTGGGGGAGGCCCTTTTTGCCCTCTCGGAGAAGAAGCGGATTCTCGTTGTGGCAAGTAGCGACTTCTCTCATTACGAGCCGGAGGCAGTGGCCCGGACCAAAGACAGAGAAGTCATCGAACGCATCTGCGCCCTGGATGTTGAGGGATTCTACCGGGTGCTCCGGGAAAAAGACGTGAGCGTCTGTGGACCTGGAGGAATTGCCGCACTCCTTGTGTACCACAAAAAGCGGGGAGGGAAAAGGGGCGAACTCCTCTTCTACACCCACAGCGGTGAGGTAACGGGTGAACGGCACCAGGTGGTTGGGTACGCGGCGGTTGCCTTCCCTCTGCCGTGAAAAAATATTTTTCCTTTCCCCTTGACAGGGGGTGCAGAGGGTGGTACGTCTAAGCGCAACGCTTGCGCAGGCGTCAAGTTCAGATTGAGGAGGCTCAATTCAATGGCAACAGGAAAAGTCAAGTGGTTCAGCACCACCAAAGGGTACGGGTTCATCTCTTCCGACCAGGGTGGTGACGTGTTTGTGCACTACACGGCAATCGAAGGAAACGGCTTCAAGACTCTCGAAGAGGGTCAGGCAGTGGAGTTCGATATCCAGCAGGGGGCAAAAGGCCCTCAGGCTGTCCGCGTACGAAGAATATAGCATTCTTCCGGAAAAGCCAAAAAGCCCACCACGAGTGTGGTGGGCTTTTTCTTTTTCTGTCCCCATGCTATAATTATTCCCACGCGCTGAAAGGAAGGTGGAGGATATGAAAAAGGGCATTCACCCTGAGTACGCTGAGACCCGGGTCATCTGTGCCTGCGGGAACACGTTCGTGACAAGGTCGACGAAGTTCCCCGAAATCCGGGTAGAAATCTGTGCCAAGTGTCATCCCTTCTTCACCGGTCAGCAGAAACTGGTAGACACGACCGGAAGAGTGGAGAAATTCCGCAGTAAATACGGGGATAACTACTGACCCGGTCCCGCGAACTCCATGCGGGTGACCCTCCTTGCCCACACCCCTGATCCTGAGAGAGCTATCGCCCTGGCTGCAAGGGTCTGTTACAGCAAGGAACCTCCTCAGGATATCGCCCCTGAAAAGGCCAGGAAGCTCATTCGGGAACTCTTTGCGCGGGGGCATGAGTCGGTGCTGGAACACGCTTTCTTTTCTTTTCTCCTTGAGGGTATCTCCCGGGTGACCTCCCACCAGCTTGTCCGGCACCGTCTGGCGTCCTATGCTCAGCAGAGCCAGCGGTACGTGGACCTTGGAGAGGCGAGCTTCGTCTGTCCGCCCTCGATTGCCGAACACCCCCGTGCTAAAATAGTATTCGATGGGGTCATGGCCCATGCCCGGGAGGCGTACGAGGAGCTCTGCCGCCTTGGGGTGGCAAGAGAAGACGCCCGGTACGTTTTCCCTCAGGCCGTGGCGACCAATATTGTCGTTTCCCTGAACGCGCGGGAACTCCTGCACGTTGCCCGGGTACGCCTGTGTCGCCGGGCGCAGTGGGAAGTTCGGGAAGTGGTGCTGAGGATGATCGCGGAAGTAGGGAAGGTTGCGCCGGTTCTTGCAGAAATCGCCGGCCCTCCCTGCAAGTTCGGCCCCTGTCCGGAGGGGGAGAAGGGTTGCGGAAGACCATGGGGGACCCCGTGAGGAGAGAAGGATTTTGTGACATTGGAGGGCAAGCGCTGATTGAGGGAGTGATGATGCGGAGTCCTCACCGCCTGGCGATGGCGGTGCGCCGGCCCGATGGGAGCATTGTTCTCGAGGTCCGGGAAGAGGTTCCCCTTTCGCGCCGGAGCCCCTTCTTTGCCCTTCCGGTGATTCGGGGAATGGTGGGCCTTGTCGATTCACTGGTGGTGGGCCTTCGGGCGCTCTCCTATTCCGCCCAGGTGGCCCTTGATGAGGAGCATCGCCTTACCGGTTTCGATATAGGGCTGGCCCTGCTCCTTGCCGTGGGTCTTTTCGTGGGGCTTTTTGTTGCCCTTCCCACGTTTTTGACCTCGCTCCTTGACCGTTTCCTGCACTCCACCGTGGTGTACAATCTCGTAGAGGGGGCAATCCGGGTTGGCGTTTTTCTTCTGTATCTTCTTGTAATTTCGAATCTCCGGGATATTCGGAGAGTCTTCGAGTACCACGGGGCGGAGCACAANGCTATTTTTACCTTTGAGGAAGGAGAGGAACTTACGCCTGAGAATGCGGCGAAGTTCACCACCCGTCATCCCCGTTGCGGGACAAGCTGGCTACTCCTTGTCATGGTGGTGAGCATCCTCATCTTCTCTTGTCTTGGAAGACCGGGGGTTTTTATCCGGATCCTGAGCCGGGTTCTTGTGGTACCTCTTGTGGCAGGGCTGGCCTATGAGGCAGTGAAGCTACTCTCACGCCACCGCCAGAGCCTCGTTGCCCGTCTTGTGAGTCTTCCTGGTCTCTGGCTCCAGTACCTCACAACCCGCGAGCCGGATAAAGACCAGCTTGAAGTGGCCTTTGCGGCGCTGCGGGGGAGTCTCGGGGAGGAGTACACGCCATGTGGCGAGAAAAGGTGAAGGCTATCGTCGAGCAGTACCGGGAGCTCACCGAGAAAATGGCCCATCCCGAGGTGGTGCAGGATCTGGCCCGCTACCGCAGTTACGCCCAGACCATGGCAGAGATTGAACCCATTGTGGAGAAGTACGAGGAATACGAACGGGTGGAGCGGGAACTCGAGGAGGACCGGCTTTTACTCCGGAGTGAACACGATCCGGAACTCCGGGAACTCCTCGAGGAGGAAATTGCCCGGCTTAAGGAGCGCCACGAACAGCTTGAAGAAGAACTCAAGGTCATGCTCCTTCCCAGAGATCCCCCGGGACGACAAGGACACGCTGGTGGAGATTCGGGCCGGTGCGGGAGGGGAGGAAGCGGCGCTCTTTGTGGCCGACCTTTTCCGGATGTACACCCGCTTCGCCGAGCGCCATGGTTTCAAGGTCGAGGTNATGGATGCAAGCCCCACGGAGCTTGGGGGATTCAAGGAGATTATCTTTGCCGTGGAAGGGAAGGGTGCGTACAGCAAGTTCAAGTTTGAAAGCGGTGTGCACCGGGTGCAGCGGGTGCCCATCACCGAAGCCAGCGGTCGTATCCATACCTCTACGGCAACGGTGGCGGTGCTTCCTGAGGCCGACGAGGTTGAGGTAGTCATTCGGCCGGAGGATATTCGGGTGGAGATATTCCGGGGCGTCCGGGCCTGGTGGGCAGCACGTGAACACGACCGATTCCGCCGTTCGGATTACCCATCTCCCCACGGGGATTGTGGTCACCTGCCAGGACGAGCGGTCGCAGCACAAAAACAAAGCAAAAGCCTTGCGGATTCTTCGGGCCCGGCTCCTTGACCTGGAACGAAAAGCCCAGAAAGAGGCTATTGACCGGGAACGGCGGGCACAAATCGGCACCGGAGAGCGGAGCGAGCGTATCAGGACCTACAATTTTCCTCAAAACCGGGTGACGGACCATCGCATCAACCTTACCCTGTATCGCCTGGAGTCCGTTCTCGATGGAGACCTCGATGAGATCGTTGAGGCCCTTGCTGCTGAGGAACGGGCCAGGCTCCTGGAGAAGGTTGGATAGGGTGACGGTCAGAGAGCTCTTCCGGAAAACGGTGAGAACGCTGCGCGAGCGGGGTATTCCTTCCCCGACGCGGGAAGCTCGTCTTCTTCTGGGGAAGCTCCTTGCGACCTCGCCAGCACGGCTTTACCTTTTCTGGGACCAGAGGGTTCCCGAAGAGGACGAGCGAATGTTGCAGGCTCTGGTTGAGGAACGCCTTCTCGGTGTGCCCCTCCAGTACGTCCTTGGAGAGTGGGAGTTTTTCTCCCTGCCTTTCCGCCTGAGGCGAGGGGTCTTCATCCCCCGGGTGGATACCGAAGCGTGGGTGGAAGAGGCAGTGGTCCTCCTCCACTTCCTCTCGGGGAAAAGGAAACAGCTTGTGGGATGCGACCTGTGCTGCGGAAGTGGTGTCATCGGGCTTTCCTGTGCTTTCTTCGTGCCTGGCCTTGTCCTTTACGGAGTGGATATCTCGGAAGATGCGGTGGCTTTAGCCCTTGAGAATGCCCGTTTTCTTGGTCTTGAGGAACGGGTAACGTTTCTTGTGGGGGACCTTTTCAGCCCCTTTGNATCGCGGTCTTTGACCTTTGACGTCATCCTCTCTAACCCTCCTTACGTTCCCGTGGCTTCCTGGGAGAAGCTTGAGGAGGGTATTCGCCTGTATGAACCCCGGGAGGCGCTGTGTGGGGGAGAGGATGGGCTTGAGGTGATACGGAGAATCCTCCGTGAGGCCCCCCGTTTCCTCCGGGAAGGAGGATTCCTCTTCATCGAACATGACCCCTCACAGAAAGAGGCGGTGGCCGAACTCGGAGAAAAAAGTGGCCTGACGTATGTTCGGGCTCTTCGGGATTACACCGGGANTATCCGGGCAAGTGTGTTGCAGCTTGGGAGGGAGAGGGAGTGCGAATTCTCATCGGATGCGACCACGCCGGCTTTCACCTGAAAGAAGACCTCAAGGCGTACATCCAGTCCCTGGGATATGAGGTTGAGGATTACGGTGTGCACCAGGAGGAAGCCTATGATTACCCTGATGTGGCCTTCAGAGTGGCGGAGGACGTCGCCCGGGGAAGAGGCGACCGGGGGATTCTCATCTGTGGAACCGGGGTGGGGATGGCTATTGCCGCGAACAAGGTTCGGGGCATCCGGGCAGCTCTGTGCCATGACGTCTTCTCTGCCCGGGCTTCCCGGGAACACAACGACGCTAACATCCTCACCATGGGAGAACGGGTGATCGGGAAAGGCCTTGCCCGGGAGATTGTCCGGGTGTGGCTTCAGAGCGAATTCCAGGGGGATCGACATGCCCGAAGAGTGGCCAAAATCCGTGCCTACGAAGAGCGAAAGACCGAGGCCTGACTGGGATGAGTACTTCATGGCCATTGCCCACCTTGTGGCCACACGTTCAACCTGCATTCGCCGCCAGGTCGGTGCTGTGCTTGTAAAGGAGAAGCGGATTCTTGCCACCGGCTACAACGGTGCGCCAAGCGGTGTGGCCCACTGTACGGAGGCTACCTGCCTCCGGAATCTGCAGAATGTCCCCCCCGGGCAGATGCACGAACTCTGNCGGGGTCTCCATGCAGAACAAAATGTGATTATTCAGGCTGCCCTCTATGGGGTGAGTACCAGAGGGTCGACGCTCTACTGCACCCACAAACCCTGTATCCTCTGCGTGAAAAATGCTCATCAACGCCGGAATTGTCCGGATTGTCTATGAGAACCCCTATCCGGACCCTCTGGCCGATACGCTTTTAGAAGAGGCAGGGATTAAAGTTCTGGCGTTTTCGGGAGGGCAAGTCGGTGATTCGTGAGGTGCTCTTTTTCCCGTTCCTGGCTTTTCTCTGTGCCCTGGGGTTAACACCCCTCGTCATCAGGTGGAGTGAANGCCGGGGGTGTCTGGATTTACCTGACGGGGAGCGCAAAATCCACGATCGGCCTGTGTCTCGCCTTGGAGGGATAGCGGTTTTTGGGGCCTTTTTCATCGCCCTTTTGCTTCTTGCCCTCTCTTTCCCCCTTACACTTTCACCCCTTTTTCTTCTGGGGATTGGGGTCATTTTTTGTCCACAGGGCTTTGCGACGACTTCTGCTCTCTCCCTCCCTGGGGGAAGCTCGCCGGCCAGTGTCTGGGGGCGGTGCTTTTGCTTTCTGGGGGTGTGGTCATCCGTTTTTTCACGCTCCCCTGGAACCACGTGGTGTACCTGGGCTGGCTTGGGTACCCTCTTACCATGCTCTGGATTGTGGGGGTATCCAATGCCCTCAACCTCATCGATGGGCTTGATGGGTTATCTGGAGGAGTGGGTGCCATTGCGGCCTTCACCCTGGGGGTTATCGCCTGGCAGGAAGGGCGTGTGGAGCCGGCACTCCTTTCGCTCCTTCTTGTGGGGTCGATCCTTGGCTTTCTTCTGTACAACTTCCCCCCTGCCAGGATTTTCCTCGGTGATGGTGGGGCGCTGTTCCTTGGGGGAATGCTGGCAGTTATTTCGGTTCAGGGGGCTTTAAAAAGCGCTGCAGCCTTCACCCTGGCGCTTCCGAGTCTCATCCTCGGTGTCCCGATTTTCGACACCCTTTTCGCCATCGTGCGTCGCAAAAGGAACCGCCTCCCTATCGCTTCCCCTGACCGGGGGCATCTCCACCATCGTCTCCTTGAGCGGGGGTATTCAAAGCGGGAGACGCTCATCATCTTCTACGGTCTCAGTGCGCTCTGCGGGGCGGTGGCCGTTTTTATGAACGCTTTTCTCGCCAACAGTACCTATTCGCTCCTGCTCTTTTTCCTCTTCGTTCTCTTTTTCCTGAGCCTTGGAAGAAACCTCCGGGTGACTGAGTTGCCCAGGGAGAAGAAGTCCATTGCCAGAGATTAGCGTTGCTTTTGTTCTTGGAACAAGGCCGGAAATCGTGAAACTTGCCCCCGTTGTGCTTGCCCTGCAAAAGCGCCAGGAATTCCTTCCCTGGATCGTCCACACCGGTCAGCACCGGGAAATGGCGGAGACCTTTTTCGCCGTTTTTGGTCTTTCTCCCCGGTACGATTTACAGGTCATGGTCAAGCAGCAGTCCCTCTTCTACCTCACCTCCCGGATTCTCGAGGATCTTGAAAGGGTCTTTCGCTCGGATCGCCCGGATCTCGTCGTCGTTCAGGGGGATACCACATCGGCGTTCTGCGGTGCCCTGGCGTCTTTCTATCTTCGGGTTCCCTGTGCTCATATTGAGGCAGGGCTCCGGACCTTCACGAAATACAGTCCCTTCCCTGAAGAGATGAACCGTGTCCTCATCGGACGCCTTGCGGACCTCCATTTTGCNCCNACCTCCCGGTCCCGGGAGAACCTCCTCCGGGAAGGCATTCCGGATGACAGAATCTTTGTCACAGGGAATACGGTTGTGGATGCCCTCTTTGCCGTCCTTGGAAGACACACCACCTTTGAGCACCCGGTTCTGGCCCAGGAGGTACAGGATGGTGTGACCATCACGGTCACAGCGCATCGGAGGGAAAATTGGGGAGAGGGAATTGCCGAGGTTGCCCTGGCCGTCAGGGATCTCGTGGTTTTACGGGAGGACGTGCGGGTCTTTTTCCCCCTCCATCCCAACCCCCTCGGTGAGGGAAGTGGTGGAGAGGGAACTCGCTTCAGTCCCCCGGGTGTTTCTCCTCGATGCTCTCCCGTATCCGGACTTTGTGCGATTGCTTGCCAGAAGCCATGTGGTGGTGAGCGACTCAGGAGGAGTTCAGGAGGAGGCTGCGGCACTGGGGATTCCGGTTGTGGTGACCCGGGATACCACAGAACGGCCGGAAATCATTGAGTGCGGCCTCGGGGTGCTGGCCGGATGCCGGAGGGAATCCATTGTTCGGGCGGTAGTGGACTTCCTTGAGAAGGGGGTAGTACAGCGAAGGGCACATGTGTTTGGGGACGGCAGGGCTGCAGAACGAATCGTTCAGGTTCTCCTGCAGTTTTTTGGCTTTCCCGGGGTGTATGAGGAATTCACTCCGGGATGATTACCCTCGAGGCGACCTTTTGAGACTTGAGGCGGCACGGAGGCGTGCCAGCGACCGCAGGAGTGCTGCCTGGGCCCGGGCAAAATCCACCTCTCTCCCGCGTTCTCTGAGTCGCCTTTCTGCTCTCCTGGCGGCTTCCTGTGCCCGTGCAACGTCAATCTCGTGAGCCTCTTCGGCACTGTGGACAAGGAGGGTGACCTTTTCCTGGGTGACCTCGGCCACTCCCCCACCCAGGGCGAAGAATTTCTCTTCCCCGTCTTCGGTTCTGCAGTACAGCACCCCGATGAGGAGTTCGAAGACAGCCGGAGCATGTCCGGGGAGAACACCCCGTTTGCCATCGGGGCATTCGAGGATGAGGGAACGAACCCCCTCAACGGTGATGCGCCTTTCCGGGGTGAGGATATCGAGGGTCATCGTCCTCATGATTTTCTGAGCTCCCTCACTCTGGCCTCCACCTGAGCAATGGTTCCCGTCATGTAGAAGGCCTGCTCTGGCCAGGCGTCGCACTCACCGTTTACGATCATCTCCACGCCCTTCAGGGTCTCCTCCCGGGGGACAAACTCTCCCGGAATCCCGGTGAAAGGCTCTGCGGTGAAAAGAGGCTGGGTGAGGAAACGCTGGAGCTTTCTTGTGCGGTTCACCACAAGCTTGTCTTCCTCGGAGAGTTCCTCAACACCAAGAATGGCGATGATGTCCTGAAGCTCGAGGTAGTGGGCGATGAGCTTTCGCACCTCCTGTGCTAGGCGATAGTGCCGCTCCCCCACGATGGTTGGATCAAGGGCCCGGGAAGTGGACTGGAGGGGGTCAACCGCCGGATAGAACCCCTGCTCGAAGAGCCGCCGTGAGAGGACCGTGATGGCGTCAAGGTGGGCAAAGGTTGTTGCTGGAGCAGGGTCTGTAAGGTCATCGGCAGGAACGTAAATTGCCTGCACCGAGGTGATGGAACCGTTGACCGTTGAGGCAATCCGCTCCTCAATCATGCCGATTTCCTCAAAGAGCGTGGGCTGGTATCCCACAGCCGAGGGAATGCGTCCAAGGAGGGCTGAGACCTCTGCCCCTGCCTGGACGTAACGGAAGACGTTGTCGATGAAGAGGAGAACATCCTGGGAGAGTACATCCCGGAAGAATTCCGCCATGGTGAGAGCAGTGAGGGCCACACGGAATCGTGCTCCAGGTGGTTCGTTCATCTGCCCGAAGACCAAAACGGTGTGACTGAGCACCCCGCTTTTCTGCATCCCAAGCCAGAGTTCGTTCCCCTCCCGGACACGTTCCCCCACACCGGCGAACACCGATACTCCCCGGTGGGTTGTGGCCGTGCGGTGGATGAGTTCCATGATGAGGACAGTCTTGCCCACTCCTGCTCCCCCAAAAAGCCCTGTTTTCCCTCCCCGGACATAGGGACAAAGGAGGTCAACAATTTTGATGCCCGTTTCAAAGATTTCGGTGGAGGCGATTCGCTCGCTGAGGGGCGGAGCGGGACGGTGAATGGGGTGCTTGGTTTGTGTCCGTACCGGTCCTTTCCCATCAATAGGTTCTCCAAGGACGTTGAACATGCGCCCCAGGGTTTCCTTCCCCACCGGAACTTTAATGGGTTCTCCGGTATCCTGTACAGGCATACCCCGCTGCAGGCCAGTGGTATCCTGGATGGCGATGCAGCGAACCCGTCCCTCACCGAGGTGACTGTGGACCTCAAGAACCAGGGGATCTCCCCGGTTTTCCTCATTTCTCTTTGGGACGAAAAGAGCGTTGTGGATGGCCGGGGTTTCCCGGGGTGGGAAACGAACGTCCACCACCTGACCGATAACCTGTTCGATCACACCCTCACCCATGGATATCACCCTCCTCGAGCTTGCGAAGCGCTTCGGCGGCCCCTGTGACCTCATTGAGCTCCTGGGTGATGCTTTCCTGGCGTTTTTTGGCGTAAAGGAGTGAAAGAGCTTCGAGGGTTTCCCGGGCATGGGTGGTGGCAGTGTCCATGAGGAGGAACCGGGTCGCTTGCTCACTCATGAAACTCTCAGCCAGTGCCTGGTAGAGTTTCCCTGCTACATGCTCGAAAAGGAGCGTATGGTAGAGGTGCTCCACATCGCTTAAGAAGAGGTAACGGTCCTCTGAGCTTTTTGGGGAGATAGCAGGGGGCAGAAGCCTCTCCACAACAGGTTTCTGTTCACTCAGGGAAATATAGCGCATGAAGCTCACNTAAAGGTGAGTGAAGACNCCGTGGTCTTTCATCTGGAAAATGCTGTACGTGAGTTCCCGAACGTCCCTGTAGTGGGGGACCTGGTGCACCGGGAGNGGATGGGAGGCAATGATGCGAGGTTCAAGCTCCCTGAGTGCTCGCTTNCCCTGACTTCCGAGGACAATAATGCTGAACTCTTCAAACTTCTGGGTTTTGAGAAAGCTACGGAGATTCTGGGCGAGAATGTCGCTGAAAGCCCCCACGAGGCCGCGGTCGGGGAAGATGCCCACAAGGAGTGATTTCGGTACTTCGGGAAGAACTTCCCGGAATCCCACGAGTTCCAGGAGGCGGGAGAGCTGTTCTCCAAAAACTCTTGCCTTTTCCAGAGCGCTCTTTCCCATCCGCAGGCGGGCAGCGGAGATGGTCTTCATGGTATTCGTGATGCGCTGGATTTCCCGAATCAGCGTGATCTGCCGCTTGATGCGCGAGAGTTTCGCCATTATACCGCCTCCTGGAGGAACCGCTCGTTGAAGTTTGCCAAAACCCTGCGCATCTCCTCCTCAAGGTCGTGGGTGAGGTCCCGTTCCTTTTCCAGGCGCTCAAGGAGGTCGGTGTGTTCCTCTCTGAGGTGGGCGACGAAGGCCCTTTCCCATTCCTTGACCCGGTCAAGAGGCACAGGATCAAGAAATCTCTGAGTGGCGGCGAAAACCTCCATGATTTCGATACTCAAGGGGAGAGGAGTGAAGGAGGTCTGCGTCATGAGAGCAAGAACCCTTTTCCCGTGTTCGAGCTGTTGCCTGGTGAGTTCGTCAAGGTCTGCTCCAAAGCGGGCGAACTCCTCAAGCTCGAAGTACTGGGCAAGATCCAGGCGCAGGCGCCGGGCGACCTTCTTCATGATGTTCGTCTGTGCCTCGCCCCCCACCCGGGAGACCGAGAGGCCAATGTTGATGGCCGGAAGGAATCCCTTGTTGAAGAGCCCGGTCTCGAGGTAAATCTGCCCATCGGTGATGGAAATGATGTTCGTGGGGATGTAGGAGGCGATATCCCCCTCCTGGGTTTCCACAATGGGCAGAGCGGTCATGGAACCTCCCCCTCGGGACTCGGCGAGCTGAGCACCTCGTTCAAGGAGGCTCGAGTGGATGTAGAAGATGTCCCCGGGGTACGATTCTCTCCCTGGAGGGCGACGCAAAAGCAGAGACAGCGACCGGTATGCTACGGCGTGCTTGGTGAGGTCATCATAGACGATAAGGACATCCTCTCCCTGGTACATGAAGTACTCCCCCATGGCGCATCCGGCATACGGAGCAAGGTATACAAGCGCCGGGGGGTCCTCAGAAGACGTGGCAACGATAGTGGTGTACTCCAGGGCCTGGAATTTCCGCAAGATTTCCACCACCTGAGTGATATTGGCCAGGCGCTGACCGATGGCCACGTAAATACAGATGACTCCCTTCCCTCTCTGGTTGATGATGGTGTCTAAAGCAATGGTGGTCTTTCCAGTTCGCCGGTCCCCGATGATGAGCTCTCGCTGTCCCTTGCCCAGAGGGATCATGGCGTCGATAATTTTGATGCCAGAAAGGAGTGGCCGCTGTACCGGAGCACGGTCGATGACCTGTGGTGCGGGGAAGAACACTGGCCGTTTTCCCCGGCACGTGATGGGTCCCTTGTCATCAAGGGGTTCTCCCAGGGGATTGACGACCCGACCCAGGAGTTCCTCCCCTGCTGGGACCTCAAGAATGGTCCGGGTACGGAAGACCTGGTCCCCGGCGTGGATGGTGGTGTAATCCCCAAAGAGGATGCACTGCAGGCTCTCTCGCTCGAGTCCCAGCACCTGACCCTGGACGGCCTTTCTGCTCCCGAAAAGAAGTGTCTCTCCAATCATGGCCTTCCGCAGGCCCCGAACACGGGCAACACCGTCCTGAACTTCGAGGACTTCCCCAATCTCCTCAATTTCTGGCTCGGGGCGGTAGGTAGTGATGATGTCCCTGGTTTTTTTGTAGGATGTCACCGACCATGGACATGGGGAATCCCCTCTCTGAGGATTCGNTCTTTCAGGCGCTCGAGCTGGGTCTTCACGCTACAATCGATGAGGATTTCTCCCCAGAGGATGACCACACCCCCAATGAGGGAGGGGTCAATCTCCTCCTCAAGGAGAAAGGGTCCCCGAATGATCCGGCTCAGCTTGGAATAGAGAATATCTTTCTGCTCGTCCGTTAGGGGAAAAGGAGTGATGACCTTCACTTTCTCTCTATCCCTCATGGGTACTCCTGAGCTGAGCTTCAAGGCGACTCACGGCTTCCTCAAGCATTTCTTCAATGATCCGGGTTTGCACCTCGGGAGTGATGTGAACCTTGAGAAGCCTTTTTACGACTTCTTCGGAGATATCAACGATGTCTTCCTTAAGTTCCAGAAGGAGCTGTTCAATCTCCCTTTTTGCTCGCCGCTCGTATTCCCTTTTGATTTTCTCGGCTTCCCGGTATGCCTCCTGGATGATGGTCTCCTTGATTTTCTGTGCCTCTCTGCTGGCCTGGTCGAGCATTTCGAGGTACTTCTCCTTCAGGTTTTTGAGTTCTTCCTCAAGGCGGCGTCGCTCCTCTTCAAGGGCTCTCTTTTCCTCTTCGATTTTCTCGAATTCTCCACGGATCCGGTTCGATCGCTCGTCCAGCGCCTTCACCACGGGTTTAAAGAGGAAGCGAAGGAGGAGAAAAACCAGAGCGAGGAAGTTGATAATCTGGAAGATAATGCTCCGATCTATGCGGATCATGGAGGGGAACCCTCCTACTTGAAGACGTATCGGAGAAGCGGGTTGGCGAAAAGGAGAATGAAAGAGACGACAAGAACATAGATGGCCAGGGACTCAAGCATGGCCAGTCCCACAAAGAGTGTCCGACTTATGGGACCGGCGGCCTCAGGTTGCCTGGCGATACTCTCTAAAGCCTGCGAACAGGCCTTGCCTTGCCCGATAGCAGGGAACATTACCCCCAGGGCAATGGAAAACCCTGCGGTGAACACGGTGACGCAGAGGAAGAGTATCTCTCCTTGCATGTCTCTCGACCTCCTTCGCATTGGCACCAATTATACTCCTAATGTCCTGAGGATTCAACGGCAGCGCTCAGGTACACCACGGAGAGGACCGTGAAGATGTACGCCTGGATGATTCCGGTGAAAATACTGAAGAGCATCATCGGGAGAGGGAGGAAAAGCGGAGAGAGGAGGAAGAGGATGGCGATAATGATTTCCTCCCCCATGATGTTGACCAAAAAGTCGAAGGGCTAAGGAAATCGTCCGGGTAATTTCGCTGATAACATGGAAGGGGGCAAGGATAGGCGAGGGAGAGAGGTAGCTTCGGAAGTAGCCTCTCACACCCTTTGTGGCAATGCCGTAGAAAGGAACGGCGAGGAAGACGACCAGGGCAAGGGCCAGGGTGGTGTTGAAGTCACTTGTGGGGGACCTGAGCCAGGGCACAAGACCAGCCAAATCGGAAGTTCCGATGAAGAGCGCCAGGGTCCCCACAAGGGGAAGGAATCTTTTGCCATTGCCCGGGGACATCTCTTCCACAAGGTGCAAAATGGCCTCAACGAAGAGTTCAAGGACATTCTGCAGGCGGGTGGGGACAGGGCGCATCCTCCGGGTAAGGAGGAAGGAGAAAAGCACCAGAAACCCCATGACCACCCAGGTTGAAACCACCGTCTTGGTTACCGGTATACCCAGGAACACAAAGAACACCTGAGGATTAAAGATTTCTTCCATGGCTTGCCCTCCCAAAGTGGATGCTGGCAAAGAGTATCAGGAAGACAAAATAGCTCAAAAGGAACGAGGCCACAAAGGGACAGAGTCGAACACGTACGTAGCGCAGAAAGAAGAAGAACCAGCTTCCCACGATGCTACAGCGGATAAGGATTCCCCTCCAGGCGATGTACCGTCTTTTGTGAAGCACTGCCTGCACCTCAAGGGCAATGAGCTCAAGAAGCAGCACGGCAAGCGCTGCTCCACCCAGGAAGCTAAGAACGGTTCTTCCCACGGCTCTTCTTCTCCATTCCCCTGCTTACCCTCATGAGGGTCTCGTAGAGATTGTAGAACCCGAAAAGTGTCCCGAGGGCAAGCAGCGACAGCGTCCAGGAGAACCCTAGGGGATGCTTTCGGTCAAGGTACTGCCCCAAAAAAAGCCCCAAAAGCATGGGAGCCACCGTTACCCATGCCAGGTCCCAGACTTCTCCAAGAACCCTCCACAGATTCTCGCCGTTGAATTTCTCCTTCACAGAAGTATTATACGACGGAAAGGGAAGAGGAAGGTGGCGAAAATGTGGTGGAGGTACTTGAAAAAGGTGGCCCCGCCGAGTATATTATGTAGTTGAGGAGCGGAAATAGCTCAGGGGTAGAGCATCGGCTTCCCAAGCCGAGGGTCGCGGGTTCGAATCCCGTTTTCCGCTCCAGTTTTTTTCCTCATTTTTCCCCCAGAGGTTTCGGCCCTCAGGAGCATGCCCTGTGGAGACGTTGCCAGTTGCTTCGCCACTTATGAAGCCTGCCGGAAGCAGGCTTTTAGAGAAATTTGGTTTGCAATTCCTCCCAGGTTCCGGTAAAATTATGGTATCGCTGACAAAGAGTGGGGTTTATCCCACTCTTTGTCATTTATGGTCGCTTTTCAGGGGGGCTTATGAGCAAGGACATTCTGGCAGTTATCGAGCAGATTGAGAAGACAAAGGGCATCTCGCGAGATACCCTGAAACAGGCCATTGAGGCGGCGCTGCTTTCTGCGTACCGGAAGAACTTCAGGAGTTCCCACAAGGGGGTCTCTGTGGTTCTTGATCCTCAGTCGGGAGAAATCAAGGTTCTGGCACGCAAAATGGTGGTGGAGAAGCTACGGGACTCCACCACAGAGATTCTGAAAGAAGAAGCGGAACGCTTGGGCTTCCGGGCCGATGTGGGAGAGTGGATTGAGATCGAAGTGACCCCCCGGGACTTTGGGAGGATTGCTGCCCAGACGGCCAAGCAGGTTATCGTGCAACGGCTTCGGGAAGCAGAACGGGACAGAATATACGAGGAATTCTCAGAGAAAGAGGGAGAGGTTATCACCGGGGTTGTGGTCCGGCGAGAGGGGAGAAACGTCATTGTGGATCTTGGGAAGACCGAAGGAATCCTCCCCCCCTCGATGAGCAGGTGAGCACTGAGGAGTACCGTCCCGGGAGTCGGATGAAGTTTTTCATCGTTGAGGTGAAAAAGACCACCAAGGGTCCGCGGATTATCCTTTCCCGGACTCATCCGGGGCTGGTGCGACGGCTCCTTGAACTCGAGGTTCCCGAGGTTCACGAAGGATGGGTGGATATCAAGGCCATCACCCGTGAACCTGGAGTGCGGACAAAGGTCGCGGTGGAGAGTCGCAACGAGAAAATTGACCCTGTGGGTGCCTGCATCGGCAACCGGGGGGTCAGGGTGAAGAACATCACCGATGAGCTTCGGGGAGAGAAAGTGGACATCATCCGCTGGAGCAATGACCCCGAGGTGCTCATCAAGGAAGCCTTGAGCCCGGCCCAGGTGCTTGAGGTAATACTCGACGAGGAGACGAGAACCGCTCAGGTGATCGTTCCTGAGGACCAGCTTTCTCTTGCCATTGGAAGGGATGGCCAGAATGTTCGTCTGGCGGCACGGCTCAGCGGCTGGAGGATTGATATCAGGGGGAGCGGGAAAAAAGAGGAAGAACAATGAAAAAGGTTCCCATACGCATGTGTTTGAGTTGCCGGGAGAGGAAAGAAAAGAAATACCCTGATTCGTGTGGTGCGGACTCTTCAGGGGACGCTTGAGGTTGATCCGACAGGGAAAAAAGACAGGAAGAGGGGCGTACGTGTGCCCGGTTCCGGAGTGCGTGGAACGCCTGGATCGCAAGAGTCTCTCTTTTGCTTTTCGCATAGAGGTGAGCGAGAAAGAAGTGTTATCTCTCAAAGAAGCTTTGCGGACGTACCTTGGGGGACAGGCAAAGGAGGTTCGGCATGACAAAGGTCAGAGTGTATAAGGTCGCTGAGCGGCTGGGGATGCCAACCCATGAGGTCATGGATATGCTCAGAGAACTCGGGGCGGACATCAAGAACCACATGAGCAGCATCGACGAAGACCTTGTGGAGCTTTTGGAAGAGGAAGTCGAGTTCCGTCGAAAGAGGGAAGAAGAGCTTCGGAAGAAACGGGAGAAAACCGTCGTTCTCGAGAATCCCCCCACCTTGCGGGAGCTGGCACGACTCCTCGGAGAGGAGGAAGTCGAGGTTTTGCTCCGCCTTGCCGATCTCAACGTTATCCCCCACAGCAAAAAGCCTCTCCCACCGCTTGTGGTGGAACGCCTGCTCCGGGAGAAAGGTTTTGAGGTGGAGTGGAAGGGAAACCTCCGCGAAGAGGTGCTCAAAAGCCTCGAAGTGGAAATGCTCCCCCGTCCTCCTGTGGTGACCATCCTTGGTCACGTTGACCACGGGAAGACGACACTCCTTGACGCCATCCGTCGTTCAAGGGTTGCGGAATCGGAGTACGGTGGCATCACGCAAAAGATTGGTGCCTACCAGGTGGATGTAGGAGGACGGAAGATCACCTTCATCGATACGCCAGGTCACGAGGCCTTCACCACCATGCGGGCTCGAGGGGCACAGGTTACTGATATCGCGGTTCTTGTTGTGGCTGCCGATGATGGTGTTATGCCCCAGACGGTTGAGGCCATCCAGCACGCTAAAGCTGCCGATGTCCCTATCCTTGTGGCCATCAACAAAATTGACAAACCGGGGGCAAACCCCGAGAGGGTGAAGCAGCAACTTGCCGAGCACGGTCTCATTCCTGAGGAATGGGGTGGAGAGACCATCTGTGTGGCCATCTCAGCCCTCCAGCGGAAAGGCATTCAGGACCTCCTGGATATGATTCTCCTCCAGGCGGATCTTCTGGAACTTCGGGCAAGGTATACAGGTCCAGCTGTGGGGGTCATCATCGAATCACGCCTTGACCGGGGGAAGGGGCCAGTGGCCACGGTGATCGTCCAGGAGGGGACACTCCGGGTTGGAGACTTCTTCGTTGCCGGGACAACCTGGGGGAGGGTACGTTCACTCTTTGATGACCTGGGGAAGTCCATCAAAGAAGCTCCTCCTGCCACCCCGGTGGAGGTCGTGGGCTTTGCCGAGCTTCCTCCGGCAGGAACGAAACTCGTTGTGGTTGAAGAGGAGAAGACGGCTACTGTTGTTGCTGAGCGACGGAAAGAACGAGAGCGCGAGCGGGTTCTTCGAGAGGCGGGGAACCGTGTCGTTTCTCTTGAAGAGCTTCTGGCCCCTGAAGAGGGGAAGGTCAAGGAACTGCACCTTGTCCTCAAGGCCGACTATCAGGGGTCTCTCGAAGCCCTGGAACGGGCGATATCCCAGCTTGGAGATGAGCGGGTCAAAGTCAACGTGGTGTTCCGGGGGGTCGGCAACATCAGCGAAGCCGATGTCATGCTGGCCTCGGCCTCATCAGGGGTGGTGATTGGGTTCAATGTCAAGCTTCCCAACGAGGTGGCTAAGGTTGCCAAGCAGGAGGGAGTGGAGGTACGTCTTTACCGGATTATNTACGATGTGGTGGAGGACATGAAACGAGCTATTCAGGGTCTTGTTGAACCCCGAAAGGTCGAGGAAGTCATCGGCAGAGCCGAGGTCCGGGCACTTTTCAAAGTTCCCCGGGTTGGGATTGTGGCAGGGTGCTATGTCCTTGAGGGGAAGATAGACCGGAACGCCTTCGTGCGGGTGCTACGCGGGGGAGAGGTGCTCCAGGAAAAACTCCGCATTGCCTCCCTGAAGCGCTTCAAAGATGACGTTCGGGAAGTAGCCCAGGGGTACGAGTGTGGCATAGCACTTGAGGGTTTCGAGGGCTTTGNAGAAGGCGATGTTTTCGAAGCGTACGTGGTGAAGGAAGAGCGATGAGGGTTGGAGTGTGCTGTGTGGAGCTCTTCATCAACGGGAGTTCTTCGCTGAAAGACCGAAGGCGTGTGGTGGACTCGGTGAAGCAGCGCCTCCGGAACCGCTTCAACGTGTCGGTGGCTGAGCTCTCTGAGGATTCCCAATGGCAGAGGGGGCGCCTTGGGATTTCCTGTGTGGCACGGGATGAACAGTCGGTGGAGTCCCTGCTCCATCAGGTGCTCGAATTCATTGAGAACGACGACCGGGTGGAAGTCACTGACTGGCTCTTTGAAATCTACTGAGGTTACCGCCATGAAAGAACAGAGACCCCTCCGGGTGGCTGAACTGATCAAGAGGGAAGTATCTCGAATTCTCCTTTCTGAGGTTGAGGACCCACGTCTTCGGGGGTTTACCATCACCCGGGTTGAGGTGTCTCCAGACCTCAAACAGGCCAAAATTTTCGTGGGCTTTCTGGGTGAGGCAGAGGAAGGTGAAAAGTACGAGGCCTTGAAGAGAGCGACGAAGTTCAGTTCGGGGGGTACTGGCCTCGAGAATTCGCATCAAGTTTATGCCTGAGATTGTCTTTGTGGCTGATCCAACTCTGGAGAAAGCTTTTCAGGTTGTGGAACTCCTGAACCGTCTGGAACAGGAGAACCAATGAGGGACGAAAAGAAGGAAATCTGCCGGATTTTCTCGGAAGCTTCCCACTTTGTGGTTACCTCACACCAGAACATTGACGGCGATGGTCTGGGGTCGGCTCTTGCTCTCTATTTTCTCCTCCGGCGAATGGGGAAAAGAGCGAGGGTCGTTTATGATGGCCGGGTGCCTTACTTCTACCGTTTCCTGCCTGGGTCGGCTCAGGTGCTTTCCTTTGAGGAGTTTTCCGTGGAAAAAAGAACCTTTTGAAGTCCTGGTGGTTGTGGATTGTTCCAATCCTGCTCGGGTGGGGAGGGTGGAGGGTTTCCTGAAGGAAGCCCGCTACGTGGTGAATATCGACCACCATCCCGACAACGCCTTCTTTGGCCACGCGAACTTTGTCGTTCCCGGGTCCCCTGCTTCGGCACTCCTTGTATACGAACTGGCCCGGGAGCTCCATATCCCCCCTCGATGCCGATATCGCCACCAGTATCCTGACCGGTATCGTGACCGATACCGGGGGGTTCCAGTTCGCTGAGCTCAACCAGAACCTCTTCGCCGTTGTTGGGGAGCTTGTGGCCTCGGGCGCTTCCCTGAGCACCATCATGTACCATGTGTTCCGTTTCCGACGCCTTGAAGCCTTGAAGCTTCTGAGTCGGGCACTCCATCGCCTAACTTTTGACCCTGTCTGCGGGTGTGCATCGATGCACCTTACGCAGGAGGACTTCAGGGAATGCGGTGCTCAGGAGGAGGATGCCGAGGGTGTCGTGGATTACGGTCTCTACATNCCTGAGGCCAGAGTTTCGGTGTTCTTTAAGGAAATTGCCCCCAACACCTACAAGGTGAGCCTCCGTTCCCGGGACGACTTTGATGTCCTCCCTGTGGCCCACCACTTTGGGGGTGGAGGACACCAGAGAGCAGCGGGCTTCAAAATCACGGGTCCTTTCCCCTCGGTGTACCGGGAAGTTCTGGATTTTTTGCGGACTACGGTCCTGGGATCTTCGAAATAGGGCGAAGGAGCGACTGTCATGCTGGGTGGGGTGCTGAATCTGTACAAGCCTGTCGGAGTCACTTCTCGGGTTCTTGTGGAACGGGTTGGGCGAATACTGAAGACCAAGGCAGGTCACACTGGAACCCTTGATCCCTTTGCCCGGGGAGTGATCCTTGTGTGTTTTGGGAAGGCCACGCGTCTTGTGTCCTTCTTCCAGGAGCTTGACAAGGTCTATCGGGCGCGATTCCGTTTCGGGATTACCACGGACACTTATGATGTGAAGGGGAGAATCACCACGGTTTCTTCGGGGGAGCTTAGAGAAGAGGACCTGCTTCGGGTGCTCGGTGATTTCCGGGGAACCTTTGTCCAGGAGGTTCCGCCCTTTTCGGCGTGCAAGTACCGCGGACGTCCACTCTACCAGTATGCTCGTCGGGGGGAGCACATCACGCTCAGGCGAGAGGTCACTGTTCACCGACTGGAGCTCCTCTCTTGCCTCGAAGGAGCATTTGGGGAGGCGGAGTTCCTNATCCACTGCTCCGGGGGGACGTACGTGCGAAGCCTTGCCCATGAACTTGGGAAGCGGCTTGGCCTTGGGGCCTATGTGGCTGCTCTTGTCCGGGAGAGAGTGGGCCGGTTCCGGATTGAGGAGAGCATCGATGTTATGCAGAAAGGTATCGAACGGGACTTCCTCCTTGAGCGGTCGCTTCCACCAGAAAAAGCCCTGTACTTCCTCGACGCGGTGGAGGTGGGTGAGGAAGAAGCCAGATGCTTCCTCCACGGAACTCCTTTCTCATCGCCCGTATCCCTGCAGGCCCCCGGCATGGTGAAGGTGCTCCATGGTGGCGCTTTCCTGGGACTGGCTTTCTGGGATTCATCCAGGCTCCTCCCCAGGGTTGTTCTTGCCGAGTCCTGCCATGTTGCTTGAACGGGGCTGGAAGAGGTTCCCCCAAAAGAGTATCGTGGCCATCGGGTTTTTTGACGGTTTTCACCGTGGCCACCGCCGGGTTCTGGCTGAGGCTCTGGCGAGGTCGTCACCGGAGGCTCCTCTCTGTGTGGTGACCTTCTACCCCCATCCCCAGACGGTGCTACTCCCCCGGGAGGGCGTGAAGTACCTGACCTTATATGGCGAGAAGTACCTCCTCCTTGAGCACTTCTTCCCCGGGGGCCTTCCTGTGCTTCCTCCGGTTCGACCGGACTCTTCGGGAAACTGCCCCTCTGGGGTTTCCTGAACATGGTGGTGGAGTATTTCCACCCCCGGGCAATCTGTGTGGGCGAGAACTTCCGCTTCGGCTTTGAGCGNCNGGGGGACGAGTGTGCTCCTTCGGGATTTTTTCGCTCCCCGGGGCACGGAGGTTGTGGTGGTTCCCTCATACCGGGTGCAGGGGGAAGTGGTCTCAAGCTCCCGAATTCGGGAACACCTCCTTGATGGAAGGCTCACCCAGGCGAATGAGCTCCTCGGATTCCCCTTTTCAGTTATCGGGAGGGTCCGGAGAGGGCGGGGGATTGGGAGAAGCCTGGGTTTCCCCACTTTGAACCTCCACCCACCTTCGCGGAAACTCCTGCCTCCGCCGGGAGTGTACACCGGGAGGGTCTTTTGGGAAAGCCCGGGAGAAGCTTCCTGGAATGCCCTGATTTATACCGGGAGCCGGCCAACCTTCCGTGATACGCACCGCCGGGTTGTCGAAGTCTTCGTTCCCTCATCCCCTTTCCCAGAGCTCTATGGCCGGAGAATCTGCGTTACTTTTGAGGAGTTTGTGCGGGAAGAGATGGTCTTCCCTTCAGAGGAAGCTCTCAGAAGACAGATTCAGAAAGACCTTGAGGTCTTCCTCCAGAAGGCTTCGGCTGGTCTTTCCGCTCCAGAGGGGCTGCGCAGGGGCTTCGGGAGCATTTAAGAGAGTATAGCAGGAATTTCACAGATTTGTCACAAATTCTTCACAGAGGGCTGCTATACTTCCCTGTAGCATGCCGGAACTTCCGGGAACCCGGCGTGGTACAATNGGAAAAAGCTGAAAGGCGGGCTGAAGGTGGAAAGGTACCGGGAACTTCTGCTCTCTGTGCTGCTTTTTGTGGGGATTTGCCTGTTTTCCGGGGCCCAGGGGAGGGGCGAGGATATCTCTCTTAAGGAGGCTCTGGAACGGGCGCTTCTGGGGAACCGGGAGATTAAAAAAGCCGAGATTGAAGTGGAAATTGCCCGCTCTGCGCTGCGAAAGGCTCGGGAAAACACCTTTTCCCCGGCGATTGCCGTTGGAGAAACGATACGGCTTTCTGGAGAGTCCCTGGAAGGGTTTTCGTTAGAACTTCNGGATACCATCTCCTTTGACCCTTCACTCTGGGAAGAAGCAANGGTCANCCTTGAGNGAGCAGAGAGAGCTCTGGAAGCAACGAGGGAAGAAGTGAAAAAGAGCGTCGTCACCTCGTACCTGGAGATTCTCAAGGCGAAGAACACCCTTGCTCTTGAGGAGAAAAACCTCGAGCTTCTCAAGGAGCGTCTTGAGCGCCTCAGGGAAGGGTATGAGAAGGGAGAGGCGGCGGCTTTCGCCCTCCAGGAAGCTGAAGGACAGTACAGAGAGCAGGAAGGAAAGGTTCGGGTCCTGAAAGAGAAGCTCCGCCTTCTTGAGGAACGGTTCTTCCAACTTCTTGGGGAGGAAATGCCCGGGGAAGAGGTGACGTTTCAGCCCCTTCCTCAAAAGCTCCCTGTGTTTTTCCAGAGACCTCACCCTCCAGGATTTCGTTTCGATACGGGACGAAGTTGAGGATCTTGAGGGACAGAGAAGAGTCCTCGAAGCACAGG
>Ga0065718_1024968_pt1 | contig 22100 bp, 37 predicted proteins | sample GBSCel77sediment_2_FD_59105 | JGI IMG/M metagenome (GOLD analysis project Ga0065718, IMG submission 59105) | Hot spring sediment microbial communities from Great Boiling Spring, Nevada - cellulolytic enrichment CS 77C v3 (version 3) | ecosystem: Environmental > Aquatic > Thermal springs > Hot...
TAAGGCTTCTCTAACCATGCTTTCAAATTGGGTTTCAGGCGTTGCCAGAAGCTGCGTGAAGGTTGATATTTTGGGGAGCTCTTGTGGAGGCATTTTACTTCTTCACCGCCTTTGTTGGAACATCAAGGGCTTGGGCTATACCCTCGCCTATGTTCTCAATGGCTGTTCCAATGCTTTTCGCGATGCTGTCAGCCATCCTGTGGGGCCCTGTTGAGCCCAATGGCCCCTTGTCTATGGCTGAAGACACAGATTCAGACAATTCCTTTGGAACACGGACAAGGCTGTCTAAAACGTCGTCTGCAACCCTGTGCGGAGGCTTAGCCGTTAAATCGGGCAACTCAGGCATTAAACCACCAAATCAATAATTAACGTTCATATTTTTAATTTTTTCTATTCCACAAACACTTTAAGCGCAGCCAACACCGAAGGCAGCCACTTGTTCTCCTTAACAAAACGCTCGTACTCTTCAGGCTTCATCAAACGCTTAAGCTCGGCATAGGCAAGATCCGATGCCACATCACCAGCAAAGGGTATGACATCTGCAAGGTCGTCCATCAACGCGTAGCGGAGAACCTCCCTCTGCCTTTCGTCAAGCCTCGGCGGAGGTCTGGGAGGAAAATCTGGAAGCTCAACGCTTGGAAACTCAACCTCTAAAAGTGGGATCTTAAGTTTTTCCAAGATTTTTATGGGCATTCCAGTCCAGCCTATAATGGAGGAATTATTTCTATGTAGTCAAGTATGGTCTGCGTGTTATCGCTTGGAGCCAGCTCAAGGGTGAATGCTCCTACAAACGGCACTCTCACAACGTTGTAGACCACTTCGCTTTCTCCAGAATCTATGCTGAATGAATCCTCAAAGATAACGCTTTCAAACGCTCCCTTGGTGCCCCTGCCCCTTATGGCAATGGTTTGAGGCTTGTCGCTTGTCATGCCTATCCTAAGCGTTCTAATAGGGGAGAATGTTGCTGGTATTGAAAAGAAATTTGGCGCAACAAGCCCGCTTGAGCTTGCAAACCTAACCCTTTCGGATATGGGTGCTGTTGCAAGCTCCAGCCACTGGAGAAGTGTAAGAACCCATTGAATTCCTGTGCCTGGGTCTGGCAACGCAGCCCATGCAAGAATGTCGCCCTTCGCATAAGTAGCTTTCCCCTTAACTGGAACGTTGAAAGAGCCTGCAGGAGTTATAACGGTTCCATAACCCCTAGCCCTCACAGTGCCCCCTTCAACGCTTTGGCCTCTTATGTCGCCTGCTTTTACGCCTGGAATGTAGCCGTCTCCTGACGACGAGACAAGCTGGCTTCCCAGCCTATTGTAGTCCTCGCACATTGCATCAAAAACAGCTATGTCCGCAGCTGCTTTTTGCATCCATTCCACAACGTCATGGGCTAGGGGCGCCGCATCAGCTATTGCCGGCAGGGCTAATGAGCTGTCAACCTCTATAGGCGCCCATGGCAAAAGCGAAGGCTTCATTAACCTGGCCTTCAAGTCGAACTCAGACCTTTTTAAGGAAATGCTTTGTAGCTGGAAACTAACACCTAACGGGGTTAACATTTTCTCTCCTCCGCTATTGAAGCTTAGACCATGTCAATAGACCGTAGCCTTTATCGGGCGATTTTTCGCCGAAACGCTTCATTCTAGCCTTGACATCATCAATGTTGCTGACCAGCCCTTTGTCTATGGCTAAAGCCACAAGCCCTGCAACATGCGGCGTAGCCATACTGGTTCCAATCATCAAGTCGAAGCCGTCAGGAACCAAGTCGTAAAAAGCGTCATACCATAGGCTCACCGCAGCCACAATCTGGCTTTCTCTATCCCCGCCTATTCCGGCAACATCCGGCTTTAGGAAAGCTTCTCCACACTTTTGGTAATCCCTATCAAAGGCATCCTTGTTATCCCTGTACCATCTTGCCTGCGGTCCTCTCGAGGAATAGCTTGAAGTGTCCATTGTTTTCCAGTCTATGGCGGATACGCATAGAACGTATGGGCTTGCCCCTGGGCTGTTTATGCTCCAGTCCTCACCATCATTTCCAGCTGCCACAATAAAGTTTGTGCCGTATTGCTTGTAGAGCTTCTCAGCAAGCACACATTCAGGATCCTCGTCAGCGCTTCCCTCTAATGGGCCGCCGAGGCTCATGTTCACAACCCTGCAGCCTTTTACAGCGCACATTTCCATAGCCTTCATGATTTGGAAGCTTGAGCAGGGGCCAAAGGCAGTAAACACCTTAACGTGGTAGCTTTCAGGCGCCAAAGCAACAGGGATGAAGGTTCCATACCTCGAGGGGCAAGGTTGACCAAACGCACATGAATGTGTCCAGCTTCCATGACCCATGGTGTCTATTGGAGGTTCAGCCGTTATCGAGTCGCATATCCAGTTTATGAATGGCAAGCCTATTGCAGGGTTTAGGTATATGCCTGTATCTATGTTCCCAACGTAGGTGGTGGTTAGCCTGTTATCGTCTGGAGCTTCCATCAACTTCCTTGTGTCCGTGACAAGTCTCCAGTCGGCTCTCGCTATTACAGGCGGGAAGCCCCTAACGTATTCCATAAGCCTTCCGAGAGGGTCGACTGCAAACTTGAAGGCTTCGCTTGCCAAAGTTACAAGGGCGCTGAACGGTGTTGGAAGTTCAGCTGCGGGCTTAACCCTAACGCCTAAGGCGTAAAGATCTGAAACGTCAAGCTTGGAGAGGAGCGGGTCTGTGGCAATAGCCACCCTTTTAAAAAGCTCGTCGACGCCGAGAGCCATTGGGTAAATCTTCTTCTGAACGGAGACAAGCCGCACGTTTGGAAGCCTTGAAACCGTTTCGAAGTCGGCCGGCTCAGGAAGATCCACAAAGACAAAGTCGCTAACCACGCCTTCAACGCTGTAGCCTAAACGTCTAAGATGGGAGGCGACTTCCTCAGCTTTTCCAGGCTCCACTTCCACGACTGCCGGTATGCCCTGAACCTCCTTCCTCTTAGCTTCAGCCCTTCTAATGGCTTCTTCAGCCCATGGGTTAACCTTTCCACTCCCTCTAGGGCTCATTTGCTCAGCTCCTTAAGCAGGTCAGTTAAGGATTTAATGTTTCGATTCGCCTCTTCAAGCTGCCTTGTAAGTTTGGCTATTGGGTCTGTGAAGGTTTCAAGCTTTGACAGGTGGTTGTTCAGCACTGCAAGGGCTTCAATGAGCCTCTTCATGTCGCTTCTCAAGTCTCTAAACAGGTTCGCCAGTTCACTCATCTCTTTCACCACACCTAACAGCTCATTCAATTCTTCAAGCAACAGCCATCAATATTATTTACATGGCAAACATTTATAAAATAATTTCTAAAAAGCCCACACGGTTCGCCATGAACGTTGTTAAAGGGTCACGGTATTATGCGGGGACGCCCTTTTCCAAAAGGCCACATTCCGTGGAACAAAGGTTTGACGAAAGAGAACTCAAGGGAACTCCAGCTTATTTCCGAGAAAATAAGGTGGTCGAAGCTGAAACTCGGCGCGGTAGGAGAAGAAGTCGTAGAACTGTACAAGCAAGACTGGTCGGTCAAAAGGATAGCGAAAGCGTACAGGGTCTCAGCAAGTGCTGTTATTCGATTACTGAAAGTCAAGGGAGTAAAACTGAGAAGAGCTCGTCCACCGCTCAAACCAATTCCTCAGCAACTAGGAGGAGACGAGGAGTTTTGGGCTTGGCTCGCCGGCTTCTTCGATGGAGAAGGGAGCCTTTCATTTATCCAAGGGATGAAGGACAAACGTCCAAGACCTCAGATTACAATAACGAACACCGCGATAGACATACTGGAGCATGTAACACAGACTGTAGGAATAGGGCACTTGAGAAAGAACCCGAGATACAGGAAGAATCACAAACCCTGCCAAAGCTTTACCCTTCAGAGCTATGGCGAATGTATAGCGTTCCTAAAAAAGATAATACCCTACTTGAGAGTGAGAAAACAGGAAGCGATAAACTTCTTGGAGAGGTGCATACACTATCGAGAGGAAGCTCTAAGCGAAAGATTGACTTAAAAAACATATTGCTTGGCTATCTTGCTGAACTGAGAATTTTGCCATTATCACTCCTGCTTCTGACATGTTTGCTTGGCGGCTTTTTTGCGGTGGGCCCCAATGTCGACTGGAACATCATGGGTTTAGTTTTACTTAACGCCTTCTGCTTCCTCTACACAGCCCATTTAAACGACACTTACTGGGACATTCAGAAAGGAGAGTATGAGGAGGATAGGAAGCTTCACTCTATAAGGTTTAGGGAGAACGGGTATCTTCCACGCTGGGGCTTCGGATACGAAATCCCAAACGCCCCCATACTTCCTAAAGGCTATTACTTGGCTGGCATGGCCTTCTCCACCGTTATAGGAGTTTCAGTTATGCTTTACATCTCAGCCCTTATTGGCTGGTTTTACTCAGCCATAGCCCTGGTTGGTTTGCTTCTTGCACTAACATATTCAGCTGGCTTAGACAAAATACCAGCCCTTGGAGACACCATGTGGGAGGTGGGAGTGCTCTTCGCCCTATACTGCGGCTACTACTCTCAGAAGCTGGCTCTCGACGCCTTCGTAATCCAGCTTTCAATACCGCTTCTCTTAGCCTTAATATCTGTTAAAGCCCTCGACTCACTTCCTGATACCCTCGTGGATAACCGCGTGAACAAGCAGACCCTAACTGTTTTCCTATACAGAAGGGGCTTGTCTCCGAGTTCAATAAGACACGTATGCTATGTGCCAGCCTACGCGGCTTTCCTCATACTGCTCTTTCAAAGCCTGCAAATGCCTAGGCTGGCTTTAGGCGCAGCCCTGACAGTTGGGCTGATAGCCTCATCGCATGCAATGATGGATCCTGAGGGAAGAAGGAGCATAGTTGCCGTGAGCCTATCAATACTGTTCTTCATAGTTTGGGCCTTACTTTACATTAGCGGATTTATTTAAGCTCCAGAATCACATGCAACACAAGTTTTAACAGTGATTTTTCCAACAAGCTTTCCCTTAACGTGTTGTTCAATGACAAGCCTGTAAATGGCGTGGGAGCATACAAGCTCGTTTCCACCAGCAAATCTGTGATCCATAATCTCGTAAACTGTTGCGAAAATGGCTAGCCCACCATATTTCAGCCTAAAAAGGTTCCTAAACAGTTTAAGGCTCAAGTATTACCGCCATCTGCCTTTTAAGGTGCTCCGTGGCGCGGTTGAGAACCTCTAAACCCTTTTCGGTTATGTGCCAAGTTTTCACGCGTCCAGCACCTTCTCTTCTAACAAGCCCCATCCTCTCCATAAGGTATAGGCTGAGCTGAAATGTGGTCATGTGGGGGCGAGGGTTCAGCTCCCTCCTAAGCTCGCTCATATAGCTTGGCTTACGCTTCAAAGCCTTCAAGATCCTAAGCCACAAAACCGCCGTTTCAACAGCCCTCTCCGTCTTCTCAACAAGCTCATTTAGGGGCAACATACTTCGTCACAAGCCCCCTAAGCCTTTCGAAAGCCCTTGACCACTTCTCCATCTCCACCAAGTCAATGGTTCCAGTTGAGGCGCTTTCTATTAGGAAGTGCCCCTTAGTTATTGCCTCCCGTAAATCCTCGTCTCCGCTTAAAACGTCCAGGAAAGTGTCTGAGGTGCATCTGAAAACATGCAATGGAGTTTCGTTGCCCTGAGCATACTGTATCTTTCCATCCTGACATTTCAGCAGCACTGTTTCGCCGTCTACGCCAACAACTCTTAAAAGCGAGACTTTACCTTCCCCCATGTTGAGGTATTCCTTAGCCTCTGGGTAGAAGCGCTCTTGGATTGAGAGAAGCTTATCTATGAGGGTTTTCACGTAGGGCATAAGGTTTCACCTCTTAACTTTGAAGATAAGCTCCAACAATTTTCTCCTCAAGGATTTTTGCTTCTTCAACAAGACCGGGTGTTTTAAGGCTTCCAGGAAAGCTTCAACAGGAAACCCGTTTATGCACTTCTCATATGCAACCTTAGAGTTCAAGGGAAACTCGGCTATTGTAGGAATGCCAAACTCCTCGAAGTTGTGGTCTTCTACAAAGATTCTGTGCCTGCATCCGCACGACGGACATTCAAAGTAGCTCATGTTTTTGATAACGCCTAAAACAGGGATCTGAAACTCCCTAGCTGCTTCAACCATCCTCTCAACCTTAGACTTTGATAGAGCTGAGGGGATTGTAACTATCAAAAGGTAGTCCATCAAAGGAAGTAACTCCAAAGTTTCAGCCTCAAAACCAGGCGGAAAATCGCATATCAGAAAGTCCATGTCACGCCACTCAGTCCTTTCAAGAAGTTGCTTAGCTGCGCTTCTAATGTCCTTTGAATCCCAGAGAACGGGGTCTCCTTCACTTGCAATCTGGCCTATAGAGACATACTTCACGCCCCTGGCAATGGATGGTATAAACTTATCATCCCTTGTTATCTCGAGCTCTGATTTCCCCAAAATATCTGGGACATTGGGACACGTGACATCCACATCTATGAGCCCCACTTTGAACCCTTCAGATGCAAGGGCAAGGGCAATGCTTGCAGCTATAGTGCTTTTTCCAACTCCGCCTTTGCCGCTTACTATCCCTATCTTCCTCATAAACATCAACTTTATAAAAGTGTACTAATTAATATTTTTTTGTAAAGTGATGCTTCGTGAGCCAAGCTCAACCAGTCTATGTTAGACTCACACCTGATGAACGGGAGATGCTTGAAAAACTCGCAAACTACCTTCACAAGCTTGGGAAAATTGAGTCCCCAACCCTCAGCGACGCCCTACGGGTCTGCCTCCACTTTACAGTTAACGAGATCCTCAAGGCAATAGAGGCTGAACGTTATGCAAAATGAAGGGGAGAATGAGACCTTACAAGAATCTGAGCAAGAACCTGGGCAAGCGATGCACGGAGAAGCTGAAGCACAATACGTCTGCAAAGAGTGTGGAATGTCCTTCGCAACTATGCAGGAATATGCTGCGCACATGCGTTGGAAGCACAGAAAAGAGGGAGAGGGGGTGGGGGTTGAAGCTCCAAAGCCTCCTGAAGTTGAAACTATTGAGGAGGCCGTAGCTTTCATAAAAGAGCGTCTAGCGCAGGTGTATGGTGTAGGAAAGAACGACAGGATAATTGTCAAAGCCTTAGAGGATGATCCGACGCCTTTAAGGGACGGCAACCTTCTTCACGCTTTCATCAAGTCTCTGGCTCCAAGGGCTTATGACGCACACCTTTCAACAAGCGTGATTAAGCCTCTCTATGTCAGGTTCCCCAACCTTGCACAGGCTGTTGACAAGTATTTGGGCGGAGTTCAGCCTCAGCCTGCTCTATATGGCTATCAGCCTACGCCTCAACCTTACGGCTACGGTTCGCTTATGCCCTACTATGCGCCTTCAGCCTACTCAGCTTATCCGTCTTACCCAGCGCCGGCTTATGCCTCCCACTATCCGATGGCATATCCTTCTAAGCCTCCTAAAACCTACAAGATTGTTGTTGAGGGGCAGGAGATTGAAACCGACGAGAGCGGCTACATGGCTTGGCAGCGTTACTTGAAGGAGAAGGAAGAGCATGAATTGAGGAAGAAGCAGTATGAGCTTGAAATGAAGAAGCTTGAGGCTGAAATTAAGAAGATTGCTGAGGAAACAGGCAAGGGGAAAGAAGCAATAGTCCCTGTGAAGATTGGGGATAAAGAGTTTCAGGTTCCAGCTTCCCTTGCACCATTATATCTTAAGGGAAATGATGAAACATCAAAGAAGATTGATGAACTTTCAAAGAAGCTTGAGGAGGAGAGAGAAGCACGCCATAAGGCTGAGCTTGAAATGGTGCAGCGTGACCTTGAAGAGCTGAAGAAGAGGCCTGGCTTCTTTGAGGAGCTCCGCTCATTTCAGGAGATAGCTCCAATGCTTGGCTTCCAGAAGGGCGGTCGGACAACAGCAGACCTGCTGGATTCCCTAGCCGAAAGGCTTGACCAGAGGGCGGCACAGCTCCTAAATAAGATTCCAGCTCCAGGCGGAGAGTGGAAGCCCGTGGTTAAGAGGACGCCTGAGGAAAGGGCTAGAAAAGCCGAGGAGATAAAGCAGAAGCTTGAGAGAAGCGAGGAGATACTTCAAGCTGAGGACGAACTCATCAAGGCTGCAGCCAAAGTTAAGCCAAGAACAGGGGCTGGTTAAATGTCTGAGAAAAGGCTTTTCCTGCCGAAGATTCCGGAGAATCCCGCTGAAATCCTAGAAGGCCCATTAAAGCTTGTAGAGAATTTCGACTCGACAATCCAGAGGATTGACAAAGCATTAAAAAGCTTCGACGATGTTTTCGCGCTAGCTGACAGCCGTCTGCTTTCAAGGCTTCCTGAACCAGTAGTTGGCAGAGCTGAACATGTTGCATCACCAAGTTATCCAGGCCAGAGCCCAGAATCCTACTGCCTTGAATGTTTAAGCCGCCACTATCTGAAGGCTGTAGGTCTGCTTGAAGAGGCAGAGAGGTTCAGCATAAACAAGGGTGAAATAACTCCTGAGGCTAGGCAGCGTATCGAGGCTGCCTTAAAGGAGATAGTTACAGCCGAGGAGGATCTCGGCACGGAAATAAGGGATGCTGAGCTTGCTAGGATGATTGATGAGATTAAGGCCAGGCAGAGGGAGTTTAGGAAGTGGACGTGGACTGAGAGGCTTCTAACAAACCAGAGAGACATTTCAAAACTTAAGGAAGCCGTCTCACGCATGAGGGAAATAGTTGAAACAACAAGGAAGGCGGCGGAATATTACGATTCAAAGTATGGGCGATGTTCATACTGCGAGATGCTCGCTCGCGAAATATCCGCAAAGTTTGGACTAAGCGAGGCCGAAATCTTAGATTCAATTTACGGCCTGTCCTCAGACAGTAAGGAGAGGGTTTCAGAGTCAGCTGAAAAGTTGAAACGTCTAGGAGTTTTCGAGTACACAATGACCCGGGTTAAGCAGATGCTTGAAGAAATGAAAGGTGGTTAGCCAATGGCCCGACTAAAACCACCCTCTAGGGGAAGACTCACAGAAACTCTGCACCTAAGGCTTACAAACGAGGAGCTTGAGTTCATACAAATGATAAGCGAGAAGACTGGATTAAGCCTAAGCGAAGCCACAAGGCTTGCCATAAACATGTTCCGCATCACTTTGGGGCTGGAAGCAGTTGACGTTGACAAGGTTGGGAAAGCCCTACGTGAAGCCTCTGAAAAGGTTATTCGGGAGGCTAAAGAGGAAGGCTGGTACGAAGACCTGAAACAAGAGGAAGAAGCATGGAAGAGGTTCAGCAGCTTGAAAAGATCCTCAGAGAGAAAGGACTAACAGAAGAGCAAGTGAAAGCCGGAGTCAAATACTACCTAAATTTTTGCAAACGCCACGACCTGAACCTCGCAAAATCCGTTAAGATGATTGTACAGATGGTTAAGGGAATGCGGGAATACTACGAGAAGACAAGCTAGTTTTTGTTCTACAAAAATAAAAATATTTTTAAAGCTACTTTTTCAAGTGGTGATGATATGGCGAAAGATATTGCCAAGGCAAAATATAGCGCCAAGGTTTGCGGTTACCTAGGTGTGGACAAGTCCAAATGTGAGCGTGTGTTCGAGAAGCTCTTCTCGAACATGAAGGCAGCCTTTGAGGCTATGTAGGTGTCATTCCTGGCGCTAGGTGCACTACCCTCCTTTTTCTGTTTAGCCATTATTGGTGGAAAATATGGCGATGCAAAGAATCGCTTTGGCAACTATTCTGGCAATAGTCCTTGCATGTATTGCTACAACCGTTTTGGGAGCCCTTATTGCTAGACGCATAATTTCCAATGTTGGGAATATAAAAGCTGTTGGTGTGGGCGTTTACTCTGACAGCAGTTGCACCATCCCAATATTATCCATTGATTGGGGTTTTCTGGAGCCCGGTTCTGGTAAACCGTTTACCATCTACGTGAAGAATGAGGGCAACGTTCCAATAAAGCTAAGCATGGAAGTCGGCAACTGGAACCCGCCATCTGCCTCAAACTATCTAACTTTAAGCTGGGATCGCCAGAACCATGTTTTAAACCCAAGCGACTGTGCTCCAGCGGTTCTAACACTTTCAGTTTCAGAGAACATAAGCGGCGTCACAAGCTTCAGCTTCGACATAATCATCATCGGGGCGGAGAACGCTTAACAGCCTGTTTCGACGCATTTTTATTTTTGTTTCCGCCTTTTTTGATTGGTGAACGTGTTGGAGGCTGAACCGAAACAGGTTTTGCTAGAGGCTACAGCCAAAATTCTTGAGGCTTTGTCAAAGGACCGTGCAAGTGAGGCTATCAAGTGGCTTACAGACTTGATGTACTACGCCAGCATCAAAAACATGGATGATGTTTACCTGAAACTCTTTGACAGGATTATAAGGGAGGCGGAAAAGAAGCCTGAATCCTTCTGCATCCGTTTTGCCGAATCCCTGAACACGACTTTAGAGAGAATGAAACGGGGAAGCGAGGCAGCGGTGCTCGGCGAAACACTCGTTAGGGCTGAAAGGCTGAAGATGGACAGGCTTGAGGAGTATTTGACTCCCCCGGAAGCCTTTAAACGTAAAGCCTCAAAAATATTAAAGGAGGTGCTGGAATGAACGACGAGGAAGAAGTTAAAGTGCTTATGGCTAAGGAAATTGTTGAGGACGTCTGCGAAGCTGTTGGAGAAGCAAACAGGGCTAAATGCAGGGCAGTTCTCCACAAAATCCTCGTGGAAGGCAGCGGTTTTGAAGCCTTAGCAGAGCTTCCAGAAGACTGCAGAAAAACTGTCAAGGAGAAGCTGAAGGAGCTGGGTGTAGAGTGATTGAGATGATGGCTCGCCAAACAGCCCGAAAAGTATGCGCAGTCATAAAAGAGGACAGCAAGAAAACCATCTGCATAGAGCTCCTGACAAAGATTCTGGTTCAAGGCGACTCAGTAAAGGATCAAGTTCGAGAGGAAATCAGAAGGATCTTCACGGAAGAGGAAAGGAAACTTCTAAAAGAAGAGCTGGCGAAGCTCATGGGCTGAAATTTTTATATTTATTTTAGCTAACTTTAATAAATGTGCTGGACATCAAAACCTTCAAGCTTAGAGCTAAAGATCTCTATCCCAAATCAGGTTTACAACGGAAAGAGGTGGTTCTAAAACAATACGACAGTTTCCTAGAGAAAAATGGTTTGAAGCCAGGACTGGAGTCGCTTAACCTATGGCTTGACGACTTGCTGAAGCGTGGTTTAAGCAGTAGCACACTTGGCGTCTACACCTACGACGTGCTCAGCTACTTCGAGCTTATGATGTTCGACATTGACGAGAAGAAGCTTAAACTTTTGAAGAAGAGGCTACCGCCCAGAAACGTTGGAGAGGTTGACTTCCTGGCAGATGATGAAGCTGCAAGGCTTATCACCAACACGCCATCGCCACTCCGCAGGCTTATCTATGCTTTATGCTATGCCTACGCCCGCCGACTAGGAGAGGTTCTAGCCCTAACCAGAAAAGACGTGAACCTCGAAAAAGGCACCATCACATTTACCATTCTGAAGAAGAAAAGGGAGGAAAAGGCCACATACGAACTTGAACCATGGATCAAAGAAATGCTGCTCAAATATGACAACATCCTAGGAAAAAAGAAGCTTTTCGAGATAACTGCAAGAGCCGTTGAAATAGCCTTTAAGAGGGACTGCAGGAGGGCAGGGATTGAATCCCGGGGCAGAGACCTAAGACCACATATTTTAAGACACTCGCGAATAACCAGCCTGAGAAACAAGGGAGTCCCCCTAGACCTTGTCAGCAAGTTTGTGGCCAGACACTCAAGGTTTGACACAACAGTACAGTTCTACCGCGGAATAACTGAGGAAGAGAAGGTTTCGATACCGAAGGCTGAAGAGATCTTCAAAGGTGCAGGCTAGTGGAGAGGGCACCCTACCCATTCGAAGTTGAAATTTTGGAGAGGTTCAGCCGCGGCGGAAAATTTGCAGCCTCTCCTAAAGGCGAATGGGTTAGGGGCTATCTCCTCACCTTCAAGGAAGGCTACTCCTACGAAATGTGGAAAGAGTATACCCAGTTCGCAGGCTACCTCGGCATAAACCCCGGCACATACATATGCTTCAAAAGGTACATGTGGATCCTGAAGAAACTCGGCCTCATCAGGCTTGTTAGAAGGGAAAGAGTTGTTAGAGGCTTTAGGAAAAGCTTTTACGCGATCGCTCCTGGCATGGAGAACTCACCCATTTGGAGGAGACCTGAACAAACCATGTATCCAAGCGTGGATTGGACGGTTAAGCCCTACGAGGTGAAGAGAGCTCTCAGAGCTAGATACCGTGCTAAGGCGTTGTAGGTGGTCGACAGTCGAACACCCCGCCCTATGAGAAGCCCCCAGCACCAAACTTTTATCTAAATTCTCCCCCTTTATGCGTTCTTTTTGTTTTTTGCGTGCGCAACGCTTATAAGTGATGCAACAATAGTATTGTTTCGTTTCTATTAATTAGTCTTAACCGAAAAACAGCTAAAATCAATGGAAATTTTAAGCTGAAAGCCCCTAACCGTAAAGGGCTTTTTGACGTTTTCTTATCAATGGTTTTGTGTGTAATTTGCATATTTATATTTGTGGAATATTTCGGGCATGACATGAAAATTTAAATAATTGTGTGATTTTGGTATGTGTGGCGTGTGAAAACCTAAACCTATAAACCGCCCTTATCATGTAAGCCTCAACATGGTAAGGCACGGTTAAGGTTTAAGGTTTGACGCACTCACGCCATAAGCTAAAACACCATTGCGGTGTTATGGTGTGGGTGTGTGCCTCTATATATTGAGGCGTGAGGCACACCAGCACAGCCTTAAGCTGTGTGCATAGGAAAAAGGGCTTATCCGATGGCACTCTAAACCGCTACGCCCAAACCTTTAAGGCGGTTTAGCCTATGCCTTTTGTGGCTAAATGTCGAAACTGCGGTTATCTTCTGTGGACAGAAACAAAAGGGTTACTTAAGGATTTAATGAAGTTTCATGACAGCGAGAGCCATAAAACCTACGACAGCGAGGACTTCGACTTTTGCAGTTGGGTTATCGTAAGGGTTACCCATGAACAGCTAAGGGATATCAACATGGCTTCTAAAAATCCAGCGTTTTGGCGAGCCATACGCACTAACCCTAAACGTGTTCGCCTATAATTCCCCCTTTTTGTTTGAGAGGCGTAGCGGGGAGTTTTGCCACCACAAAAGCCTAACGAGAGTAGCCAAACGGGTTAGCCTCCACAAATAGCCAAAAGGGTGGTTTTATGGCGAAAGGGAAAGCTGGGCAAGTGCAGGCTGAAGCCACAGCCCTTGTCATACCTAAAGAAGTTGAGGAGGAGCTGACGCTATTACGTGGTTTCAGGGATTTAGTCGCCGAGAGGACAGGCTACGCCTTGGGCGTTATAGCCCTAAACGCTGAAATGAAAGAGGCTACAGCCGAACAGAGAAAGGCAAACCTTGAGGCAAGAAAACACCTACGCAAGAGCCTTGAAGACTTCATTAAAAATGCGGATTTTGAGGGCTATAAGAAGGCTGTCGAGGAAATTGAAAAGACAGGGAAAGCCCTAAAAGAGGCGAGAAAGCCCCACATGGCTAAAATAACCCCACTACGCAGAGCCATCAAGTATATCGATAATGTTGCTGTCCCACAGAGCCTTGAACAGTTAGGCGTTAAAGTCCAGCCTGCATTTTCCTTAAGCGATTGGATTAAAAAGGCTGTTGAAAGCCAGAAAAAACGCAAGTGAAAGGCTCTTTAAAGCCTACTCGCCAATTTCCCCATTTTTCTACCCTAAAGCCGTAAGGTTTAGCCCTTACGGCGGGGTGGAAACCCTACCCGTTTGAGCGAAAAACGTTAGGCTGTGGAAGTGGCGTTAGGGTTCTCCAAAAGCCCAGCCTACTTTCGGCTTAAAATAAGCCTGAAGCCTGTGAGGGCTAACCGCCCGTGCGGGAATTAGCTTATGCCAAAACAGGCTGCTGGGCTTATACTTTTTAATGCTCATTCCACGTTTGGTTAGCGTGGGCTGGGCTGGAGAATAAACCGCTAGTGGAAGCCTTTGGGCTGTGATTTTTAAGGTCTCCCAGACGCTTGACCGCCACGCACAGTTAAGGGGCTGTGCGACACCCTGATGAGGGCGTTCTGGGAGCTAACCGCTTAGAAAGGACACCCACCTCCAAGGCGTAAAAGCCTAGGGGGTTTTGGTGTCCGCCCTCTGCTTATGAGCGATTGGCGGGGAAGCAAAGCCAGAGGGTTTAGGGTGTAAAAGACAAAACAGAACCCCGATTACATTCAGCCGCATACCTGCTGAAGCCACCCCCAATCAACCCTTCAGTAGGCTCCCTTTCAAGGGTAGGCTGGATGCACCCAGCCCGCTCTGGCGACAGGCGGGTAGGAAATCGGGGGAGGAGCCCTTAGGCTTCACAAAACCATTCGGGGTGTTTCATGTTTGGCATTTTGCTTAAAGGCAAGCCTAAAGTGAAGTGCAACATCTGCCGTGGAGAGGGCTATGTCTACCAGAACAACGCATTGAAAACGTGCAAAAACTGCGAAGGCAAGGGTTACGTTGAAACTTTGAAGCTAGCTGAGAGGGCTTTAACCCGCTTCAACCAGCCCAAAATCTATAAAGTCAGCTACGAACACAGCGTCATGCTCGTCTATAGAGGCTACGTTTACAATGAGGTTTTGATGGCTTTACGTGTCTTAGCAGTATCCAACATAAAGGCTGAAGTGGTGTTTCAGGTCTAATTTCCTCCCTTTTTCTATTTTTTGGGGTTTTGCCATGGGAAAGCACGATAGAAGCCTAACAGATATCCGATTTGAGATAATCATAGCAATGCTTAACGAAGACCCGAAGCTGGCGGATAGGCTTAAAGTCTATTTAAAGTGAGAATGGAGAGGGCGCCCTCCTTTCTTTTGGGGTGGTTTATTGTCCAACAATCTTTTGGCTTTGCTTGAGCGGATAAACGCTAAAAAGGAAGAGGTTAAGCCTGTTGAGAAGCCGCCAGAATCGCCATATCTAATGAAGCTTATTGGCAGGATTGAAGCTAAGAAGTGGCGTGATGAGATGCTTCAGAAAACCCTTGAAAGGCTTTGCATGTTGAAGGATGAGCTTGACTTTGCAAGGCACCTTCAGAAATGCCGTAACTGCCAGTTTGAGCTTTCCATGGATGTTATAAGGTATGGTGGAAACCACAGCGGAGTATGGTATGTGGGCATATTGGATGGGGATTTTCTTCCAGAGGTTTTCCCAGACTGTCCAAGGGCGGAGAATTACAATATGGGAAGCTATTGGACTGGAGAGAACCACAAAGAGGCGGTAAGGTTTATTGTTGACAGGGCTAAGTGGGCTGAGCCGATAATTGAGGAGGAGCTTTACACGGTTATAGACTTTTACCTGGCTCTTGAAAAATGGGATTTGGAAAGCCCTCTTCCGCCTTTCACCTCAAACGAGGAGCTTTTCAGCTGGGGACTGCTTTGACCTTTTTCTGTTTGGGGTGTGTTATGGTCAAAGCCACGTTTGAACCTCCTAAGTGTCCATACTGTGGAGCCAATTTGTTCAGGGTTGTTGAGCGAAACAGAATAGTCTATGCTTTTAACCCGGAAGAGGGACGGTTTATCGAGGTTGACGGAGAAGCTGAAATGGAATGCCCAGAATGCCACGCAGACCTATACGATTTATTCCCAGATGGAGTATGCAACTTCGTCAGCAGTGGTGAAAAGCCTTGAAGATCACAACAAGGAAGGCTTACCCCTTCAGAAGCTTCTATAGGGGCAAAGAGCGGCTAGCCTTCTATGTAATCAGCGTTTTAGGCGAAGAGCCTCAAATCACCATATACTCAGACCTGATAAAGAAGGCTAACCCAGAAGTAGACTCTTTGGGCGTTAGGAAAAGCGAGTTTGAAAACGACATGTTCAGAGTCCAATTCTTCCTCGAGAAACATTTTCCAAAAAAGCTTGCAGAAGCCATATTCAAATACGCCAGAAAAGACTTAGGCTGCAAAAGCGGCTTCTCACTTAAAGCCTACATAAGCTGGAAGGAGAAACACGCATAACCCTTTTTCTCTTCGGGGTGTTCCTTCTTGATAAAGGTGATGCTTTGCCAGACAGGGGATTTAGGCGATCTTAAAAGGCAGGGTTTTGTTGCAGAGCCGAAAGGTGGGATTTGAACCCACTCGGCAGATATGATGGAACAAGATGCTTAATCATCAAGGATAAGGGTGAAGTTACACTTCAGAACCGCCACGGCATAATCTACACGGTTAGGCTTCCAGAGATTGTTGATGCAGCTAAGGCTATTCCAGGAAGCTTCATAATTGACGGCGAAGTTGTCTACATAAATCCAGAAACAGGAATGGAAGAGTTTACTCCCTGCCAGAGGCGCTGTAGCACCCAGTTTCCCGATCCCCTCTTGATACGCAAATATCCAGTTGTTTTCAAGGCTTTTGACATCGTCAAACTTGGAAGCGAGTATGTTGTTGACAAGCCCTATTGGAAACGGAAGACGCTTCTGAGAGGGCTGATAGGCAAGTCTAGCCATATACAGTTTGTTCCATACAGACGGGACGTTGAAAACGCTTGGCGGGAAGTTGTAGAAAAGCAGAGGGAAGGCCTAATTCTCAAAGATTTTAACAGCCGTTACGCTTTGGGCGAACGCTCATGGAGCTGGCTTAAGGTTAAGAACTGGCGAGTGGAAGAATGCGAGGTTGTTGGCTACACGTTCAGCAGTAAGGGGAGACCCTTCGGCAGTCTTGTCCTAGCTAAAGACGGCAAGTTTAGGGGCTGCGTGGGAAGCGGCTTCAGCGACTACGAGCTCCTAAAGATTATGGATATCCTACGCAGCAGTCCAGAAACGCCTAAACCATTCCCAGAAACAGCTTTGGGCGAAAGCTACAGGGCTGTCAAGACAGGCTTGAGAGTTCTAGTCCAATACTATCAGGCTACGGAGTCAGGCGTTTTAAGGCATCCTGTCTTCCTCAAGACGCTCTAGCACCCTTTTTCCATTTTTCGGGGTGATTTAATGCCCCTAAAATTGAAAATTTCAGGGACAGAAGTCGAGGTCAAAATGAAGCCCGTTGGCAACGAGATAATGGTGCCGAAGCCGGATATAAAAATGCGGAGAGCTGACACTGAAGAGCCTCTTGAGAAGGTGCGTGTCGTAGCTGACAGGCGTTTCCTATGGGTTGGACATGGAAGGGAGTTGGCATCTGAAACAAAGTTGATCGACCCTGAAACAGGCGGGCATGTTCCAAGCAGCGAAGCCCTCGAGGTTTTGGAGCACTACAACTACAAGCTTCTTGATTCTAAAGCTGATGTTGTGGACGAGAAGGAGATGGGCGACTTCATAGAATACTACTATGTTGACGAGAAGGGCGAGGAACACATTGTAAGGCCTTTCGACAGAACCACAGTTCTCGATATACCTGAGGAGAACTGGGTTCCATCAACTGTTGTGGACGAGTTCCTAATAACAGCCATGTATGAGCTTTATGCTGAGAAGAAGATTGACGTGGTAAAGCTTTGGCAGGAAGCCGAAAAACGCCTAAAAGAGGACAAGGTTGGCGTTGCAACATACTCCCATGGACATGGGTTCATAAGCTACTACGCATTCCTATGCCCAATAATACAAGGCGGAAGGTTCGTTTGGCTTTTGAAGCTCACAGACACTAAGGTTCGCCTAAACCACCTCATGGAGATTCCAGCCGAAGTCAAAATACCCGTCAAAGAAGCACCAACACTGCAAACGCTCCCGCCAATACAGATGGTCATAAGCCCAGCAAAAAAGAAGAAGACCAGCCAATCCTAAGCGGGCTTTGAAAACCCGCCTTTTTCTCCTTTTCGGGGTGCTTATTTGCAGAAGCGGAGCAACCTAGACGAGCTGCTTTACAGGGTTAGGCTCAAGAAAGCCAAGGAAGGAGACGCCAAACAGCTTTTCAAGGGCATTATGGACGAGATTTACCACGCTACTGGACATTCAACTAGGCGCTGCTGGGAAATGGCCATAGAACTTGTCGCCGACAATTTAGGCATTATAGACGAGCCTTGGCGCTATTCACTTCCAGACCTTCCGAAAAGCCAACTTTTCAAGGGAGAAATTAAGCCTGCAAGGCGCGAAGTTCCTAAGGATTTGGCTGAACGCGTTAGGCAAACAGGCCTTATCGAAGAGTTTGTTGAGGCTGCAAAGGCTAAGCCTTGGGACTATATAGGCGAAGTCTTCGTGGAGGAACGCCTAGCTAACAACAGGCTTGGACAGATGCTCACGCCAAGAAGCGTCGTGCAGCTCATGCTTCAAATGGTTATGGAGGACTATTTCCTCAGGAAGGAGAGGGCTTGGGTTGACGCCGAAACCTTGCTGTGGGCTGCAGAATACACGCTTAAGCATGGACCGCCAATATGGGCTGGCAAAGCCCTGGAAAGAGCCGCCAAAAATATTGAGGATCTTAAAAGGCCCCAAACAATTCTTGACCCAGCGGTTGGAACAGGGCGCTTCCTCATGGACGCAAGCCTAATGTATCCAGACGAGCCCCTCGTTCTGTTCGGCATAGACATAGACGTTTGGATGTATAGAGCATGCCTAGTAAACATGGCCTTGTTCAGCCGACACCCATACAGCATAATCTGTGCAAACTCGCTATTAATAGACCCAAACTATGCTGGACCATCAAGCCCCCTATGGGACTACGGAAACTTATGGGAGCCAGCGGACGTTTCAAAATTCTACGTCAAGCCTCCGCCTGTAACAGCCGACAAATTCAACCTTGCAGAATGGATTAGGCTCAGACGTAAATAACCCTTCTTTTTCTGTTCGGGGTGAAAGCTTGGGAACCATAAGAAGCGAGTATTCTATTGAGCAGTTTGAGGCTGCCTTGCAGAGGTTTGCACATCAGCTTCCAAGCATGATGCAGAGGATAGACGAGATACATGTCAGGTCAGAAAACATTGTTGTTGATTTGGAGTTCAGGTACGGCGTTAAAGGCGAGATAGCGAAGATTTACGTGTCGTTTTATAAGAGGGATAAGCCGGACTCGTGGGGAGAGCTTCTGTCCTTCACGGTTGAGCCCAAAGACTATGTTGACAGCCCGCATATAACGAAGATTCACTATGAAGGGGCAAGCGACAAGCAGTACAGCGAGAAGATCCTGGCGTGGCTTAAAAGCCTCCTAGGCTCTGAGAAGCCGGCGGTAAGCTTCTCCCTGAAGGACTTCTCAAAGAAGGTTGACAGGAGGCTTACGGACTACAAGGCTTTTTCGAAGGGTTAAAAATGGAATCCGTCGTCAGAATGTTCAGGGAATCCTTCTTTAAAGCCTTCTATGATTGGCTTGAAAAGAATAAGAGTGCCATAGGAGAGAAATGGTATGTTTACGCCTTCAACGAGGCTAAGAAGGCTGAAGATTTAGCCGACAACGCCATAGGCGTTGTTGGAGCAGCCATGTGGATGTTCAACACTATAGCGAACTGCGGCGTAATGGCAGGCGTAGGACCAGACGGCTACAGCCTACAATATTTGGAAAACTCAAAGATTGACGAGGTTTCAACAAGGAGGCTCCTACAGATGATTGTGGCCTGCCTGAACCTTCAATATCTGCCAATTGAAGAGGCTAAAAAGCCCATTCCAATAATTAGCAGCAAGAGGTTTTCATTGAAGCTTTTCGTGGAGGATAGGAAGCCATAAATACCGCTTTGTGATGTAAGATTTATGGTGTTGGTATGCCTAAAGGACCTGAATGGCTAACCGTAAGGCTTACTCCGGAGCTGATGGAGAAAATGAACTCTTATCTGCTGGCGGTGGCCAACAAAATGGGCCGCATACCTCAGGGGCTAAAAACCAAAATAGTCCATGAAGCCCTCGAAGAATGGTTCCAAAACCACGGCAGCGACTTCGAAAGGTTCACATAAATTTTTCTAATTGGGGTGAAGCTCCCTTACCTTACAAACTCGATTCTGAACCCACGCTCTGTTATGGCGTAGAGCCTTTTCTGATATTTTTCAAACTCCTCCTCAGTCATGAGGATTATATGCTCCGGCTCTTCTCTTGCTGAATGCATTAGTCGCCCAAACCTTTGGCTCTCCTGCATTCTGCTACCATAAAGATAAGCCACTTCAATAACGCGTTCTATGTCCGGCAAACTTATGCCCTCATCGCCCACACGGCTAACTACACATGTCTGGCTTTCACGGATAACGTCAAGCCTGTCCCTTGTTTCTCCATAAACGAAGGGTATGTTGAAAGTTTTGGCTATTTTCTCGCCCAAATCAAGCCAATCACAGAAAATTAACGTCTTAACAGGTATTTGCAGAAGCTCGCCCAGTTTACGGATTTTCTCACGGTTATCGCTTAGAATGTAAACTCGGAATGTGGGCTCTCGCACTACCTGAAGCCTGATAAGTTCTTCCCAGCTCATGCCAACCGGAAAACCTGTCAGAGCAATAATGTAGTTTTCACGTCCATCCTCTCGATAAGGCGAGCCGCTGAAGCCCATGCGGTATTTGGTCTTTAAAGTGGCAAATCTAACAAACGTGTTAGCGGGAAGATGGGCGCATTCATCGTAGATTGTCAAGCTATATTCGTTATTTTTCACTTTATCATATGCATGGTATGTTACAACCTCTATTTCTCGGCGGTATTGGGGAATGTATTTGTTTATGCGTTCAAGCCACTGCTCCTTAAGCGTCAAGGTTGGAACGACAACTAGTTTTCTGCCCTTAACCCTCGCGAGGGCGTAGATTCCGAAAAGGCTTTTTCCAGAGCCGAATGCCCAGAAAACTCCGATAGCGCCCTTGTTGAGAAACTCGTTCCAGGCGTATTCTTGGTAGCTTCTTAGTTTTATGCCCTCATAGGGTCTGAGGTCTTCCTCTTTAACAGGTATGGGCATAAAAGGCAAGGTGCCGTCTTCAATCATTTGGGCGATAAGCTTGAACTCGTAACCCCTCTTTATACGTAGCCTATCCTCGCCTTCTCTTCTCGTTATGAAATGCTTATATCTTCTCAGGGCTTCCTCTTGTAGCTCCTTGCCAGTCAGCAGCATGCCATCATAAACTTTGAAGGGCAGGGGCTTGGCGAACTTGAATTTTTCTTCTAGGCTTGGTGGGATTTCGCTGAACCATTTGACGTAGCGGTTTACGACGAAAATGTTGTAGCTTTTGGTTGAACGCTCAAGCCAGCCGATTTGAAAGTTGAGCCATTTGGGAGCGATAACATACCATTCATTGGCCCTTTTAGGAATAATCACGTAGGGCTCTTCGAAAAATTGCTCTAAAAACTCCTTTCGCACTTGGCTGAAGCGGAACAGCTCCATTTTATGTTCAAAGTCGCTGCGGATTTGGGCTTGCAAAACTTCAATTGAGTGTTTTAACTCTTCCAGCTTGGCGAGGGCTTCCATAACTTTTTGGCGGACATCAGCCGTGTCGAACTCGCTCAAGCCTTTAGCCTCTTTTTGATTATTTGGTTGTATTTTTCGATGAGGGCTGAGTAGGCTTCCAGATCTAAAGCCGTCTGTTCAACCCTCTTGGCAAGGGCTAGAAGCCTCGATTTAATGTCCATAGCGTTGACCCCTCTTCAACAAATGCGGGCATAGGTTTTCTTGGCAGTAGCCCACTGTGCCATTTATGGCTAGGCAGTTTCCATCTCCAAACTGGTCATAAACACGATGAATGCAGGTGACGTAGGGCTTGACGGTCCATATGTCGCCTTTAACGATTTGGCTCCAGTTTCCAGTTTTATGGTGCTTTCCCAGTGGTAGGCGGATGAAGTTGCCTATTATGTCAGTTCTCCATTCTCGTTGTTTTGGGAATATTCTTACGCCAATCTCGTTTTCCATTTCGGTTATTTTGTGGGCTATTTGCCATAGGGGTGTGGGTTGCAGAAATGCCCAGATGTGGGTGCCTTTTCCTCCTGTTTCTTCCTCGATTATGCTGTTTTTTCCGAATTTTTTGCCCATGTAAATGGTGAGGTATTCTCCGCTTTTGTAGTCGAGGTCTATGCAGAGCCACTTTATGTAGCCCTTCTTGTTGAATGGGTAAACGCCAAGAGTGTATTTGCCGTTTAAATGGTCTTGAACCTCTTTCGGCGTTAGCCTGCCCTTTTCGGTTTTCCAGCCTTCGCTTGTTTCAACGCCGTAGACGTCGTCGCGTGCCACAAACAGTTCAAAAAGCCTTTCAGCCAACGATTG
>Ga0065718_1024969_pt1 | contig 22078 bp, 24 predicted proteins | sample GBSCel77sediment_2_FD_59105 | JGI IMG/M metagenome (GOLD analysis project Ga0065718, IMG submission 59105) | Hot spring sediment microbial communities from Great Boiling Spring, Nevada - cellulolytic enrichment CS 77C v3 (version 3) | ecosystem: Environmental > Aquatic > Thermal springs > Hot...
GGAAATATGCCAAACTAGGCTATGAATTTCAAGTCTTAAAACGTTGGAATAAATATTACCTATATGCAAGAAAATGGATACCTGAAGAAAAGAAACGAAGCTCAAAATACATTGGTCCATGGACGGACAACCTAAAAAGGCTGGCCGAAGAAATCAACGTCAAACCCACATACTGCACCCAGAATAAAGCAAGATCCACAAACTAAATAGCGGATTCACTTAATTATTTAATTGCATACGGTTCCGGCCCACTAACCTATCTAAATTTAGGTTCAGGAAATGTTTGAGCTAATTGATGTTGCCCTCGGAAAAGAAAAAGCCGAATTAGTCATCCAAAAATGGGTCTCTTCTCAACGTCTACACTGAAGAAATTCTTGAAGGCTTCTCTGTAGCCATTAAAGGCGAGAAAATAGCCTATGTGGGCAAAAATGCTGATCACACAATAGGTGCATATACAAGAGTTATAAAAGTTGAAAGCCAAGTTCTAATTCCCGGATTTATCGACGCCCATGCGCACATGTTCGCATTCTGCAGGGTTGACGAGACTGTGAAATATGCCATAAAAGGCGGAACTACAACAGTGATAACCGAAGTGATAGACACATTCTTCCACGTAGGATACCCGGGACTCAGAGAATTCATGAAGGCTGCCAGGATTCAGCCAATAAAAATATTCATGCTTTTGCCAGGATCCCCATTCATAGGCGAATCCCCCAAGAAACAACGGCTTACAGGCGAAGAAGCGGACAGCCTACTCAAACAAAGCGAGGTGCTGGGAGTCGGCGAAGTATATTGGCCCTATGTCCTCCGAAAGGATGAAAACGCATTAATGCTCATCAGCAAGGCTCTAACACAGAACAAGAGAGTGGAGGGTCATGGGGCGGGGGCAAAGGACAAAAACTTGGCAGCCTATGCCTCCGCAGGCGTCTCCTCCTGCCATGAGGCAATAAACGCTGAGGAAGCCCTTGAACGCCTTAACCTTGGATTCACCACAATGATCAGGGGGGAAGCATAAGACAGGACCTTGAAGCCGCCGCAACCATCAAAGATAAGATACATGATTTTAGGAAACTCTGCCTAGTAAGCGACGGATTATTCCCAAAGGACCTCCTAGAAAGGGGCTATATGGGTCATATTGTCCAGAAAGCCATAGACTTGGGATTCGACCCTGTCAAAGCCATTCAAATGGCAACAATAAACCCGGCACAACATTTCTCTTTAGACGGCATCATTGGAGGCATAGCCCCAGGCAAATACGCTGACATCCTACTGGTTCCAGGCCTAAGCAAAATCAAGCCAAAACTCGTCATAAGCAACGGTAAAGTAATCGCAAAAAACGGGAAACTCCTCGCACAGCCAAAGAAGCCAGAGTTCCACATATGCATGAAACCCATAAAACTCAAGAGGAGAATGCTGCCATCAGACTTTCAGGTCTACGCTGAAGGAAAGGAAGCCAAAGTAAGAATTATAAAATTCGTTGGAGAACTCGTAATAAAAGAGACGCAAGCAACACTTCCAGTCATAGATGGGACAATTAAATGCAACCCTGAAAAGGACATACTTAAAGTCGCCGTAGCTGATAGGTGCCGACAACAAGAAAGGGTTTTCACGGGTTTTGTGGAGGGTTTCGGAATAAGAAGTGGAGCCCTCGCCTCAAGTGTCGCCTGGGACACACTCAACCTATTCGTCCTAGGTTCAAACGAAAATGACATGGCTAAAGCCGTAAACAGAATATCAGTACACGGTGGAGGAATAATTCTGGCAGAGAACGGCAAGGTTTTGGTTGAGGTTCCCCTCCCAATAGCGGGTACAATGTCAGATTTGCCCATGAAAATCTTAGCCAAAAAACTGGAAGACATGAGGCTAAAGCTAAGGGAACGCGGGTGCCCCCTCCGTGATCCGCATCTGTCACTTATTACCCTGACAAGCCCCGCAATACCATTCATCAGAATCTGCGAAGATGGGCTAATAGACATAAAAACTGGGAAAACCCTAAGCTTAATAATAGAGCCATAGTTATACCCCAAGTCCGATGCATGCCGCTGCCATGCAGTGAAGCTCCTTGACCATTCATGGAGTAAGCGGCAGTTTTTTATATTCCATTTCCGAATAAATCTAAAACATGATAGTGCTAAAGGAAGTGGTAGCCACCGCTATCCTCTTCATATGGGTTATATTTGTGGCATATGTGCTTACCACACGTCTATACAGCCGCATGAAGGGGAGAGGCTTTAAAGAAAATGTCGCAGTGTACTATAACAGGAAGATTATCCATATCTTAACGGGCGGAGTTGTCGCAATTCTTGTACCGTTCCTCTTTGAAACCCCGCTGCTTCCCTTCGTCATGGCTATGCTTTTGGCACTATCCCTCTACATACCCCACAGAAGAAGGAAGATCCTTTACTGGTTCCAAACAGAGGATAATGCTTACGAGGTTTCATTTTGCATCATGTGGGGAGCGGTCATAACTTTTGGCTGGATCATTTCCGGAGGGAACTTTTGGTTCGGAGTTCTCCCCGTCATATTCATGTCCATTGGGGATGCTATAACAGGAATCGTTAGAAACCTCCTTTACAAGCATAGAACCAAGTCATGGCTGGGTAATCTTGCCATGGCCTCTTTCTCAATTCCAATGGGAGCCGTGTTGGGGGCCGCTGGCATGATAGCTGGAACCATAGCCTCCATAGTGGAACATTTTGAGTGCAATCCAATAGACGACAACATAACGGTTCCATTATCAGCCTTTGTTATAATAACACTAGCAAAGTTCTATGCACCATGGCTTCTGACGCTTTAAGCCTTTACCGCTCCTCTGAGAAGGCCCGTCTAACACCCACATAGAAAATCAGGAATATGAACAGGATTAATGCTATGACAAAGGATCCAGTAGCTGAAATAAGGAGATTTTTTCTTGCGATATCATCAACTGTTTGGAGGGAAAGAAGCGACAAATAGAAGGCTAAGAAAACAAAGATCAGAATAACTGCAACAACTGCTAACTCGATTTTCATAACGAGCTATTCCTAAGCCTTCTTAGAAAGAGATTGATAAAAGGTCCATTAAAACGTCACGTATTTTGAATCTAAATCTGAATAGAACTACATATAACCTATTTTGACTTGCCCTTGAACCTGCTTAAGCTTTTCTCGATTATCCAACTGCTTGACTGAACTTTACCGCCGCCAACCCCGTAAACTATCGCTATACCAAGCCTCTGGCAGGTTTCAACCTCCTCTTCAGGCATGTTTTCTGGGGTTCTATCCCCGCCTTTAGCGTAAACATCAGGCCGTATTGACTCTAAAATTTGCTCCATCGTCAGATTGCAGCTCTCCGGACAAACCAGCACCTCATCCACGTATCTAATGCTCTCTAGTATGGCTTTTCTATCCTCAAGCGGCATGAAACAATAGCCCTTTTTCTTTACACAGCACTCATCCCTATGGACCAAGACTATGAGCTTGTCGCCTAACTTCTTGGCTTCCCTCAATAGGTTTATGTGTCCCCTATGAGGCGGATCGAAGAAGCCGCCTGTAAGCACTACTCGCAAAGCAACATCACCACACAACACATATACATACTTGTTCGTGAAAATGTTATTATTAAAAATTTAGCTTTTTTGATGGCTGGGGTGATATAATTCGAATAGAAGTTTGATGGACCGGGCGGGATTTGAACCCGCGACCTCCCGAGTGCGAGTCGGGCGTTCATACCAGCTGAACTACCGGCCCCCAAGGTTCTCTTTAATTTTGGGGCTCGGGAGTATGCCCATCGTCATCCTCAAGTCGCGTAGAGAGGAGGATTCCTTCATCGCCACAAGAATTTTGGAAGGCAAATTTTAAAGCTTTGCTATGGGTAGGATGGAAAAGTTTTTAATCGTTGGCTACACGTTTTAAGTTGTTGTGATTTTGATGAGCGACCGTGTTGATGTAGGAATTTCTGGAATGAATGAAATATTGCATGGCGGTCTGCCACGAAGAAACATAGTGCTACTGTCAGGAGGCCCGGGAACTGGCAAGTCAATTTTTGGGCAACAGTTTCTTTATGCAGGCTTTAAGCTTGGGGAGCCCGGTGTTCTGGTGACTTTGGAGGAGCATCCTGTTCAGGTTAGAATTAACATGGAGCGTTTTGGATGGGAGCCCAGAAGGTTTGAGCAGGAAGGTCGGTTCGCCATCGTCGACGCATTCACCTCCGGAATCGGCGAGGCGGCAAAGAGGGAACGTTATGTTGTAAAGGATCCAGAAGATATTCCAAGCTTTTTGGATGTTGTTCGACAGTCGATTGTGGATTTAAAGGCTGAAAGGGTTGTGATAGACTCCATTTCAACGCTTTATATGACTAAACCAATGCTCGCAAGATCCACCATAATGCTGATAAAAAAGGTTCTAGCGGGCTTGGGCTGCACAGGCTTCTTGGTCTCCCAAGTCAGTGTCACGGACCGCGGTTTTGGCGGACCAGGTGTTGAACATGCAGCTGACGGAATTATTCGCCTTGACCTAGACGAATTTCAGGGGGAGCTTAAACGTTCAATAATCGTTTGGAAGATGCGGGGTACGAGTCACTCCATGAGGCGGCATCCCTTCGACATAACAGGCAAAGGCATAATAGTCTATCCAGATAAGACCGTAAAGGTAACCCCTAAAGGATTTTTTGAGGGGAGTGGAGGTGAAACCTAATGAGCGAGGTTGAAGTTCCCTTAAAGCCTAGGGGTCGAGAGGACATCCAAAAGCTTGAAGCAGTTCTCCTACTGGGAACAGTTTCAAGACATGACGTCATCGAGAAAATGCGCAGCGCAAACCCCAAAGACAGGATAACATGGATAGATTCACTAGCTGTAGCAGCTGGAGCCCTTGCAAGGGAGAAATTCGGCATGAGCGCCTCACGAATAGCTGACGAGCTTGGAAGAGGCGAACAGACGGTCCGCTCCCATCTAACTGGGAAAACCGAGGCTGGAAAACTTGTGAGGGAAACATATGAAATGCTTTTGCGAGGCGAGAAAGTCCTAACCTTCATGCTTAGGGAGGCTGAGACACCATCCAGAGAGGAACTGGAAAAACTTAAGATAGAGCTAGAGAAAGAGCGCAGGGAAAAAGCCGAACTTCAAGAAAAACTAGCGGCACTTCAAAGCAAAATTAAAAATGCGGTAAAGGAGCTTGAGAACACCATTAACCAGTTGAGGGCATAGTTTCAATTTTAAACTTTCTCAACTCTAAGTTTTTCACCCTCTTCAACCTTTTCGAGAACCTTTGGGTCTCCAAGGATTTTGCCGACCACGTTGACAGGGCTGTAGGGCTTTATCACGTTTGGGTTTGGACTGGAAAGGGTTGGTCCAAAGAATAGACACAGCGCTGGACCCTCAGGCCAGTAGGCCACGTCACCGTAATCCACAATATCCCTAGCTTTTTCTAATCCTACCTTAAATGGCACCTCAAAGTAGATCTCTTTCCCCCAGAATTCAGCCCTAGCCTCGAAGGGCAAAGACTTCATTAAGGCCTCGGCCGTTTTAGGGTTTTCATTGAAACGTATCTCGCATTCAATGGTTATTCCGGATTCAAACACTATCCTCAATTTCTCTCTTCGTTCCATGCTTTTATCCTCACCATTCCTTCGTTAAGGGAGCTAATGATCTTTTAGGATATAGCAACGTAAATTTTCCTTTCGTCTAGGGAGTATTCGTGCCACTTGGCTTCAACCCCCTCAGTGCTTCTATGAAGTTGCACTTTCTTGGCTCGAACCAGATCAGCCATCTGACCCATATATGGTTTTAGAAGTCTTATGCTTTCCTCATCCAATCCAGCCACGTGGACTGTTTCAAGGATGTCTGTTGGCACATAACCCAGTTCTTTTCTTAAGGATTGAACCCTTCTGGCTACATCGCGCATGAGGCCCTCGCCTATAAGCGCCTCGTCCCTGTATATGTCCAGGTATACAGCTATTCCCTTTTCGGAAGCTTCAACCCACTTTCCAGATTCCACGACGCCCTTCAAGTTTTCTGGGAGCTTTTCCACGTATTCTGCTTCTTTAACATTTGTTAGTTCTAGGAGGACTTCGCTTAGGCTTTGGAGGTCCTCAAGCGCCTTTTTAGAGGCCACTACCAACATTTTCCTTAGAGGCCATCTACGCTTCAGCTTGGCTTTTTGACGGGCAGAATAAACTAAGGAAACACAGTTCAACATTATCTCAAAATTTTCCTCTAAAGCAATATTTCGGAAATTTTTATCTGGTTCTGGCCACCCCTCAAAGTTTATGGACTCTGGCAGTCCGGGTTCTAGGCGCTTGTAAATTTTCTGGTAAAGGGCTTCACATATGAAGGGCGTTACTGGGTTAAATAGAAGCAGCGTTGTTTTTAGCACATGCCATAGGATTGCATATATCGCCAACCTGCGGTTTAATGTTTCAGGGTCATCCGTCCAAAGCTCCTTCCTAATCATCGGCACGTACAAGCGGCTTATAGTTTCAACGACGAACTCCTCGAGCTCAGCAAGCGCCGCGTTAAACTCACACTTCTCCAAGTTCGCCGTGTAGTCGCTTATGGTTTTTTGAAGTTTTGATAGCAGCCAGAGGTCTGGCTTTTTAAGCAAGCCGTTGCTTTTCGCCCACTCTAACGTGTGTTTTTGCGGGTTAAAACCGTCGTATTCAGCATTTTGTACGAAGAACCTGTTCAAATGGTAAAGGGTTGCAAGCACCTGATATGGACGTCGATTCATTTCGTTTAGGTCAAAGTTCATGAAGTCTATGGGTGAACATTTCCTCAGCATGTAGAACCTACAAACGTCTGCCGAAGCCTTTTCCAGAAGCTTGTTTACTTCTATGATGTTGCCTAGGCTTTTGCTCATCTTTCTGCCTTTGGCATCCTGGGTCAAGCCTTGAAAGAGGAAAGCCTTGTATGGAGCCTCTGCTCTCCCTGTTAGAATTACGTGCTCCAGCAGTAGGGAGTTCGCCCAACCTCGAGTTTGGTCTATGCCCTCGGTGAGGAAATCCACCGGCACATATTTGGCGAACTCTTCATCTGAAAACCTCGCATAGGGAGCCGCCCCACTGTTATGCCAAGTATCTAGGACGAAGGGTTCCCGATGCATGATGCCACCGCATTTTTCGCATCTTATCTTTATGCGATCTATCCACGGCTTGTGAAGCTCAAAGTTAGGCGGAGGCTTCTCTAAAGCTTTTTCGATAAGTTCCCTCTTGCTTGAAATGAAGGTTTTTGCTCCACAGCTCTCGCAGACCCATATGGGCAGCGGGGCACCCCAGACGCGTTCCCTTGATATACACCATGGCTTGCCCTCTTTTAAAAAGGATAGAAACCGATTCTTTGGGGCTTCAAAGAAATATTCAACCTTCTCAGCTGCGGCTACGACCTTGTCGTTTATGCGGTCTGTCCTCAAGAAGTATTCGCGTCTTGCCAGCCAAACTAGTTTATGGTGAGAGCGCCAACAGGTGGGGTACTCATGTTTTATCCTACCAGCTTTAACGAGCAAGTTTCTTTTGCGAAGCTCCTCAATAACCATTTTGTCAGCATCTCTTGCAAAAACTCCTTGGAAAAATCCTGCATCGCTTGTGAATTTAACCTCGTCATCGAAAGGCGCGAAAATTGGCACACCCCTCTTCTGAGCAGCTGAAAAGTCCTCCTCACCGTTTCCAGGCGAAAGGTGCACGACGCCGGTGGCAGTGTTCACATCTACAAAATCTTCGCAGACAACCCTATGCACAAGCGGATGATTGTCAAGCTCCGCTTGCTTTGGAACCAAATCCTTAAACGGGTAATCGTATTTCACACCCTCTAAATTCTTGCCCAAAACTGTTTCAACTATACTATAGTCTTTTATGCCAAGCTCTTGCATCACAGGTTCCACGCGTTGCCTAACCATTATCCACTTTTCATCGCCCACCTTAACAGTCGCATACTCCGCATCCGGATGCACAGCCAACATCAGATCTGTAACGATGGTAAACGGCATTGTAGTCCAAACGAGGAAGTAACTATCATTCTTTTCTGCCAGCCGGAACTTGAAGTATAGGGAGGGGTCCTCCACCTCCTTATAGGCTCCCTCATAACCAACTTCAGCGCTGCTCAGGCTGGTTTGGCAACCAGGACAATACGCCACAACATAGTAGCCTTCCTCAAGCAAGCCCTGTTCCCAAGCACGCTTAAGATACTGCCATTCCCTCTCAATGTAATCGTCCAAGTAGGTCCAGTAGGCTTTGCTATGGTCGATGAAAATGCCAAGATTTCTGTCGGCTTCAACCCACTCCTTATGATAGCGCATTATCGTCTTCTTGCATTCCTCCACAAAACGTTCTTCACCAACTTTTTCAATAAGCTCCCGCTTATTCTTCACTCCTAAAAGCTTCTCAACCTCAAGCTCCACTGGTAAGCCTTGACAGTCCCAACCGGCCCAAAATGGCACAAAATAACCTTGCATGGTTTTCCATCGATAGTAGAGATCTTTTATCACACGGCCCCTTCCATGGCCCACATGGGGAATACCGTTGAGCGTCGGAGGCCCCTCAACCCAACCACAAAAGCCTATGGCGTTTTTCTCACGGTACTCCATGAGCTTTTCTTTAATGCGGTTTTTCTCCCAGAAATCGCGTATTTCTTTCTCAATTTCAAGCGGGCAGTAGTTTGGGTTTAAATCCTTTTCAGAGTTGGCGCTGAATTTGACGGCCACCTTTCATCCCTGGCACCCGCGAATAAACCAAATAAACCCAGCTCAAATATAACCTTTTTGAGCTTGACTTCTTATTCGAGTGGAATTTTCTTCCCATCAAAGTCCCTTTTCCAAAAGCCGAACTCGTCCTTCACTTCCCTCAACTGCCTAGCGCTGAAGACAGGGCCATCCCTGCAAACGCGATACCTTCCTATTACACAACTTCCACAAATGCCGACGGCACAGCGCATTAAACGCTCCAAACTCGCCTCTAAATCGACGCCATACTCTTCAGCCAAGCAGAAAACCTTGAACATCATCTGTTCCGGCCCACAAGTGTAAATGATATTAAATTTCTCACTTGACAACAGCTTCTTTAATGGCTCCGTAACCAAGCCCTTAGCGCCGTAACTTCCATCCTCCGTAACAGCTAAAACGTTCGCCGAACCACAAAGCTCACACAAATCATCAAAGAACAACAATTCATCCTTGGTCTTAGCACCAACTAAGAAGGTGACGTTGACGTCCGACGCAACAAGTTTTCTCGCCAAGAACATTAAAGGAGCAATGCCCGTTCCCCCGCCAACCATAAGCGCTCTGCCCTTCCGAATGGAGAAGGAATTTCCAAAAGGTCCTCGCACACCCAGAACCTCGCCAGCACTCATATTATGAAGGACCCCAGTGGCCTCGCCGACCCTTTTAACAGCCACGGAAACTTCGCCGTTTTCCTCCGCGGATAGAATGCTAAGCGGAATTTCATCCACACCTGGAATCCAAAGCATTAAGAACTGACCAGGCTTAGCCCTAGCGCATAATTTATCCTTAAAAGTAAATATTTTAACGCTGGGCGACGCCTTCTTAACTCTTATGATCCTTGTTGTCCTTAGCACGTTATAGGCTATGCGATAGGCCAACAATTTCACGTACACTCCTAAACTTCTTTTTCCTCAAGTATCTTTCAATCCCTCTACATATAGCCTCAAAAACGCTTAGTCCCTTTAGGGCTATGGCAGTTCCGATTTGAACTGCCGTAGCCCCTGCAAGCATGAATTCCACGGAATCCCGCCAGTTTGTTATGCCGCCGCAACCAATTATCGGAACATTAACCTTTTCATAAATCTCATAAACACACCTTACGGCTATTGGCTTTATAGCAGGCCCAGATAAACCACCTTTTATATTACCTAAAACAGGTCTTGCAGTTTCCGGGTCGATTGCCATAGCTTTAACCGTGTTTATAGCCGTGATGACATCAGCTCCAGCTTTGACGGCGACCTCTGCAAGCTCGGCTATATCAGCGACATTTGGTGAAAGTTTAACAAAAATTGGCTTATCTATAGAAGCTTTAACCCTTTTGACCACGCGGGCCAAAACTTCCGGTTTCTGTCCGATCTCAACGCCTGTCTCTTTAACATGGGGGCATGAGACATTAAGTTCAACGGCATCCGCGCCTGCCTCAACAGCTTTTTCAGCCACTTTGACATATTCTTCAGCCGAAAAACCATAAACACTTACAATTAGCGGAACCTGTAAAACAGCCTTTGCCCTTTGGATATCCTCCACGAAATTATTTATTCCAGGGTTTGGAAGCCCCATGGCATTTATTAAACCACAGCTTGTTTGAAATACCGTGGGGTTTGCGTAGCCTTTTCTAGGTTTAAGTCCAACAGACTTCGTTACAACGGCTCCAGCACCGCTTCGCGCTATATTCTCAAGGGATTCGGCGGAATATCCCAAAATCCCAGAGGCCAGCATCAAAGGATTTTTCAGCTTCAAACCAGCTAAATCCACACTTAAAAGGTCGATTTTCAATTATTATTCCACCACGACCAGCTATGTCTACGTGTCTGATAAGATAAACTTTCTTAAATGACAAAGTTTTCAGAATTCTTTATTTATTCTAGGCAATTTAATACTATCAAGCATCTGAGGAGTAATTGATGAAGGCCGTTATAATTCCAACATTTTTCGGAGTTATTGCCCTTGATGAGGGCAACATGCTTGTAGCCAGATCATTGTTCAGTAAAAAACCCGAGGAAGCAGCGAAAACCCTGGCGGACATCGAGTCAGGTAAAGTCGTTAGGGAAATATCAGACATAATAGAACATCTAAAAGAAAAGGGCTACACGGTTTTTGCCTTCATCAATGATCACTTAGCAGAGGAAGTCAGGGAAAGGTATGACGTGAATGTTGAGGTTTTAAAGGCGTCGGAGACGGAGGCCATACGCTCTAATATGGAAAAATTCGCCCTGGAAACGGGTTTTGTTAGGGATTACGAGGAATTCCGCCGCTGGATTCACAAGGTAGCCGTTGAAGTAGCCAAGCTTAAAGTTAAGAAGATGGTGGAGAAAAAAGATCTAATAATAGCACAGGCCATCCAGGCCCTTGATGATATAGATAAAACCTTAAACCTTTTCATGAGCCGTATAAGGGAATGGTACGGCATCCACTTCCCAGAGCTGGATAGGATGATAGATAAACATGAAACCTATGCTAGGCTCGTTCTGAAATTAGGGAGAAGAGAAAACTTTACCGTAGAGAACCTTGAGAAAGAAAAGTTGCCAAAAACCAAGGCAGAGCAAATAGCCAACGCTGCCCGGGCATCCATGGGTGCAGACTTGACAGAAACGGACTTGGCGCAAATTCAAGCACTATGCAAGAACGTGCTAGATTTTTATGCCCTCAGGGAAAATCTGGAAAAGTACATAGACATATCTATGGAGGAGACAATGCCTAACATAAAAGCCGTAGTAGGCGCACTTTTAGGTGCACGCCTAATCGCCTTGTCGGGAGGGCTTACGAATTTAGCCAAAATGCCCGCAAGCACAATACAAGTTTTAGGAGCGGAAAAAGCATTGTTCCGTTCCTTAAAAACTGGAGCAAAACCACCAAAACATGGCATAATTTTCCAGCATCCATTTATACATGAAGCTAAAAAGTGGCAGAGGGGAAAAATAGCCCGAGCTTTAGCTGGAAAATTGGCCATAGCAGCTAGAACCGATGCCTTTGGAGGCAGGTATATAGGCGACGAGTTAAAGGCTGATTTAGAAAAAAGGGTTGAAGAAATCAAGGAAAAATACGCTGAGCAACCAAAGATTCCAGAGAAAAAGGCTAAAAAGGAAAAAAGAAAGAGAGGAAAAGGGCATGCGCATTAAACCTCATCCGCAATTCCCCCAAATTTACCAGGTAATTCTTGAAGACGAAAGCCAAAAGCTTGCAACAAAGAACCTCGCTCCTGGAAGAAGCGTCTACGGTGAAAAACTCATACATTACGAGGGAGTAGAGTATCGATTATGGGATCCCTATAGAAGTAAGTTAGCGGCAGCCATAATTAAAAATCTGAAAAATGTCCCAATAAAGCCTGAAAATCGCGTTCTCTACTTGGGAGCAGCCTCAGGAACCACTGCAAGCCATGTTTCAGACATTGTAGGAGAAAAAGGAATGGTTTACTGTGTGGAATTCGCCCCCCGATCCATAAGGGAGTTGATCAACAACGTATGCGCCTATAGACCAAACATGATTCCAATTCTTGAAGATGCCCGTTTCCCGGATAGATATTCCATGTTTATTCAAGGCAAAGTTGACACCATATACTGCGACATCGCACAGCCTGATCAGGCCAGAATCTTAGCGGACAACGCTGACCTTCACCTTAAAAAGGCCGGCTGGATTATGCTCGCCATAAAAGCCCAAAGTATAGATGTTACAAAGGAACCATCAGAAGTCTATAAACAAGAGATAAAAGTGCTGGAAAGTAGAGGATTTATAATTGAGGATGTTGTACATCTGGAACCATACGACAAGGCTCACGCGATGATAGTTGCAAAATTCGGGTGAAAATAAGGCGTATAACCTTATATTTAAGAGCATTCCGGTACTTTAATTGTGGAGGCTAATGACCTCTGGGGAGATGGAAGGCGTTAGGTCCGTCAAAACTGTGCTTAAAAAGGCCGGATTCACCGTCTCCCCCGTATATTCTAAGCCAAGCTGTTTCAACTTAGCAGCAAGAAAAGATGATTCCCTCATCCTGATAAAGGTTCAGCCGGATATTGGAGGCATTTCGCCCCACGATTCTTCAGAGTTGAGAGTCATTTGCGAAAACATATTAGCGGCCTCTTTAATAATTGGAGACAAGACGCGGGAAAAACCTCTAGAGGACGATACGGTATACTTCAGATACAACGTTCCAGCAGTAACATTCAGAACATTCAAAAACATTATCCTCAAGAAAATTTACCCGTTGGTTCAAGCAGGTCCGGGAGGCTACTACGTCGAAGTTGATGGGGAAGCCTTGAGGCAGAGAAGGCAAAAGCTCAGCCTCTCAGCTGGCATGATAGCGGAAAAAATCGGTGTTTCCAGAAGAACCCTTTATGGATATGAAAGGGGAATGACAAGAACGTCTGTAAGCATAGCGTATAAGCTGTTATGTACACTGGGAGCGCCAATAGCTAAATCCGTGGACATTTTTAACATATCAACTCGCAAAGATAAGACTTCAATAAAGAAGAAGGCGAAACGGCTAATCACTAAAAGCAAAGTCTTTCAGAGGATTTTTAAGAACGTATCCGGCTATGAAGTAATCCCAGTAAGAAAAACACCTTTTGACTTCCTTATAACGAATCAAGAAGACAACATCAAGATTATAGGCAGTGTAACGAATGGAAAAGAGGAAAGTTTAAGCCAGCGAGTCAGCGAAATCTTGAGCCTCAGCAAAGTTGTCCAAGCACGTGCAATACTTGTAACAGAAGACAAAAAAGCAGAAAACGTGGGTATTCCATGCGTCCCCCGTGAAAAAATTTCAAAGATACGGGATCCAGAGGAGCTTTGCAATATTTAAAGAAGACGCATCTGCTTGAAGCCCCTTTCCTCCTTTATCCTCTTAGCTGGTTTCCAGGACCTCCGCACGAAGTCCGGGTAATCTCCGAAGGTTTCAAGGCATTTTTGCAGAAAATTAATGGTTTTTGGGTCTGAAGGGTAACCGCACCCGAAATCGCCGTATCTCAATTTCAAATCCGCAATTTCACTATCTCTTTCAACCTTAGCTATTATGGAGGCTGCGGATACTATTGGATATTTCCTGTCGGCCTTATGCTCCGAAATTATTTCAACCTTGGAGGATAAGAGTTCAAGGATATTCTGTTTAAAACGTTCCTCTAAAACATCTAAAGCATCAACATAGGCGATATCAGGTTTAAGGTGCGCTATAACTTTAGCCATCGCCTGAGCTTCCAGCCTATTAAGCCTATGGAGCTTCCGACCCGTTTCAACAACTCTATCAATATCCGACGGTGAAAGCTTTATAATGCAATGATTTTGGATAGTCCGCATAATTTGGGCTGCAAGTCTTTCCCGAGCTGTAGGCGACAGCAGTTTTGAATCCTTAACGCCCAGCTGAACAAGTTTCGGTAAATCCTCATCTTTGATTAAAACTCCTGCGACGACGATGGAACCAACCACGGAACCCCGTCCAGCTTCATCGACACCAGCAATAAGCATAGGGGACATCTTTTCATAAAGATAATATAATTTTTACGCCTTTAGCCTAAGCCGGAAGTCTTAAGCTGTTTTATTATGTTGAATGGGCAAAATAGGGATGGTGCCTGAATAGGAGTAAATTTCATCGTCAGCTTGAGCCATGGATTATTGAATACCGAATATCTCGATGACACCGAAATCTACCAGAAACAGGGAATATATTGCCTTATCCTATATTTTACACCTAACTTCTTTGCCAATTCTTCAAACTTCTTAAGGTCAACCTCGGGAACAGCCACGGCTGTGACTTCCACATCAATAATATTCTTGGCCCTTTCAACGAAGTCTAGAACCGCCTCAAAGGCTCCATCGATGCTTGGCCTACAAATTTCTAGGTATGTTTCCCTGTCATGGGCATTTAGGCTGACGCTTAATTTGTTGACGCCGGCCTCATTAAGCTCTTCAGCAACCCTTCGACCCTTATTCAATAGATACCCATGCCCGTTAGTGTCAACCCTTATAGTGACGATTCTTCCATAATTCTTTCGAACATATTTGCTAACCTCTAAGATGCAATCCAACCTCATTAATGGTTCTCCAAAACCGCAGAAAACGATTTCCTTCCAATATCGCAAATTAATCACATTCTGGAGGGCGCTTAGAATTTCGTTGATCGTTGGATCCTTCTCCAGTTTTAGGTTGAAACCTCCAACACCATTCCAAAAGTTTCTTAGGCAGAAGTAGCAGTTATTTGTGCATCTGTTGGTTATGTTTAGGTATAAGTTGTCTCCGAGCCAGTATACGATGCTTGGCTCCTTTCTTATCGCCATGCGCATTTCCTCTTCTACAATCAGACCTAAGGTCATGACTGCTTTAAACTTTCGGAGGGTATGGAATAAGTTTAAATTCTCAGCCAGACCATGGTTTTGCTGTTGTGGAGCGTAACAGAATGGTTAAGTATATCTTTGTTACAGGCGGCGTTTTAAGCTCCGTAGGTAAAGGTATAGTAACTTCCTCCATTGGAAAAATGCTTCAGGCAAGGGGATTTAATGTAACAGCTGTGAAAATTGATCCATACGTGAATGTTGACGCGGGAACGATGAACCCATACATGCACGGCGAAGTTTATGTGACTGACGATGGTGGGGAGACAGACTTGGACTTGGGTTGGTATGAACGCTTCCTAGACTTAAACCTTAAAAGAGAAAATAACATCACAACAGGCCAGGTTTATAAGGCCGTGATTGAAAAGGAACGACGTGGAGATTTTCTCGGTAAATGTGTGCAGATTGTTCCGCACATAACCAACGAGATCAAAGATAGGATAAGAAAGGTAGCCGTAAATTCTAAAGTTGATGTTGTGTTAACAGAGGTTGGGGGCACCGTAGGCGACATTGAGGGGTTGCCGTTTCTTGAGGCAATACGCCAAATGCGCTTGGAAGATGGTTACGAAAATACGCTTTACGTACACGTTGCACTGGTTCCAATCCTTGACGTTACAAAGGAGATGAAAACAAAGCCGCTGCAGCACAGTGTCAACGAATTAAGGCGTATCGGCATACAACCGGACATAATTGTGGCGCGATGCCAAAGGATGATAGATTCTGAAACGCTGAGGAAAATAGCCCTATTTGGCACAATCCCAGAGAATGCCGTCTTCTGCTCCTACAACGTTGAAAATGTCTACCAAGTTCCGCTCATTCTAGACGAGCAAGGGATGGGTAAATTCATCTGCAGGAGACTCAACCTCCCAGAAAAAGAACCTAACTACGAGGAATGGAAAAATTTTGTCAATGCCATATTAAATCCTAGGTATGAAATTGAAATAGCCCTGGTCGGGAAATATGCTAGTCTTGCAGACAGTTATGTAAGCATGAAAGAGGCCCTGCTTCACGCAGGTGCGGCGTGTCAAACAAAAGTTAACATTCATTACATTGAGGCTGAAACATTTGAGAAAAACCCGGAAACTCTGCAAACTCTGAACAGTTATGATGGAATATTTGTCCCCTATGGTTTTGGACCAAGGGGTGCTGAAGGAAAGATCATGGCTATAAAATTTGCTAGGGAAAATAACATCCCCTTCCTGGGAATATGCTATGGCTTCCAGTTGGCTGTTATAGAGTTCGCCAGGAATATTTGCCAGTTGGAGGAAGCAAACAGTACAGAAATTGATCCGCACACTCCTCACCCTGTTATTGATTTAATGCCGGAACAGCGGACGATAGAGTATAAAGGTGCAACCATGCGCTTAGGCTCCCAAAAAATTATCGTGAAAAAAGATACGATCGCGTATAAGCTATATAAAAGTGAGGAGATTTATGAGCGCCACCGTCACAGATTTGAGGTGAACTTAAATTACATAGAAATGCTGGAAAAGAATGGGCTAATATTTTCCGGAAGGAGCCCAGATGGGAAGAGAATGGAGATTTTAGAGCTGCCAAATCATTTCTTCTTTTTAGCCACTCAATTTCATGGAGAGTTTAAAAGTCGTCCTGGAAAACCTGATCCTGAATATTATGGGTTTGTGAAATCATGTTTGGACAAGAAACTTGGCAAACCCAACCCAGAGTTTTGATCATAGACCTATATCCTGAGCTATATTCTTTAGCCCCTGCAAAGCCAGCCCGAAAAATTTTTCCTTTGGAATATTAATAGCCTCGCATAGCAGGATTCTTTCCCTATCTGCACCCCTTGCAAAATCTTTGTCCTTGAACTTTTTAATTACGGTTTCCACTTTAACCTCCTCTAACTTCTTAGAGGGCATAACCAACGCACAGGCAACCAGCAGACCGGAAACCGCATCACAAGCTATCAAGGCTTTATCCAGAAGGCTTTGCGGCTTTACACCTGTATACTTAAAATTATGGGCTTTTATGGCATTTATAATCTCGTCAGAAACATGCCCTTTCAAGATTTCCTCGGCAAGCAAACCATGTTTGTCCGGTTTCTCCTCCGTCTCCTCATAGTCTATGTCATGTAACAAACCAGCTAGACCCCAAACCTCCTCATCTTCTCCAAGATATCTTGCAACATTCCGCATTATTGCTTCTACCGCAAGCATGTGAAGGATGACATTTCTTTTTGAAATCCAACTCTTAATAAGGTTTAGTGCTTCTTCCCGGGAAAGCATAGACACACCTAAGGCATTCATGATTCTGAAGCTTTTAAAAGCTTTAGATCACCTTCATCCCAATAACATTTTTCCCAAAAATTATATAATCTGTTAAGAGCTTTTCTGAGGTCATTGCTGGACTAAGCGATGGCTACAATGAAAAGTCAAGTCACGTGGAAAACTATAATCTTACCAGTAATAGGCATAGCCGCGTTCATAGCATATCTCCAAATCTTCCAAGTTAGCATACCAGAAATAATAGCAACAATCCAAAAGGCTGATCCTTTGCTATATTCATTGGCAGCTCTCCTAGTTTTTGTTGACGTTTTCTTCCACTCGCTGGCATGGCACCAGCTTATCAATTTCCTTTCAGTTAAGCTTTCGGTGCTAAAATCTTACTTATATGTGTGGTATGGAATATATGTTGACATAATTATACCAGCGGAATCTTTGAGCGGGGAGATCTCCAGAATATACCTTGTAACAAGAATGCATGGTAATAATGTGGCAGGTAAAGTTGCCGCATCGCTTGTGGCACAGAGACTCATAGGCATGGGAATTGGCACTGCTACTCTTTTAATAGGCATGGGGATGCTAATGGCCGAATTTCAAATTAACAGCCTTATTTTTAGCCTAACATTATTTTTAGTTATTGCAACACTGTTTTTCGCATTTTTGCTACTTTTTCTATGTATTAAAAAAAGCTGGACCTTGAAAATTATTGATTGGGCTATAAGGTTCGCTGAACACATCAGCAAAGGGGAATGGAAGCTAGCTAAGATTAAGGAGGAAGCTGTGAAGCTTGCGGATATGTTTCATGTTTCCATAAGAGCCTTTGGACACACTCCAAGGGTCGTGATAGTTTCAATCATTTTAACGGCACTTTCTTGGATAGTTTATCTTGGAATCTCTTATCTTTGCTTCTTAGCACTAAACTTCAAAGTCAGCTGGAGCATAATCATTACGACTCAAGCGGTAGTCTCAGCTGTTAAATCAATTCCTCTAGGCGTGCCCTTTGAAGTGGGACTCCCGGAAATAACCATAACAACTTTTTATGGATTGCTAGGCGTCCCTCTTGGCATAAGCGCCACGGCGACTATACTAAATAGGGTTTTAACTCTTTGGCTTAGGTTCTTTGTGGGATTTATAGCCCAGCAGTGGATTGAATTGAAAGCATTAAGGCATCTCCAAACAGCGTAACATTGAAAGGATAACAATCTATTAAGCATTATAATTGATGATGCACAAATGGCGGTGGTTATCGAAAGCGCATCCATTAAGCACTTAGATAGACTCTATGAAATTGAAAAAGAGTGTTTTAAGGATGAAGCTTTTACAAAAAATCAGATAGCCTATTTACTCTCAATTTACAATTCAATCAATCTTGTTGCAAAGGAGAATGGAAAAATAGTGGGATTCATTATAGGAACCCTAGATTTCGAGGGGGATATTATAGTAGGACACGTATTAACGTTGGATGTATGTCCAAGCCACAGGCGGAAAGGCGTTGGAACGAAACTTCTTCAAGAGCTAGAGAAAATCTTTCTAAATAAGGGTGCTAAAAAATGTCGTCTTGAAGCAAGAGAGGATAACATTGCAGCATTAAATCTTTACAGGAAGCTTGGTTACATAAAAGTTAAAAGAATTGATAACTACTACAAGGTTGCTCACGGAATACTTTTTGAGAAATATCTTCAGGGCTAGATGGCCACGAAATAAACCGTGAATTTAACATCAAACGTGAAAGTATAGAAGCTGATGCTACTAGGATTTCTCGATGAGTTTTTTAGCGTTTTCAATTAATGTCATAGCCATTCTTGGAGAGACTTTAAGTTTAGCAGCTAAATCTTCAGCGGAAGCCCTAGCCAATTCTTCAACGGTGTTTATGCCAATGCTCCTAAGACGTTCTGCTCGCTTCTCACCTATCCCCTTCACATCCGTTAAGCTGATGGTTTTTGAAGGTGCCCCAGCAGCGCCCTCCTGTGCAACAACTGTTTCTGCAGTTTCTTGAGACTGTTGCGAGGTGGCAACTAAGGAGGGCACTCCAGGATCAGTTATAGCAGGCAGCGGTGTTGATTGAACACTTGAAATAGGCGTTGATGCTTCTACGGCTATTGGTCTAGCCTTGGGTCTCTGCAAATATCCAAGTCCAACGAATGTAAGCCCCAAAACTACGGTGGATATAACCCATAGCTCCTTATATGCAACCTGATATCCAAGTGCCATTCCGGTAGCTACGAAAACCATTGCCGCAATCACATATAGTGTATAATCTAACCGCAAACCGATTCCTCCCAGTATGGAGTTCACTTATGCTATTTCAAAGATAACTTTTGTTAATATGCTGATATAGTCTAAACTGACATAAACACCTGCTAGGACCTCATATGTTAGAAATATACCTTAAAACCTAAAATCTTCTAATTCCGCTATTTTTACAATTTTATGAAGATTTCCGGTCTGACAAGAATTTTGAGCTTTGCAGTTGAATCCTTAAATAATGCTTTTTAATCTTTAAGTTCAAAATAATTGTATGCACAAAATTGCAGTTATAGGAACTGGTAATCTCGGATCATGTGTAGCTTACGAGATAGCACGTAGAAAGCTTGTTGAAGAGCTGGTTCTTATAGACATCGTTAAGAACTTGGCGGAAGGAAACGCCGCGGATATAGCACATGCCATTGCCTTCAAAAGCAATACTGAGGTTTTTGCTGGAGGCTATGAGGATTTGGATGGTTCGCAGGTAATAATTGTTACTGCAGGCAAACCTAGAACCCCCGAAATGAAATCTAGGCTTGAACTTTTAGAGGTCAATAAGAAAATAATAGTAGATGTGGCGCAGAACTTAAGGAAGATTGAAGGTGAGCCGGTTATTGTCACATTAACAAATCCCGTGGATGTTATGAATTACCTCTTGTGGAAGCATTCTGGTTTTCCATGTTCAAAAGTTATTGGAAGCGCCGGAATGCTGGATTCAGCAAGGTTTAGGCATATTCTAAGTAAAAGGTATGATGCTCCAGTTTTGGATGTAGAAGCATACGTTATAGGCGAGCATGGAGATAATCAAGTTCCGGTCTTTAGTAAGGTAAGAATCCGCGGCCAAAGTGTAACATTTACAGAGAAGGAAAAAACCGAAATAATGGAGGAATTGAAAAAGTCAGCTTTGGATGTCATTTTGAAAAAAGGTGCGACCATATATGCCCCCGCAAATAATACTGCCGACATGGTTGAAATTATAATCCGTGATGAAAGGAAACTCTGCGTTTGCTCTACTGTTTTAAACGGAGAATACGGCCTAAGAGACATAAGTATAGGCGTCCCGGTAATTCTAGGAAAGGAAGGCATCGTTGAAGTCTTAGAATGGAAGTTAAATGAGGATGAAAAGAAAACGTTCTATATGGGAGTGGAGGAAATTAAAAAAGCCATGAAAAGTATTCTCTAATGCGGCGAAAATTGATGACGGAGACGGAGAAGCTTTTTAACAATATTTTAATCGAAGCAATAGATGAGGGACTGCTAATACTTAGCGAAAGCGGCCGGGAGGTCGTTTATTCTCACCTTCACAATTATTATGGTTTAAAAAAGGAGGATATACCGAAAAATCTGGCCACATTCCTGAACTGCATTAGAAAAATTTTTGGATCAGGAGCGTTCGTCATTGAGAAGGCGATAATCAAAACGCTTTATAAAAAATTGGATTAGAATTTTCTGAAAAAGAAGAGTATGATTTCATAAAATGCCTGGATGCATTAAGGGAACGTTTTGGAAAAAGCTGCTGAATTCTCCAATCTAGTATCTCCTCTGCTTGTATCTGCTTCTTCTTTCCCTTCCACCGAAATCTCTTCTGCCTCTTCCTCCAAAGTTTCGTTCTGTTTGAGGATATATCTTTGCGGAAAGATTATTTTCGGTGTTTACTTCACCTGTTAATGCTTCTTTTGCGGCTTCTAGTATGCCATATCTACCAACGTTTAAGCGCATACTACCTCTGAACAGGCTCACGTACCCATTCCCTATGCTTATGGTTTCACCAACCTTAACCTTGTCTATATTGTCGTCCCAAAGGGTTAGATAAATGCATCCTGTCTCATCGCCTATTAAAGCATCGCAGACATTGTGGGGCGCTCCGTCCCTCCCTGAAGCTACACTTCGAACGTCACTCTTTGAAACTACCTTTGCTTTTACATTTACAGACCTTGAGGTTGGTGTTAGTTCACCTATTTTTATGTCTACAGCTCTTTTACTTCCGGAAAAACCTTCAACGACCAAACTTAAACCAACACCCTAAATTTTCTGCCAACTAGTTAGAAGCTTTCCCAATTAAGGTTTTTGGTCGCAGGTGCTCCTGAGCTTTGGGCCCTTGCCTGATGATTCATAGGGAAGGTTGCTTGTTCTAAAAATAACGATTTTATCTTTGAAATCAGCCAAGTAGGCTAGACTAATTTTTTACCCTTTACAGTCAACGCGTAAACAGGGATAGTATTCCCAACCGCAGTAACGCCCTTTTTCCTATTTCCTCTCTAAGGATTTTTGATGCGCCAGCACATGAAATGTCAGCTTTCACTATGTGCCTTAAGTCTTCTTGGCTCACACAAGTGTTGCAAATAGAGAATATTAAAATGTCTCTCTATGCTTTTTTCCAATTTTTCTAATTTCGCTTATCACTTTGGATTGAAAGCCAGCAACAGTGATACTGTCAAGTTATGGGCGTTGCTGGTGGTCTTTTTAGTGTTTGGCAACGAGGAATACTGGCTTGTTTGTGCACGTTAAAAGCGCTTTCCTTAGGAAGGCTTCCGCATGCATTATGTTCCTCTGCCATGAAACCCATATAGCCAACAATTCACGC
>Ga0065718_1005260_pt1 | contig 21977 bp, 23 predicted proteins | sample GBSCel77sediment_2_FD_59105 | JGI IMG/M metagenome (GOLD analysis project Ga0065718, IMG submission 59105) | Hot spring sediment microbial communities from Great Boiling Spring, Nevada - cellulolytic enrichment CS 77C v3 (version 3) | ecosystem: Environmental > Aquatic > Thermal springs > Hot...
TTGCATGCATCCAGTCTAATTTTAATAAATATTTTATAGCACTTTTATAGGAATAAAAACCTTTAAAAAGCTTAAAGGCTAACTCTTGAAGTTCAAAAGGACTCATATTTTGGGGATAAAAAACTACATAGTGTCCATCATAGTAGTCCCAATTAGTGTTAAAAAGTCTACCTTCATTCAAAAATTCTTGAAAAATTTTACTTCCTGGAACAGGAGTTAAAATTAAAAACTGGGCAGAATCAATCTTCATTTTTTTAGAGAAATCTAAAGTAGCTAAAATGCTTTCTCTTGTATCGGTATCAGCACCTATTACAAACATCCCATGAACTTTAATATTATATTTATGAAGAGTTTTAATTCCTTCCTCTATTTGAGCAGGTGTAATACCCTTTTTGTAAAGTTTTAAGGTTTCAGGGTTTATAGATTCAAAACCTATATAAAGGGTACTACAATTACTTTTTTGCATAAGTTTTAATAATTCTTCATCTTTGTAAATATCAATTCTTACTTGAGTAGACCAAGTTCCCTTAAAATTTATTTTTATCATCTTTTCAAGAAGAATTTTGGCTCTTTCTTTATCTGCTGCAAAATTATCATCATAAAAAAATATATGCTCTACCTTTTTAAGGTTTTTTATTTCCTCTATAACAAGATCTTCACTTCTAAATCTATATTTTCTACCAAACATAGAAACNACAGCACAAAAGGTACAGTTATAAGGGCACCCTCTTGAAGTAGAAANAGGATAAATTTTAAGNCTATNAGGGTTATAACCTTCAACCAAAGTAAAATCAGGTATAGGTAAAGAGTCAAGATCTACAAAATTTNNATCTAAGGGATTATGATAAAATTTGCCATCTTTTTTATAAGAAAGATTTGGTATAGAAGAAAGGTCATTACTTCCTCTTTCAATATTCTCTATTAGTTTTAATAAAGCCTTCTCACCCTCCCCTCTTATAACAAAATCTGCATGTAAAAGAGCCTCTTCTGGTAAAAAACTTACATGAGGTCCTCCCATGATAATAAGTTTTTTATACTTCTTTTTATAATAATCAGCTAATTTATAAGCCCTATTTGCTGTGGGAGTAATGGTAGAAATCATAACCACATCAGCTTCTTTGATAGCATTCTCATTTATTGGTGCCCACTCTTCCAAAAAAATTTTAACTTTATATCCTTTATTTTTTAAAATGGTGCCAAGAAGAGGCATAGCCAAGCGAGGAAGTTTAAAAGCAGAAAAGACATGCGTTTTAAAATTTTTAGGCTCAATTCCTACAATTTTCATTAATAATAATTATAACTCAAAAAATTTTTTGACAAAATTTTAAAATGGGTTATTTTAAGTATAATCATTATAAAACAAAAGGGAAAAACTTATGAAAAGAATATTAGTTTTTATTATTCTTTCTTTTTTTTCATTTTATTTTAAAGTATTTGCAGAAGAAGTCTTTTCTGAGACTAAAAAAGTTTTAATACTTCCCTTTGATATCTATTCACCACCTGAATATTCTTATTTAAAAGAGGCTATCCCAGAAATGCTTGTAAGTCGCCTTTTTTCTCCTTCTAAAATAGAAATAATAGAAATGGAAAAAGTTAAGGAAGAAACTAAAAATTTTGAAAAAATAAACAGAAAAATAGCAGAAGAATTAGGTAATAAATTTAAGGCAAATTATGTTATATGGGGAAGTATTACTGTTTTAGGAGAGGGAGTAAGTATAGATGCACAAATAATAGATTTATCTGGTGAAAAAAAGCCTGCTCAGTTTTTCCAGGAAATAAAAAATGTTTCTGAAATAATTTCTCAAATTTCAAGATTTACACAAAAAGCAAGGATGTATATAGAAGGAAAGGAGGAAGATTTTTATAGAGAGCCTTTTTATGCTTTGGCACCTTATGGATTTGGGAAAGAACATCCTGAAAGAGGATACTACTATTATGCACCTTATCTTTATCCCTCTGTACCTATCGAAAGAAAACCAAAAGTAACCAGAGCAAAAAGTCCTTATGGAGATTATGAGCCAGAAGGGCTAAGTAGTAGATTAGTGATAGATCTTACTACAGGAACAATTGGATGGGCAGAAGAGGAAAAAGAAAAAAATAACAATGCCACTGCTGTTACTCCCAATTATCCACCTATGTATCCTCCCCAGCCTTATTATCCCTATTCTCCACCACCTTATACTTATTATTATTCAGAAGATAAAGGTATCCTTTCTAAGCTATGGTCTCGTATATGGCCTTTTGGAGAAAGGGAAAAAACTCCCAAATATTATTCTTCTCAAGTAATTCCTGCTCCTTCAACTCAGCCTCAAACTGGAACTTATCAACCAAATCAGATTCAACCCCAAACTCCTCAACCTCAAACTTATATAGAGGCGCCTTCCCAAAAACAAGTACCACCTCAAACAACTTCTTCAACAAGAAAAGAAAACCCNTGGAGCTGGGAATAGGTATATTAACAGGTTAAGTGAAAAGCTCCAGCTAAAGAAACTCCTAAAGAATAGAGTTCATTAAATCTTTTAACAGCTAAATCAGTTTTATAAATCTCAATTTTTATGCCTAAACTTTTTGCTTTACTTTCTACTTGGGGATCCACTTTCATTACCCCATGAGCTCCCGTTCCCACTATTAAATATTCCAAAGATTGTTTCCATACCTTTTCTAAATCTTCAACTTGTAATCTATGACCCTCTTTTCTCCACCAATCAGGGTAAAATTTTTTCTTCTTTTGAAGTTTTGATGATAATAAGATCTTTGTTATATGTTTTATCTTTAAAGCTGAGACTTCCAAAACTATAATGGGTTATCATTTTTTAAATTAAGCAGCTAAGCTTAGCTTTTCTTCCTCTTCTTTTAAAGCCTTAATTCTATAATGAGCAATTAATGCATCTATAAATTCATCAAGTTCTCCGTCTAAAACTTCAGGGAGATTATAAACAGTTAGTCCAATGCGATGATCAGTTACACGATTTTGTGGGAAATTATAGGTTCTTATTTTTNNACATCTTTCTCCTGTCCCAACCTGAGATTTTCTTTCTGTTTGAATTTTTTCATTCTGTTCTCTCAAGGCTAATTCATAGAGTTTAGCTCTTAAAATTTTTAAAGCAGTAGCCTTATTTTGATGTTGGCTTCTTTCATTTTGACAAGATACCACTATTCCTGTGGGTATGTGAGTAATTCTTACTGCACTTTCAGTTTTATTAACATGCTGTCCACCGTGCCCACTTGCTCTCATAGTTTCAATTTTTAAATCCTCGGGTCTTATTTCCACCGCAACATCATCTACTTCAGGTAAAACAGCTACTGTAACGGTAGAGGTATGAATTCTTCCAGAAGATTCAGTAATAGGAACTCTTTGAACCCTGTGAACTCCACTTTCGTATTTCAATCTACTGTAAGCACCTTTACCTTCAATTTTGGCTATAACTTCTTTAAAACCTCCCAGACCAGTTTCATTGGTATCAAGGATATCAATTTTCCATCCTTTTCTTTCTGCATATCTTTGATACATTCTTAAAAGATCAGCAGCAAACAAAGCTGCCTCTTCTCCACCAGCTCCAGCCCTTATTTCTAAAATAACGTTTTTTTCGTCATTAGGATCTTTTGGTAAAAGAAGAATGGGTAACTTTTTTTCTAATTCTTCCAAACGGCTTTCCAGTTCTTTTAATTCTTCCTTAGCTAATTCTATTAATTCTTCGTCTGATTCTACTTCTATGAGTTGTTTGTTTTCTTTTATTTGCTCTAATACCTTTTTATATTCTCTATAAGTTTCTACAATCTCTGAAAGCTCAGCATGTTCTTTAGCTAACTTAGCATAAACTTCAGGCTTAGAAATTATAGAGGGGTCAGAGAGTTTTGAAGAGATTTCTTCAAAATTCCTTTCTAAGATATCTAATTTTTTAAAATAAAAACTTGCTAAACTCATTATTTTTAAGTCTCTAAATCTTATTTTGTTTCTTTTTGTTCATAAAAATCTGCATATTTTTTCATAAATTTCTCAATCCTTCCTTCTGTATCAATAAATTTCATTTCTCCTGTGAAAAAGGGATGACATTTAGAACAAATTTCTACTCTTATTTCTTTTTTTGTGGAACCTACCTTAAATTCATTACCACAGGCACACTTTACTGTGGCTTCTTCATAATACCGAGGATGAATTCCTTTTTTCATTTTTTATCACCTCTTTTAGATTTTGAAAAATTATAATATTTAAGAATATAACTTAGAACTTAAAATTTTCAAGAAAAAACGCCCCTGGAGGGACTCGAACCCCCAACCTACGGCTTAGAAGGCCGCTGCTCTNTCCTATTGAGCTACAGGGGCAAATTTTCTATAAAATTTTAATCAAATTTTTCTTTTTGACAAGTGCCTTCTAAAGGTTTATAATTTTGCCAATATGAATATAACATTTGATTTATTTTTCGAAAACTTAGAAAAAGAGAAAATAGCTGAATTATTTAAAAATGTTCTTCCCTGGGAGACCTTTAAAAATCTTAAAAACCTATCTTTTAGATGTGATTCCTGAATTACCTAAGGATATACCTATAGGAATCCCTATACCTGAAAGTTTATTTTTGACTTCAGAAGGGGAGGTTATACCTTTAAANGAATTAGAAATTTATAATGAAGAATATTATTTTAAAGGAGAAAAAATAAGAGGCGCGGTTCTAAAAGCAGGAGCTATTTTAACNGGGAAAAAGATATTTTTTGAGAAGGATGTTATAGTAGAGCCCTTTTCTCTAATTTTTCCTCCTGCTTATTTTTCTAAAGGAACACAAATAAGACATGGTTCCTATATTAGGGGAAGTGTGTATACAGGAGAAAAAGTAGTAATAGGACATACAACAGAAGTTAAAAATAGTATATTTTTTAGCTCAGCTAAAGCTTCTCACTTTGCTTATATAGGAGATAGTATCCTTGGAAATAATGTAAACTTAGGTGCAGGAACAAAACTTGCAAATTTAAAATTTAGTAAAACAATTATAACTTTAGTAATTAATAATAAAACTATAGACACTGGGCTTAAAAAATTTGGAGCCATCTTGGGAGATAGATGTCAAACTGGTTGTAATTCCGTTTTACAACCAGGAACACTTTTAGGTAAAAAATCTTATGTTTATCCTGGTAAAGTTTGCGGTCCAGGTTATTTTTTACCAGGAACAAAAATAAAATAAGGGGGCTTTATGAAAAATTTTACTATTATTTTTGCAATTTTTGCATTAGTTTTTTGTTTTTATTTAAAGGCTTACTCAGAAGAGGGGAAACTCTTAGCTGAAGTAGGACCTTACAAACTTTATGAAGAAGCTGTAAATAAAATGATGAAAGGAGATGCTCAAATTCAACAGATTTTAAGATCAAAGCCTGAATTAAAAGATGAAATAGTTGCAGCTATAGTAAACAGATGGGTTAACCTGTCGCTTCTTTCTCTTGCAGGGAAAAAAGAAGGTATTGATAAAGAAGAATCGGTTAAAAGGGAATTAGCAGAAATTGAAAAAAATTTTATTGCTCAAAAGTATTTTGAAAAAAAGACAGCTAATTTAAAAATAACCGAAAAAGAAGTAAAGGAGTATTATGAAAAAAATAAAGAAAATTATAAAGAACCAGAAGCAAGGCATATTAGACATATTTTGATTTATCTTTCTAAGGATGCAGACAATGCTACTGAAGAGAAAGCCCTTAAAAAAGCAAATGAAATAAGAGAGAAACTTTTAAAAGGTGCTAATTTTGAAGAACTTGCTAAAATGTATTCTGATGATACAGGTTCTAAAGAAAAAGGGGGAGATTTAGGAATAATTAGAAAAGGACAAACTATACCTGAATTTGAAAAAGAAATCTTTGAGCTTAAAATTGGTGAAATAAGTACTCCTATTAAATCTCCCTATGGATATCATATTGTAAAAGTAGAAGAAATAATACCCGAAAAGATCCCCTCCTTTGATGAGGTTAAAAACTTAGTAGAGGAAGATTATAGGCAAGAAAAGGAAGAGGAATTGATGGCACAAATTTTGCAAAACCTTTATAAAACCTATCAACCTAAGATTTATTTAAAGAAAAAAGATGAACAAGATAGAAGTAAGTAAATTATTAGAAGATTTTGAAAAGAAATTTAAGCGTTTTAATCTTTCTGAAAAAGTAAAAAATGGCAGTTATGTCTTTATTTCCCTTCTCATTTAATGTATGTGGATATAGAAACTGAGGGTCTTTCTAAGGAAAGAAATGACATTACTTTAATAGGGATATATAAAGAAAGAAAGTATTATCCTTTTATAAAGGGTTTTAATTTAGATAAAGCTTTAAAATTCCTTTCCTCTACACCTATTTGGGTAACCTTTGGAGGTGAAAATTTTGATATCCCCTTTATAAAAAAGACTTTCCCATACTTAAAGACCCCTTTAATACATATTGATCTTTTCTTTTTAACTTAAAGAGGTAGGATTAAGAGGAGGTCTTAAGAAAATAGAAAAAAATGTTAGGAATTGTTCGTAAAACTGAAGGTTTAAATGGTTACGATGCAGTAAAGTTATGGAAAAAGTGGGTAGAAGAAAAGGATAAAAATTCTTTAAGAAAGCTCATTCTTTATAACAAAGAAGATGTAGTAAATATTAAGAAAATAATGGATTATGTAATAGCTAAATTGCTAAATAAGGAGGGGAAGGGGTATGAGGATGTTTCCTTGGAGTTCTTATAAAATAACTATCTTTTTTATTATCTTGGCTTTTACTCTTGGGCTTTTAGCTAAAACTTTTATAGATAAAACGGGATTTTTAAAGTCAAAAGAATTAATTGCAGAAGATGGAACAACTATTTCAAAAAGTTTAGAAGTAGCTAATGAACTTTCAGAAGCTTTTTCTTATGTAGCAAAAANGNCTGCTCCAGCTGTTGTCTATATTGAAACAGAAAAAGTTGTCTCATTCCCCAGAGAAATGTTTCCTTTTGATTTTTTTGGTGATGAATTCTTAAAAAGATTTTTTTCCACACCCCGTTATAGACAAAGAGGCGCAGGTTCTGGATTTATAATTTCTTCAGATGGATATGTAGTTACTAATAATCATGTAATTCAGGGAGCTCAGAAGATTACTATAAAATTAGTAGATGGAAGAAGCTTTGAAAGTAAAATTATAGGAACAGATCCTTTTTCAGACATAGCTTTGCTTAAAATTGAAGCAAGTAATCTTCCTACTTTAATTCTCGGTGATTCAGATTCAATAAAAGTTGGAGAATGGGTTATTGCAATTGGTAATCCCTTTGGACTTTCCCATACTGTAACTGTGGGTGTAGTGAGTGCTAAAGGAAGAAGTGGAATAGGAATATCGGATGTGGAAGATTTTATTCAGACAGATGCAGCCATTAATCCAGGAAATTCTGGAGGTCCTCTTTTAAATTTAAAAGGGGAAGTTGTAGGAATGAACACAGCTATATTCACTAGGTCTGGTGGTTATATGGGGATAGGATTTGCAATCCCAAGTAATATTGTAAAAACAGTAGTTGAACAATTAAAAACTAAAGGAAAGGTTGAGAGAGGTTATTTAGGAGTTGGTATTCAAGATTTAACTCAAGCGTTAGCTAAGGAACTTGGCTTAAAAACTACTGAAGGGGCACTTATTACAGAAGTAAAATCAGGTTCTCCTGCTGAAAAAGCAGGATTGAAGGAAAGGGATGTGGTTATAAGTTATAACGGTAAATCTGTTAAAAATGCTTCAGAATTAAAAAATTATGTTCTTTTAACTAAACCAGGAACAGAAGTAGAATTAAGGATTATAAGAAATGGAAAGGAGATACCTATAAAGGTTAAAATTGAAGCTCAAAAAGAAGGTTTGATTATTTCCAAAGCTGAAATGGGAAATATAGAAGAATTTTTAGAAAGTTTAGGACTAATAGTTGAGGATATTACTCCTGAAACAGCAAAAAAGTTAAAACTTCCTTCCATTCAAGGTGTAATAATTACTGATGTGATTCCAGAAACACCAGCTGATTATGCTGGACTTACCCCTGGTTTAATAATTGATGAAGTTAATCGTAAAAAGGTTAAAAATTTAAATGAGTTCTTTCAAGCTCTTAAACCTTCTTTGGAAACAAAAAAAGTTTTATTAGGAATTAGAACAACAAGAGGGAGATACTACATTACTTTAAAATTGGAAAATAGAAGAATAGAATGTGGATAAAAAGAGCTATACTTTTTTTATTCTTTTTTTTAGTTTTTAATTACCTATTCTTTTGCTTCTGAAACTATAAATAAAATAGCAGCAGTGGTAGGAGATGAGTTTTTAACTCTTTATGATTTAGATGAAATGTGTAAACCCTATTTTGAGAGATTTATAAATCCAGAACTCCCTTTAGAAGAAAAAGAAAAAATAAAAAACCAAATAAGAAAAAATCTTCTAAAAGGATGGATAGAAGAAAGTATTTTAAAAATAGAAGCTAAAAAATATGGTTTAACTGTAAGTGACGAAGAGCTTAAAAAAGTCCTAACAGAGGAAATTAATTCAATAGGAGGAGAGGAAGTATTAAAAGAATATTTAAAGAAACAGGGGATAAGTTATGAGGAGTATAAAGAGAAAGTTAGAGATAAAATATTAAAGTTTAAATTTGTTCAAATTCAGTTGAAAGGAAAGGTAGTTATTACTGAAGAGGAACTTAAAAAAGCTTATGAAGAAACTATAAAAAATTATGACCCCACTCCCAAATATTGGTTATCAGTTTTAATTATAAATGGAGATGAAAAACTGGCATCATCCATATACGAAGAAATTCTTCAGGGCAAAAGTTTTGAAGAAGTTTATAAAACCTATTCTGAAAATGTACAACTTATAAAAGAAGAATCCTTTAAAAGGGATGAGTTAGTTTCAGAAATTTTAGAAAAACTCAAAAATATATCTCCTGGTGAAGTAACACCTGTAATAAAGAAGGATGAAAAATATTATATTATAAGGCTTCTTAGAACTGAAGAAGGAGAGGTTCCTTCTTTTGAAGAGATGCGAGAAAAGTTATATCAAAAATTGTTTGAATTAAAAGCACAAGCAGTTTTAGAGAAATGGATTAATGAACTTGAAGAAAAAAGATACATTAAAATTTATTTATAAAAATGATTTTTTCTTTAGAAGCTTTAATTCTTTCTAAGGAAAAATTAGGTGAAATAGATTTATTAATAGAACTTTTTACTCCTAAAGGAAAAATTTGGAGTATTGCTAAAGGAGCTCAAAAAAGTCGTAAAAGGTTTGTTAATCTTTTAGAAGAATTTAATTTTATAAAAGCTCACTTAAGAAAAACCTCTAAAGGTAAATTACCAATTTTAGAAAAGGCAGATCTTCTTTTCTTGCCAGAAAATATTAGAAAAGATTATAAAAAATATCTAATAATTTCTTATATGGGAGAAATTCTTTCAAAAATAAGTTTTTCTGGGCTTTTTATAGAATATTTTTCTTTTATAAAAAAATTATTTAAAGAAATAGAAAGGGAGGATTTATTCCCTTTATTGAAGCCTTTTTTTGAATTAAAAATTTTAAGATTTTCTGGATGGTCTCCAGAATTTTTTCAGTGTGTAAAGTGTGGATATAAACCAAAAAAAATTTTTTTTCTTTCTATTCCTGAGGGAGGAATACTTTGTTTTAGGTGCAAAGATGGGAATAGTGAAGAGCTTGATTTTGAAACAGTTGATATTTTAAGATACTTGATTAAAATGCCTGTTGAATTTGAAAGATTAAAAAAATTAGAAAAAGATTTAGAAAAATCAGTTTATATTAAAGAAAAAATTTTAAAAATTAGTGAAAAGTTTTTAAAATATTTTTTGCCTTTTGAACTAAATTCTTTAAAATTTTTAAAAGAATTTAGTTGGAGGATAAATGAAGCAAAGAACTCTTGAAGGTAGATTTTTTGAAGAAAAACAATATGTACTTGAAGGACTTGCAGCTAAGGAATCATGGAGATTATTCAAAATTTTAGCTGAATTTGTAGAGGGTTTTGAACTTCTTCCCAGAGTTTATCCAGCAGTAACTATTTTTGGTTCTTCAAGGACACCCCCTGATCATCCAGATTATAAAAAAGCAGAAGAATTGGGGAAGCTTTTGGTAAAAGCCGGTTTTTCTGTTATTACAGGTGGTGGACCAGGAATTATGGAAGCAGCTAATAAAGGCGCAACAGAAGCTGAAGGATATTCAGTGGGGTTAAATATTAGATTACCTTTGGAGCAGGAACCTAATTCTTATGCCAATCTCAAGTTGGAATTCAGATACTTTTTTGTAAGAAAGGTAATGATGGCAAAATATTCAGTTGCTTTTGTATTTTTCCCAGGAGGGTTCGGTACCTTAGATGAGATGTTTGAAGTTTTAACTTTAGTGCAAACAAAGAAAATAAAACCCATTCCTATAGTACTTATAGATAAAAACTTTTGGGAACCCCTTTATAGATGGATGGCTGATTTTCTTATTCCTGATAATAAAATTTCACCCAAGGATATTGACCTTTTTAAAATAGTTGATACTCCCCAAGAAGCAGTAGATTATATTAAGGAATATTTATGGATTTGAAAATTAGACATCTTCTTGATATTGCTTCTCTTTCTAAGGAGGAAATAGAGGACTTTTTAAATTTAGCAGAGACTTTAAAAGAAATTCTTTACAGACCCATTCCTAAGGTCCCTACTTTAAGAGGAAAATTAATAATCAATTTGTTTTATGAACCATCAACCCGAACCCGTTTTTCCTTTGAAAAAGCTGCTAAAACCTTATCTGCAGATACTTTAACCTTTACAGGTAAAGGAACAAGTATAGAAAAAGGAGAAACTCTTCTTGATACTATCAAAAATTTAGAAGCTATAGGAGCTGATCTTTTTGTTATTAGGCATCCTGTTGCTGGAGCTCCTCATTTTGTAGCTAAATATAGCAAAGTTCCCGTTATTAACGCTGGAGATGGAACTCATGAACATCCTACCCAAGCACTTTTAGATCTTTTAACTGTTAAAGAAAAACTTGGGACTCTTTCAGATTTAAAAATTTCAATTATAGGAGATATAAAACATAGCAGAGTTGCCCATTCAGATATATTAGCTTTTCAAAAAATGGGNTCNACTGTATGNATTTCAGGTCCAGCTCAACTTNTACCAGATACTAAAGAAGAAAATTATTTTAGAATTACAAAAAATGGATTTAAGATTTGTTATAAAATAGAAGAAGCTATCAAAGATGCAGATGTAATTATAGCTCTGAGGATTCAGAAAGAAAGACATGGAGAAGCCCTTATTCCAAGTTTTTTAGAATATCATGAGTTTTTTGGTTTAAAACCAGAGCATTTAGAATTGATAAAAGAAAGGGCAATCCTTATGCATCCAGGACCTATAAACTGGGGAGTAGAGCTTGCTTATGAAATGGAAAAATATCCCTTTCAAGTGATATTAGAACAGGTAGAAAATGGGGTAGCTATAAGGATGGCAATTTTGTTAAGGTTTTTAACAGGTGAAAAAAGTTATGAAAATTTTAATTAAAAAAGGAAGAATAATAGATCCTTCACAAAATTTGGATTTTTTAGGAGATTTACTAATAGAGGATGGAAAAATTTTGGGAATTAGAAAAAAATATAGAAATTCATGAAAAAGTAGAGATAATAGAAGCAAATAATTTATGGGTCTTACCAGGACTGGTAGATATTCATGTTCATTTAAGAGAACCAGGAGAGGAATGGAAAGAAGATATAGAAACAGGTACTAAATCAGCTTTGTATGGAGGAGTTTTAAGATTAGCCTGTATGCCAAATACAAAACCTCCTAATGACTCTCCAGAGGTTACTAAATATATTCTTGAAAGGGCCTCTCAAAAAGCTTATGTTACTGTCTATCCTATTGCATGTATTACTAAAAACCAAGAAGGAAAAAGAAATTACTGAATTTGGAAGATTAAAAAAAGCAGGAGCAATTGCAGTTTCTGATGATGGAAAATGGGTTCAAGATTCAGAGGTTATGAGAAGGGCAATGCTATATGCTAAAAATTTTGATCTGCCAATAATCTCTCATTGTGAAGATATGAACCTTTCAAAGGGAGGACAAATTAACGAAGGATACTTTTCAGCAAAATTAGGACTAAAAGGAATTCCAGTTTCAGCAGAAACTATAGCAGTATTAAGAGATCTTATTTTAGCAAAGGAAACCCAAAAGTCTATTCATTTAGCTCATCTTTCAACCAAGGAAGTTATACCATTTTTAAAATGGGCAAAAGAAGAAGGTATTCCCTTTACTGCAGAAACATGCCCCCACTATTTTACTTTAACAGAAAAGGCGGTAGAAAATTACAATACCTTAGCAAAGGTAAAACCTCCCCTAAGAACTGAAGAGGATGTTTTTACTATAAAGCTTGCTTTAAAAGAAGGATTAATAGAAGTAATAGCAAGTGATCATGCACCTCATAGTCCCCTTGAAAAAGAAATAGAATTTGAGCATGCCTCTTTTGGTATGATAGGACTACAAACTTTACTTCCTTTAAGCCTTAATTTAGTAAGAGAAGGTTACTTAACCCCTTTAGCTCTTTTTGAAAAACTTATTGTAACACCTTCTAAAGTATTAGGTATTGAGCCTCCTTCTTTTAAAAATGGGGTCTTAGCTGAAGTCATAATTGTTGATCCTGAAGAAGAATATATTTTAACTGAAGAAATAATTCAATCCAAAAGTAAAAATACCCCGCTTTTAAATAAAAAACTCAAAGGAAGAGTTAAAAAAGTTATTTTGAAAGAAAAGATTTTTGATTTGTCTCTTATATAATTGTGTCTTTTATGACACACCTGTTTGTAAATTTACACATTTAGGTATTCCTCCCTTTAAAAAAGACTAAAAAAGTCAATAATTTAAATCAGGCATAAATATTGCTTATTTTTTTAAAAAAATTAAAAGGAGAAAAAATTAAATGGAATATCAAAGAACATTAGCTGGAAAAGTAGTTTTAGAGGGAGAAGGGATTTTTTCTGGGGAAAACATAAAGATAGAGATTGAACCAGCTGAAGAAAATAGAGGTATTAATTTCATAAGAGCAGATTTACCAGAAAAACCAGTTATTCCATTAAATATAGAAAATATAATTGGGCTTGAAGGTTCAACAGCAGTAACTGATGGAAAACATTTTATTTATTTAGTTGAACATCTTTTGTCTGCTCTTAATGGACTTCAAATAGATAATGCTAATATCTATGTTTATGGAGAGGAAATACCCTTACTTGATGGTTCAGCTTATCCTTGGGTTAGAAAACTACAAGAAGTGGGATATAGATTTTTATTAATTCCTAAAAAGAAATTTTATCTTCGTAAAAGTTTTCAGTATCAAAACGGAATGTCCAAAATAAGTTTTAAACCCTCTAATACTTTAAAAATTAAAGCTTCCATATTTTTTGAACACCCCCTTATAGGAGAGCAAAGTTTGGAAATAGAAATAAATCCAAAATCCTATATTAATGAAATTGCTTTCGCAAGGACTTTTGGTTTTAAAGATATACTTTTTGAAAGAAAAAATAAAGGCATAATAAAGGGGGGTAGCCTTTCTAATGCTATAATTTTAGATAAAGATAAAGTCCTTAATCCTGAAGGGTTAAGAACCCAAGATGAATTTGTAAGGCATAAAATACTTGATATTGTAGGAGATTTATTTGCTTTGGGATATCCTTTAGTAGCAGAAATAGAAGCAATTTATTCCAATCACAGACTTCATATAGAAGCTTTGAAAAGCCTTTATAAAGCTGGATTATTAGAAGAAATAGAAAGCAGGGCTCTTGCTTTTTTGCTGATTTATAAAAAATTAAGAAAAAATGAATAAGTCTAATTTTTAATTTCCCCTATTTCATAAATTAAACCATCAGGATTTTCAAGAACTCTTTCTAAATCTTTCAAATTAATTTTATAATTCAAATTTTTTCTTTCTGTAAGTTTATCCAATTTTTGTAGAATATAAGGTAAGGGATTTTTTATAAGATTTTCTATATCAGGATAGGCTTGCAAATATATTTTTTTTCCTTCTATAACAATTTTATAAGGTTCATAAACAATTTTTACCAGAGTCCCTATAGGAACATTTTCAAATAAAAATTTTATATCTTCTGGATAAAGACGGATGCATCCATGAGTAGTTCTTCTACCAATGCTATATATTTTATTTGTGCCATGTATAGCATAAAGACCTCTTGATAAGTAAAGTGCATACTCACCCATAGGATTTTCTGGCCCAGGAGGAACTACATCAGGTAGGGTAGGATCTTCAGCTTTTACAGAAGGAGGAGGATACCAGGTGGGTTTTTCCTTTTTATTAATTATAGTATATAATCCTAAAGGAGGAAGACTACCTTCAGCACCAATTCCTATAGGAGCTACTAAGAATTCATTGCCTTTGAAATAATATAGTCTCATTTCTGGAAGATTAATTATAATGAAGTTGTCAAATAAATAGAGGAATTCTTCAGGAATTAAAACCTTTTTAGGTATAATAATTTTTCTCCCTATAGGTGGTATCCAGGGATCTACCTTAGGATTGGCAAGAGTTATATGAGAATATCCTACTTTAAACTGAACAGCTAAATCTACAAGTGTATCATTTTCTTGAAGAGTATAAGAGTGGTCTTCAAAATAGATAAATTTATTGGGAATTAATCTATTTACTTGGCAAGTTCCTAAAGTAATATAAAATAAAACGAATAAAAAGCTTATAAAAATTTTATGAGATTTCATAATATTTTACAGAAAATTGGTAATACTCCCATAATTAAACTAAGAAATATAAAAGTCAAGCCATCTATAGAAATCTGGGGGAAGTTAGAAAGCTTTAATCCAGGAGGCTCTATAAAAGATAGACCTGCACTTTTTATGATAGAAGAAGCAGAAAAAAAAGGGCTTTTAAATGAAGAAAAAATTGTAATTGAAGCTTCAAGTGGAAATACAGGGATAGGACTTTCTTTGGTATGTGCATTAAAAGGATATAAATGCATAATTGCTATGCCTGAGTCAGCCTCTATGGAAAGAAGAAAAATAATGCAAGCTTTTGGAGCAGAGATTCTTTTAACCCCTGCAGAAAGAGGAACTGATGGAGCTATAGAGACTGTTTATGAAATTTGGAGAAATAATCCAGATAAATATTATTGTACTGATCAGTTTAATAATGATGCCAACTGGCTCAGTCATTATAAAACCACTGCTTCAGAAATTTTAAGAGACACTGAAGGGAAAGTTACTCACGTAGTTTGTGGTCTCGGGACAACAGGAACTGCTATGGGAATTGCAAGATTTGTAAGAGATAATAATCTTCCTATTAAAGTAATAGGAGTAGAACCTAATCCTGGACATAAAATCCAAGGTTTAAAAAATATGAAAGAATCTTATCCACCAAGTATCTATAAAAAAAATCTTCTTGAAAAAATAATAAATGTAGATGATGAAGAAGCATTTTATTGGGCAAGAAAATTAGCCAAAGTTGAAGGTATTTTTGTAGGTATGAGCTCAGGTGCAGCTTTGGCAGGTGCATTAAAATTGGCAGAAACATTAGATGAAGGTTTAATTGTAGTTATTTTCCCTGATGGAGGAGAAAGATACCTTTCAACACCACTTTGGAGCTTTGAAATAGTAAGAAAAGAATTTCCTAAGGAGGTAGACCTTTTTCTTACTAATACCCTTTCGGGTAAAAGAGAAGCTTTTTATCCTTTAATTGAGAAAGAAGTAAAAATCTATACCTGCGGTCCAACACTCAATACAAGACCACATATAGGTCTTTATAGAAGACTTATTACTACAGATATCTTAAAAAGTTTTTATTAAGTTAATGGGTTATAAAGTTTTCCATGTAGTTAATTTGACAGACTTTGATGATAAAACCATTAATACTGCTTTAGAAAAAGATATAGATTTAAAAGAACTTACTTCTAAGGTTGAGCAAGAATTTTATGAAGATTTAGAGTGGCTTAAAATTGAAAAGGCTGATTTTTATCCTAAGGTTAGTGAGCATATGGAAGATATGAAAAAACTTGCTATAAATGTTTTGGAAAAAGATAAAGCCTATGTTAAATATTCAAGCCTTTATTTTGATATTTCAAGATTTTCTGAATATGGAAAACTTTCTAAAATTGACTTAAGTTTTCTTAAACCTGGTGCTACAGTTGATCTTGAGGAATATGATAAGGAAGAACCCTTTGATTTTGCTCTTTTAAAAAGGGTTCAAATTTTAGAATTAAAGAAGGGTTATTTTGTAGAAACCCCTTTTGGAAAAGTAAGACCTACCTGGCATATTCATTGTGCAAGCCTTGCTTTAAAATATCTTGGGGAGGAATTTGACATCTTTACCAGTGGAAGTGATCTTATCTTTCCTCATCACGAAAATACAAGAGCTATCGCTAAGGCATTAACCGGAAAAGAACTTGCAAGATATTGGATTCATTCAGGTTTAGTTTTTTACGATGGTAAAAAAATTTCTTCTGAAAATAAGGTCACAATAGAGGATATTAAAAATAAAGGATTCTCAGGAAGAATTTTAAGATTTTATTTCTTAAGAACCCATTACAGGAATCAATTTAATTTTAGTTGGAAAGGTTTAGAGGAAAGTTCTAAAATTTTAGAAAAAATTGATAAATATACAGCCTATTTAGGAGCAGCTCCTGAAAATGAAAAAATAGAAGACACTGAAAAACTTTGGCAAATTTTAAAGGACTTTGAAAATAATTGGAAAGAGGCATTAAAAGAAGATTTAAATACTCCTGTAGTTATTTCTGAGGTAATTTCCTTTTTCAAAAAAATTTATCCTTATTTAAAGCAAGGATTACCTTTAGATTATAAAAATGAAGTTTTAAAATCCCTTAGAAAACTTAATGAGATTTTAAAAATATTTAAGTTTCCTGAAGTAGTAGAAAAAAAGGAGATATTGGAAAAGGTTGAAATAAGAGAAAGAGCTAAAAGAGAAAAAAATTATGAATTAGCAGATAAAATAAGAGATGAACTTGAAAGGGAGGGGTTTTTCCTTTTTGATTTTCCTTTGGGTACAAGAGTTGTCTTTCTAAAAGAAGAGTTATGAAAAATATTCAACATATTTTATATGAGATTTACGAGAAGCTTTTTGCTCATTTTGGACCCCAAAATTGGTGGCCTGCAGATACCCTGTTTGAAATATGTGTAGGAGCTATTCTTACCCAAAATGCAAGCTGGAAAAATGTAAAAAAAGCTATAGATAACCTTAAAAAGAAAGATCTTTTAGACCCTTTTAAACTTTATGATATTCCTTTAGAAACCCTTTCTCAAATTATAAAGCCTTCTGGATTTTACAATATTAAGGCAAAAAGACTCAAAAATTTTGTTAAGTTTTTAGTAGAAAAATACCAAGGAGATCTAAAATTTTTATTTTCTAAAGGACTTGAAAAAGCAAAAGAAGAACTTTTTAGTATAAAAGGATTAGGTAAAGAAACTGTGGATAGTATTCTTTTGTATGCTGGAAATTTTCCAATTTTTGTAGTTGATGCCTATACTTATAGAATTTTACATCGTCACTCTCTTGCCCCTGAAGAAGCTACTTATGAAGAGATACAAGCTTTATTTATGGAAAATCTTCCTCGGGATCCTCAACTTTTTAATGAATTTCACGCCCTTTTAGTTGCTTGTGGTAAAAATTTTTGTAAGAAAAAAGATCCTCTTTGTGAAACTTGCCCATTAAAATCTATTAATATTCCTTGAAAATGCACTTAAATAAGTGAGAAAGCATTGATTTGGTGTATATTTGCAATCTTAGCAGGCTTTTTTGTTTCTTTAAGTGATGCCCTAAATAAAAAATATCTCTCTTCTCTTGATTACCCCTATATGGTTATTGCAAGAACTTTGGGAAGTTTACCTTTTCTCTTCCCTCTCTTTTTATTTTTAACTTATAAATACAACGGTTTAACTTACTTTTCTTCTCCATTTATTACCAATGTTTTTTTACTTTTACTTTTAGAGATAATAGCTACCATTCTTTATATGAAGGGGATTAAACTTTCTCCTCTTTCTTTAACTATTCCCTTTTTATCTTTTACTCCTGTTTTCATAATACTTACAGGCTATCTTCTATTAGGAGAAAAGGTTTCTAAAGAAGGAACTCTGGGGATAATTTTGGTTGTAGTTGGAAGTTATTGTATCAATCTTCCTTCTATAAAGGAAGGGGTTTTTGCTCCTATTAAGGCTATCAAAAAAGAAAGGGGAAGTTTTTTACTTCTTCAAGTTGCTTTTATTTATTCTATAACCTCAGTTCTTGGCAAAGGAGGAATAATATTAAGTGATCCTCTTTGGTTTGCTTCCTTTTATTTTTCTATCTTAGGAATAACTTCAACCTTAGCAATCAAAATTCTTTACCCAATAAAACTTTGGGAATTTATAAAAAAACATTATAATTCAATTTTATTAGTAGGATTAACTCAAGGACTTATGTGTTATTCTCATATGATAGCCTTAAGTAAAATGGAAACAGCTTACATGATAGCCCTCAAAAGAACAAGTATTCTTTTTGCATTAATATTGGGATACTTTGTTTTTAAAGAAAAACATGTTTTAATAAGGCTTTTTGCAGTAACTCTTATGCTTGCTGGAATTTTTATAATTACTTTTTTGAGATAAAATTTAAACTTATAAAATGAGACAATTTAAAGGATATATCCAGGTTTATACCGGAGAAGGGAAAGGCAAAACCACAGCAGCTATTGGATTAACTATCAGAGCTCTTGGAGCAAATTTAAAAGTTGCCTTTTTTCAGTTTTTTAAACCTGGAACCTCAAGCGAGGTAAAAATATTGAAAAAATTTTATCCCCAGCTTTATTATAAAAATTTTGGTAAAACAAAAAAACTTATCCTTAAGGGCTGGGAAGAAACAAGAGAATTAGTAAAATCAAAAAGCTATAATATATTGGTTTTAGATGAAATCTCTTATGCCTTAAACTGGGGAATAATTGATTTAAATGAATTTTTAGAATTTCTTAAAAATAAGTCCGAGAATCTTGAAATTGTTATCACAGGAAGATATGTCCCAGAAAAAATTTTGGAGATAGCAGATCTTGTAACTGAGATGAAAAAAATTAAGCATTATTATGATAAAGGTGTAAAATCAAGAAAGGGTATAGAAAAATGAAAGAAAAGATATTTAAGAAAATTTTAGAAGGAGAAAGAATCAATGAAAAAGAAGCTTTAGAACTTTTTGATTTTAATTTGTCTGAACTTGGATATTTAGCAAAAATTGTTAGATTTAGAATAAATCCTCAAAGAATAGTAACTTATGTTGTAGATAGAAACATTAATTATACCAATATTTGTATTTCTGGTTGTAAATTTTGTGCCTACTATAAGCCTCCAGGATCCTCTGAAGGCTATGTTTTGAGTTTTGAAGAACTTTACAAAAAAATAGAAGAAACTATTAATCTTGGAGGTTATCAAATTTTACTTCAAGGAGGTCTTCATCCAGAACTTGCTTTTTCTTTTTACGAAGAAATGTTAAGATTTGTTAAAAATAATTTCCCTCAGATTCATTTACATGCTTTTTCACCTCCAGAAATAATCCATTTTAGTAAAATTTCGGGTTTAACTGTAAAAGAGGTTTTAGAAAGACTGATAAAAGCTGGACTTGATTCAATTCCAGGAGGTGGGGCTGAAATTCTTTCAGATAGAGTAAGAAANCTAATTTCTCCCAATAAGTGTTCTTCAGAGGAATGGTTAATGGTTATGGAAACCGCTCATAAACTTGGGCTTAAAACNACAGCAACTATGATGTTTGGGCATATAGAAACNAGAGAAGAAATAATAGAGCATCTATCTAAAATTAGAAATTTACAAGATAAAACTAATGGTTTTACAGCTTTTATACCTTGGACTTTTCAACCTAAAAATACCCGTTTAAGATATCTAATAAAAGTGGGGGCTGCAGAATATTTGAAAGTAATTGCTATTTCAAGAATTTTTCTTGATAATATAAAAAATATTCAAGTTTCATGGGTAACTCAAGGACCTCACATAGCTCAATTAGCTTTAGAGTTTGGGGGAAATGATTATGGAAGTACTATGATAGAAGAGAATGTGGTTGCAGCAGCTGGAGTGTCTCACAGACTTAGTGAAGAACAAATAAGAAGCTATATAGAAAGTGCAGGTTATATCCCTAAAAGAAGAAAAATGGATTACACCCTTTTAGAATAAATTTTTATGGGAGAATTAAAGCTTCAGCCTTATCATCATTACCTTATTAGAGCAAAATGGGTTTTCCCAATACTTTCTCAACCAATCTTAGATGGTGGAGTAGAAATAAAAAATAAAAAAATAGTAAATGTAGGGAAATTTAAAAAAGTTTCTAAAGAATCAGTTTTAGCAAAAACCATTGACTTTGGAGAAGCAATAATACTTCCTACCTTAGTTAATGCTCATACTCACTTAGAATTATCAGCTCTGAGATCTAAAATTTCACCTCCTTCAGGGGATTTTATTTCCTGGGTTAAAAACGTAATCAAATTAAGAGAAGATTTGAGTTTGGTTGAGATTAAAGAATCTGCTAAAGCAGTTCTTTATCATTTTTGGAAAGAAGGAATTGGCATAATTGGTGATGTTGGAAATACCGCTATAACTCTTGATCTTCTTTGCAATTCAGCTTTTTATGGATATTTTTTTCATGAAGTTATTAGTTTTAAGGGAGGTTATAATTTAAAAGAAATTCAAGTAAAAGTGCCTTCTTCAAATTTTAAAATTACCTATTCAGCTCATGCTCCCTATAGTGTATCTCCACTTTTACTTCAAGCCATTAAATCTTATAACAAAAAAAGAAAAAAACTTTTTTGTATCCATTGCGCAGAATCAATTGAAGAAATTAAATTTTTAAAAAAAGGGGAAGGACCTCTTTTAGAAATTTTAAAAGAAAGAGGACAATGGAATGAAAGCTTTGTTCCTCCTGGAGTTAGCCCTATAAAATACCTTAATAGTTTGAAACTTTTAGATGAAGACACATTACTTATACATGTAATTCATATAGATGAAAAAGACTTAGAAATACTTAAAAACACTAAGCCTAAAATCTGTATTTGTCTTAGAAGTAATTTATTTATAGGAGTAGGTATTCCAAAATTAAAAGAATTTCTTTCTGCTGGACTTGATGTTTGCATAGGAACAGATAGTTTAGCAAGTAATGATCATATTTCTATCTGGGAAGAAATGAAAGCCATTTACACTTATTATCCAGATATTTCTCCAGGAGAAATTTTAAAAATAGCTACTTTTACAGGAGCAAAGATCTTGGGATTTGATAAAATGGGAGCAATACTTGCTGGATATTATCCCAATATGCTTGTTGTAGAAATAAAAGATTATTTAAAGGAAAACCCAGAAGATGCAATTAGAAGTTTAATAAATGCTGAAAAGGAGGTAAAATTTAGATTCTATGTGTAAACTAAAATTAGGAAGTCCTCTTTATATAAATACACTCCCTTTATTATTTTATTTTCCTCAGAATAATCCCTATTTTGAGATAATNNTTGAAGTTCCTAAAAAACTTAATCAAAGTTTAGCTAAGGGTGAGATCCATGGAAGTTTAAGTTCAAGTGTATTTTATGCCAAAAATTTTCGCAAATATTTAATACTTCCNGATATATCTATAAGTGCAGTNGGAGAGGTAAAAAGTGTAATACTTTATCACAGGGTCCCCTTAGAAAAACTTGATAATAAAAAAATAGGTATCACTCCTGAAACAGAAAGTTCTTTTAATTTACTAAGAATATTATTAGAAGAATTTATCGGTGTAAAACCTAAATATATGGAACTTTCTAAAAATTGGGGGGAATTTAAAAAAAGAAGAAAAAAAAGAACTTTCAGGATACTTAGCTATAGGAGATGAAGCCTTAATTTTTCAATTTAATAACCAGAACACCAATAAAACAGGATTAATTACTGATCTTGCCGAACTTTGGTTAAGATATACCCATCTTCCCTTTGTATTTGCACTTTTCATTGTGAGAAAAGATATAGCTAAAAAATATGAAAAAGAATT
>Ga0065718_1005054_pt1 | contig 21863 bp, 18 predicted proteins | sample GBSCel77sediment_2_FD_59105 | JGI IMG/M metagenome (GOLD analysis project Ga0065718, IMG submission 59105) | Hot spring sediment microbial communities from Great Boiling Spring, Nevada - cellulolytic enrichment CS 77C v3 (version 3) | ecosystem: Environmental > Aquatic > Thermal springs > Hot...
CTAATTTTTCTCCTAAAGCATAAAGTTCAGAAAGGGATTTTTTTCTTAATTCAGAAAGATATATAGGTGAAGTAATTGTTTCAGGTAGTTCTTCAGAAATTGAAATTTTTAAGTTTTCAGAAATAAGTTTCCCGTTTACAGGCTGATCCATTCTTTCGCTCCTTTTAAAAAGGAATTTATTAAAATTAAAAATAGACCATACATTTATTAAAATAAGATCTTATTGAGATCTCAAGATCTCTCAGATTTAAATGCTCCCCGGGCAGGACTCGAACCTGCAACCTATGGGTTAACAGCCCACCGCTCTGCCTGTTGAGCTACCGGGGAACCTTAACTCAATCAAATATAAATAATAAATTGATTTTTCCTTTTGTCAAGTTATCTTTGAAAAAAATACCTTTTTCATTTTTATAAAATAAATATGAAGTTGAAAAGAAAAAAGGGAAAAGTATAATAGGAGTTTTAATAAAATGGTAAATCTTTCTGAAAAAGAAAAAAGAATTCTCCAAATTTTAATAGAGGGTATCCCTCTTTCAGAACGCCCCTTTTATGAAATTGCCAAAAAAACAAGACTTACAGAAAAAGAAGTTTTAGAAATAATAAAAAGCTTAATGGATAAAAAAATAATAAGAAGATTTGGTATAACATTAAGACACAATCTTGCAGGGATTAAGGGAAATGCTATGGTTGCTTGGAGGGTTCCTAAAGAAAAAATTGAGGAAATTGGACAATATTTGTCCCAACTTCCCTATATTTCACATTGCTATTTTAGAGAAACTTATGAAGATTGGAATTATAACCTTTATACTATGATTCACGGAAAAAACAAAAGAGAAGTCAAAAAAAGGATAAAAGAAATTTCAGAAAAATTTTCTCTTAAAGATTATCAAATTCTTTTTACTAAAAAGGAAATAATAAGAAAACATGCCAAATATGAGATTTAGTTTTTCTTACATTCTAATAAGATAAAATGTTCATTAAACTCGTAAGCGGATATAACTTTAGTACAATTTCTAAATAGAATTTCATATTTTTTCTTAGTAATAACAAATCCTTGATTTAAAGCTTGAGGATTGTCCACCTTGGGGATACATCTTTCAAGATAAAAGGGGAGGGTTGTTATTTCGTTTTTATAAAAGTAAATTTCTCCTTTGTAGTTTTTTAAGAAGTTTTTAGCCTGAAAGGTAAAGCGATTTTTTTCATGAGTATAACTAAAAATTGCAATTACTAATAATAAAATTCCGGAAATTAACATAACCCAGCGAATATATTTTTCAGAAACAAAATTTGCTAAAATAACACAAAGAGGTGGATAGGCAAAAAGTATATAATGATGGAGCTTATTTTTAGAAAGGCTATAAAATATTAATATAAATAAAAACCAAAATACAAAAGGTGTAAGTGGATTGTTCAAAAGAATTTTATAATTTTTATTTATTATAGTATATAAATGTTTGAATTTTGAAAAAATTTTGAAATAAATAGGTATATAAAAAAAGGAGGTAACTAAAATAATTAAAAAGTAATAAAAAAAAGGTTGTGGATGAAAAAGCTTTTTTCCAGTATATCTAAAGATATTTTCGTGAAGAAAGAATTTATAAAAGTAAAAATATCCGAATTTATAAAACATATAAATATACCAAGCTCCTCCGACAAGAAAAAAAAGAAAAATTCCTAAAAAACTGAAAAGAGGAAAGTTTCTTTGAGTTAATTTGAAAAACAGAATTACTATAAAGGGTAAAATAATTCCTACAGGTCCTTTGGTAAGAACTGCAAAACCTAAAAATATCCATCCCAAAATTAGATTTTTCCTTAAAAAGAAATATATGCTTCCTACAGAAAAAAAGTTTAAAAGCATCTCAGGTGTAAATGATCTTGCTTCTATCCAAACATGAGGAAAGGTTAAAAAAATTAACATACCTTTCCAAGCCAAATTTTTATCAAAAAACTCTTTTGCTATTAAACCTAAAAAAATTAATACCCCAAACGCAGAAAGCCCAGATACAAGCCTCAAAGAGAATTCATTTATTCCCAAAATAAAAGAACTTATTACACCACACCAATAAAGAAGAGGGGGTTTTTCTAATCGGGGCTCACAGTTATAATAGGGCACTAAAAAATTTTTAGTTTTAAGCATATTTAAGACTACATAACCATTTTTTCCTTCATCAGAAGAAGTTAAATCTATAGACCAGTTGAATAATATAAAAAAATAAAAAGAAAGAGCTAATAAAAGAAAAAAATATTTTTTGTTAATAAAGTCATTCATAAAAATTTATATTTATTACAAAAGCATTATTTTGCAAATCTTAAAGTTTTTAAAAAGATAAGTTTTTAATAAAGTTTTAAACTTTTAAAATCGTGCTATTATAAATTTTTAAAATGAGGGTTTTTAAAAGTTTTTTTCTTATCTTAATTTTTCTAATAGTTTCTCAGTCTTATGCTTTAGAGATAAAAAAATTAAAAGGGTACCTTTATGAAAAAAATATTCTTATAGATGTGTTTTATAAAGATTTTCCTTTTCAAGAAGTTGTTCTTTCTCTTAAAGAACAAAAAGAACCAGTTTTAATAGAATATCAATTTGAAATTTATAGAAAACGTTTCTTATTAAAGGATGTTCTTCTTTATAAAGAAAGATATTATCAAAAACTCTATTATGCTTCTGATAAAAACCTTTATTATTTAGAAGATAACTTTGGTTTAAAAACCTTTGAAAAACCAGAAAATGCAGTACTCTCGGTGGTTAGTTTAGAATCTTATCCTTTAAAATATACTTATACACCTGAAAAGGATTCCCCAATTTTTAAAATAAAAGTCATTCTAACTTATAGCACTCATCTTTCAGAAAACTTAAGATATACAAAAAAGAAACATTTTAAAAAATTAGAAACAGAAAAAACAGTTGGGATTAATGAATTATTGGGAAATTTTTAAATTAAATCTAAAAAAAATTAAGATTTTAATTTTTCTTTTTTTTATAGGGATTACTCTTTGGTTGGAATTTAATATTTTTGATTTTTCTTTCCTTAGTTTATCTCAAAAAAATATTTTTCTTTTTCTGTTATTTCAGCTTAATCTTATTTTTATTTTAGTTCTTCTTTATTTTATTTTTAGATATCTTTTTAAAATCTTTTGGGAAATTAAGGTTAAAAAAATCTCCAAAAGTATAAAGGTAAAACTTTTTTTCATTTATTTTATTTCTATAATTTTTCCTTCTCTAATATTGATTTTAGGGAGTTTTTTCTTTTTCAAAAAAACTTTAGATTATTGGATTAAAGAATTTTTTGAAGAAAAGGTTATTTCTCAATTTATGAAGGCAGAGGATTATTATAAAGAAACGGAAAGATATTTACTTCAAAAGGGACAGGAAATTATTAATGAATATGTTTCATCCGCTGAGGAATTAAAAAGCAAAGACCTTAGAGAGAAATTTAGATATTTTTCAGACCTAGATTCTATAGAAATTTATAATTTTTCTGGACAACTTTATAAAAAGACCTATTCCTCAAAAATTCCAGAAAAATTAGGTATCTCTCCTTCCATTTTAGAAAAACTTAAAACAGAAAAAATTCCAGTGACTCAGTTTTCAATAGTAAAATCTAAGCCTCTATTAAGAGTTTTTATTGCCTGTAAAGACAAATATGGTAATGAATGGATTTTAGCGACAGGAAAAGTTTTAAACTTACAAAAATTTGCAGAAAGTTCTACTTTTCCTGAAAAAAAATATTTTAAGACCTTTAAAAAGTTTTTGTTAATGACAGGTATCTCAGTTTTACTTCTCATAATCTTTGTTGGTATTTGGGTAGGAAGTAAAATAGGAAGAAATCTTACAGAACCCTTACAAAATCTTATTTTAGCTACTCAAAAGATTTCTCAAAAAGAATATCAAATAGAAGAAATACCTCTTATTTCTTTTTCTGAAGATGAGTTAGGAATTTTGGTTAATTCCTTTAAGGAGATGGCTAAAAAAGTGAAAGAATACGAAGAGGAACTAAAGAGATATAATGAATATTTAATATCCATCTTAAACCATCTTCCTGTAGGAATTTTAATATTGGATTTCAATTTTAAAATAAAATTTCTTAATGAAAATTTAAAAAAATTTTTGGAAATTTATGAATTTAAGAATATAGAAGAGCTTTTGAATTATTTGGATTTGTTTAATTTATTACATACTGTAGATTTGGAATCTCCTTTTTATAAAATTTTTGAATTTACTGTGGGGGAAAAGGAAATATTTTTAGGAATAACACTTTTAAAGCTTAATTTATTCCGAGAAGAAAATTTTATGGTTATTTTGGAAAATTTAGAAGAAAAGGAGAATTTAAAAAGACTTTCTATTTGGAAAGAAGTAGCTATAAAGATAGCTCATGAAATTAAAAATCCTTTAACTCCTATTAAACTTTCTATAGAAAGATTGAGAAAAAGGTTAGGGGAAAATCTTGAAGATTCTGCAAAAGAGATTCTTTTTAAAACAACTGAGATTATAGAAAAATATGTAGAAGAATTAAGAAAATTAGCAACAAATTTTTATTATTTCTCAAAAAAACCCAGTCTCAATTTAGAAAAAGGTAGTTTATTAGAAAACCTTATAGAAGTAATCAATCTTTACGAACTTGCCTATCCTGAAGTTAAGTTTGATATTCAGGCTGATGATGACGGAGAGTGCATTTTTGATAAGTTTCACTTTAAAAGGGTATGGATTAATTTAATTGATAATTCTATAAAAGCTATGCAAGAGAAGGGAGAAATAAAAATCTTTTTAAGTAGAGAAAATGGAGAGGTGATTGTAAAAATGATAGATACTGGGAAAGGTATTCCTGAAGATATAAAGGCAAATATTGCTGAGGGAGATTTAATAAAACTTAAAGAGTCCGGGATGGGATTGATTATAGCCTATTCAGTGATAAAGCTTCACAAAGGAATTTTTCAAGTAGAGAGAAATAATCCTTCGGGAACAGTTATTACTATAAAAATCCCCTGTGTTTCTGAATTAAAAATTATCTAACCTATTTACATTCCGCCCAATTTTTGCCAAAGGAAAAATTAACTTTTATAGGAACATTAAGCTTATAAGGAAGATTTAAATATTTAAAAGGATTTTCCATTATTTTTGGAGCAAGCTCTTTTATTATTTCTATTTCTTCTTCAGGAACTTCAAGTACCAATTCATCATGCACTTGTAAAATTATTGCAGTTTTAAGATTATGCCTTTTTAACTCTTTTTGCAAAGCTACCATTGCGCATTTTATAAGGTCTGCAGCAGAACCTTGAATTGGGGTATTAATTGCTATTCTTTGTCCTAACTCCTTTATACTTTTATTTGGGCTAAAAAGTTCAGGTATATAGCGCTTTCTTCCAACTAAGGTTTTTACATAACCATTCTCTTTAGCAAATTCTATAGTTTTTTGAATGTATTCTTTGATTCTAGGATAACGACTAAAATAACGATTTATTATAATTTCTGCTTCCTTAGGGCTTATTTTTAATTCTTTGGCTAATCCATAAGCACTCATTCCATAAGCTATTCCGAAATTAATAGCTTTACTCATTCTTCTCATTTCAGGAGTCACCTTTTCTGGAGTTACACCAAACACTTCACAAGCTGTAAAAGTATGAATATCTTCTCCCTTTTCAAANGCAGAAATAAGATTTTTATCTTCAGAAAAATGAGCAAGGATTCTTAATTCAATTTGAGAGTAATCTAAGCTACAAAGCATACAGCCATCTTCAGCAATAAAAGCCCTTCTTATAGAAAGNCCNTCTTCTCCTTTNATAGGTATATTTTGTAAAATTTGGATTTTGGGAACTTAGCCTTCCTGTAGCTGTTCCTGTTTGATTAAATTCAGTGTGTAATCTGTGTGTTTTAGTCTCCGCATATTTTAAAAATGCTTCTAAATAAGTACTTTTTATTTTGTAAAGTATTCTATAATGTATAAGTAACCTAACAAAGGGATGAAGAGGAGCAAGTTCTTCTAAAACTTCTGCATCGGTTGAAGGGAGGGAACTTTTAGGTGTCTTTTTAATAGAAGGTAAATTTAATTTTTTAAAAAGAATATTACTTACTTCTTGGCTTGATTTGGGATTAAATCTACAACCTGCTATTTCAAATAATTTATCTTCCAATTCTTTAAGAGTTTTTTGATATTCCTGATTAAGTGTTCTTACATATTCTAAATCTATTTTGAATCCCTTCTTTTCCATTTCAAAAAGTACTTCGCTTAAAGGTATTTCAACCTTTTCAAGCCATTCACTAAGACCTTCTTCTTCAATACGATTAATTAATTCCTTTCCTAATAGAAAAAGACTACAAGTTTTTATAGCAATTTCTTCATCTTTAGAAATTTTTGAGGAACCTAAGCTGATATCTAAATATTCTTGCAATAAAAATTCAAGCTCATATTTTTTTAGAGAAGGATTTAAAAGATAACTTGCTAATTTAGTATCAAATACTTTATTCAGGGAAAAACCGAAAAGCTTAAGAAAATTTTTATAATCATGCAAGATGAATTTGGTTTTAGTAAATTTTGAGATTAAATCTTTTAAACAGGAAGTTGATAATTTATAAGCTTCCTTTTCAGAAAAGGCTACTGCTATCTCAGGGGCATGAGCTAAATTGAATATATAACCCTGATGTTGTAAAGGTAGAAAACTTATATAATCTTTTTCTGGAATTTGAGAAAAATCCTTGTTTTCTATTAAGAGAGGTTTAAATTCGGGAGGGGTGTATTTTATCTCTGATAGGAGTTTTCTAAATTCTAATTCTTTAAAAATTTTTCTTAAAGTAGAATAATCAGGTTCCTTTCTTTTGTAATAGATAATATCTAAAGAAGGAAGTGGTGCATTATAATTTAAAGTTAAAAGGCTTAAATTATTTAATACCTGATCTTTATATTTAAGAAGACTTTCTCTTAATTTAGATAAAGAAACTTGTTTGATATTTTGATATAGATTTTCTAAATTTTTAAATTTTATTAATAATTCTTTAGCTGTTTTTTCTCCTATTCCGGGAACACCAGGAATATTATCACTGGGATCCCCGGTTAAGGCTCTAAATTCAGGAAAAACTTGGGGAGGAAATTGGTATTTTTCAAGAAAAGCATCAAGATCTAAGAATTTTTCTCTAACGGGATCATAAATAGCTATATTTTTATCAATTAAAGAATAAAGATCCTTATCTCCTGCCACAATAATAGCAGAAAGATTCTGTTTTTTTATTATGTTCTTTATAAAGCTCGCTATAAGGTCATCTCCTTCATATCCAGGATGTGAGAGAACGGGTATTCCCAGAGAGTGGATTATATTTCTTATATAGGGAATTTGTATTTTAAGGTCATCTGGCATTTTGGGACGAGTAGCTTTATAATTTTCATAGATTTCATGTCTGAAAGTTGGCTCCTTTTCATCCATAAACCAAATAATATATTCTGGATCCCATTCCTTTAAGATTTTAAGAACCATTTGGGTTACACCAAAAATTGCTTTAGTTGGGAAGCCTTTAGTTGTGGCTAAATAACCAGGTATGGCAAAATAAGCTCTATAAATAAAAGAAGAACCATCTATTAAAATTACTGTATCTTTAGGTATTTTTTTAAAATAAGAACTAACCATAGTAAAGAGATTTTTAAAACATTTTAAAATAAAATCAAGTAATTTTTCTTGACAAATTTGGAAAAGAGTTTAGACTTAAGCAAAAATCAGAAAGGGGAGGGGATCTCTTTGGCAGGAATAATAATTAAAGATGGGGAATCTTTCGAACAGGCATTAAAAAGGTTTAAAAGGTTAGTTGAAAAAACAAAAATACTTTCTGAAGTTAAAAAAAGAGAGTTTTATGAAAAACCTGGGGTAAGAAGAAGAAAGAAGTCTCAAAATGCTCGTAAGAAATTACTTAAAAAACTTAAAAAGCTTCAACAAAAAAATAAAGGTTAATTTTTAAATTCATTTGGAGTGTTTAAATCTTTAAATAAATTAGATTGGTCAAGGATATTAAATTATTTAAATAATTTTCTCTATTCAGATTTTTCAAAAGAGCGTTGTCAAAATTTAGTACCCCTTTTTTCCTATGAAGAAGCTGTTAAAGCACAAGAGAAAACTAAATTTATCTGGGATCTATTAGAAAAGGGTAAAAAATTAGAGCTTAATTCTTTAAAATCTTTAAAAAATCTATTTGAAAGGGCATCAAAAAGAGGATTTTTCTTACCTATTGAACTTTCAGAAATTAAAAAATGGTTTCTCACTTTAGAAAAACTTATTCCTTATCTTGAAAATTCACCTTTTTCTAATTTAAAAACTCTATATGAGGAAATCAAAGAAATAGACCTTTATCTTGATAGAGTACTTGATTGGGAAAAAGGAGAAATAAAAGATAGAGCTTCTTACAATTTATTTATCATAAGAAAAAAGCTAAAAGAAGCAAAAGAAATTTTATTTACCAAACTGGAAAAAATAAGAGAAAATCTTTTCAAAAAAGGCTATCTTCAGGAAAATCTTTTCACACAAAAAGAGGGCAGATATGTATTGCCTGTTAAGGTAGAATATAAAAATAAGGTAAAGGGTATATTGCATGGGGTTTCCCAAAGTGGAGCTACAGTATTTATAGAGCCTGCAAGTATAATATCTTTAAGTAATGAAATAGAAAATCTTCGTCGTATAGAGCAAAGAGAGGTAGTTAAAATTTTAAGAGAAGTTTCTCAGGAAATCTTTTCTCGCTCCCCATCTTTTTTCAATTTAGAAGATATTTATGGGGATTTTGAAATTGCTTTTGCCAAAGCAAGTCTCGGAAAAACTTATAAAGGGAAGTTTCCTCTTTTAAAAAAGGAAGGTTTAATAAAAATTTGCTCAGGTATTCACCCCCTTCTTTTATTAAAAGAGAATTCTTCTAAAGTAGTTTATAATGATTTTATAATTGAGAAAGGTCTTCTTATCTCTGGTCCCAATTTAGGGGGTAAAACCGTATCCTTAAAAACCATAGGTATTCTTATCCTTATGGGACAAAGCGGTTTTCCTATTCCAGTTGAAGAGGCAGAAATTCCTTTATTTTCTAAAATCTTTGTAGATTTGGGAGATGATCAAGATATAATAGAAGGTGAGTCTTCTTTTTCTTCACATTTAAAAAATTTAAAAGAGATTTTAGATAATGCTGATGAAAACACTCTAGTTTTGCTTGATGAACCTGGGAAGGGCACTAATCCAGAGGAAGGAATAGCCTTAGTTGCAGCTATTATAAATGAAATCCTTAAGCGAAAAACAAAAGTTGTGGTTACTACCCATTCTCAATTTCTTAAAACCCTTAGTTTAAAAATGAAAGATCTGAAATTAGCTACTATGGAATATGATTCAGAAACAAAAGAACCAACTTATAAAATAAGATATAATGTTTTGGGAGAATCCTTAGCCTTTGATCTTGCTAAAAAATTGGGGTTTTCAGAAAATATTTTAAGCGAGGCAATAGGTTATTTAAAAAATAAAGAGTATTGGGAATGGTATAAAATAATAGAAAAAGAAAGAAAAAAACTTAAGGAGCTGGAAGAGGAGCTTAATTTAAAATTGAAAAACCTTGAGTCTAAAGAAAAGGAGTTAGAAGAGAAGAAAAAAGAATTAAAAAGCCTTTATGAGAAAAAGATAGAAGAATTAATTTCTATTTGGAATGAAGAATTTCAAAAAATGATAAAAAATATAAAAAAGGAAAGTGTTAGTTATAAAAAGGCAATTAAAAATTTTGAAGAATTTATGAATAAATTTTTAAAAAGTTCGGCAAGAGAAGAAGAAATAAAAGAAGGGGATAAAGTGCTTGTGTTACCTTTTAAAAGGGAAGGGGAGGTTTTAAAAGTAAAAGATAAATTGGTGGAGGTAAAACTTGGGAATTTTAGGATAGAGGTTCCTAAAGGAAATATAATAAAGGATTATTCAGAAATAAAAACACCTTCTTTTAAATATCACAAACCTAAGGATTTAGAAAATTTTCAGAAATTTCATGAAAAGATTGAGAAAAAAGAAATTTTAAAACTTTTGGGATTAACCGTTGAGGAAGCATTAGAAGAAATTGAAAAGACCTTAAATAAAGCTTTTTTAGAAGGAATTCCGAAAGTTTATTTAGTTCATGGACACGGGACGGGTAGATTAAAAGAAAATATCAGAGAATATCTTAAAAATCATCCCCTGGTTAAAAATTTCAAATTTGCTGATTTAATGGAAGGTGGAACAGGAGTCACTATTGTTTATTTGGAAGAAAAAAATTAAAAAGATAAAATTTGTAAGTAACTCTTGAACTTTTTAAAAACTATGTTAGAAAATATAAAGATTTTTCATATTCATTTGACCGAATACTCGATGAGGCTAATTTTAAAAGTCTTTTACTTATCAAGATTTTTTCTTGCTCCTGTTAAAGGGTTAAGTAAGTTTACTGATTTTTAAAATTAATTTTTAACTAAAAATTAATTAAAATATGTCTTTCGAAGACCTTTTTGAAGAAGTAAAAAATTCTTATGATATTGTAGATGTGGTTTCTTCTTATGTTAGACTTAAAAAGGTAGGAAAAAATTTTGTAGGTTTTTGTCCTTTTCATTCAGAAAAGACTCCTTCTTTTGTGGTAAGTCCTGAAAAGCAGATTTTTAAGTGTTTTGGATGTGGAGCTGCTGGAGATGTAGTTACCTTTTATACCAAAATTAAAGGATTAACTTTTAAAGAGGCGCTTTTAGAACTTGCTGAAAAAGCAGGCATCTCAGTAGATAAAAATTTCTTTGTTGAAAAGAAAAAAGAGAAAGGTTTAGCCGAGTTTAATTATAAAATTGCTAAATTCTATCATCATCTTTTATATTTTCATAGTTCTTCAAAATTGGCTCGAGAATATTTAGAACAAAGGGGTATTAAGGAAGAAACTATTAAAAACTTTCTTTTAGGTTTTGCTCCACAAGATGGTAGAGTATTAGCAGGCTATCTTAGAAATGCTTCTGAAGATTTAGCTAAAGGAGAAGAGCTTGGCTTAATAAAGAGAACTTCTGATGGTTCTTATATAGACCTTTTTAGGGGAAGAATAATTTTTCCTATTTTTAATTTAAAGGGAGAATGTGTAGGATTTGGGGCAAGAGCCTTAGATAAAGATGTAGAACCTAAGTATCTAAATACTCCGGAATCAAAAATCTTTAAAAAAAGTGAAATTCTTTATGGGCTTTATCAATCAAAAGAAGCTATTAAAAAAGAAAATCTTGGTATTTTAGTCGAAGGTTATTTTGATTTTCTCAGTCTATGGGAAAGAGATATTAAAAATGTAGTTGCTACTTGTGGAACAGCATTAACAGAAAATCATGTTAAACTTATGAAAACTTTAACAGAAAATTGGATAATCTTTTATGATGGTGATTTAGCAGGTAAAAAAGCTACTCTTAGAGCTATTTCTCTCTTTTTGAAAGAAGGAATTTTACCAAAATGTGTAATACTTTCAGAGGAAGATGATCCAGATTCTTGGGCAAGAAAAGAAGAATTAGAAGGAGAAACTTTAAAAAGAAAAATAGAAAAACTTACTGTAGATGCCATTTTCTTTGTTATTAATTTTTATGATGAAGAATATAAAATTAATTCATCTAAAGCATTTAAAGAAATTATGGAGGTCTTTAAATCTACAGAGGATCCTTTTTTAAGAACTCATATAGCAAGAGAACTCAGTTTTTATTTAGGAATTCCAGAAAATGAAATTTTAAAATGTTTTATAAAGGATGTTTATACAGAAGAAATACCAGGAAAGCCTATAGAAAAAGCTAAGGAAGATGTTCCGGGGTTAAGAAACATTGCTCAATTTTTGATAAATTATCCAGAATATTATCTTGAACTTGAATCTTCAGGCCTCTCTAGATTTCTTGAATTTTATCCAGACACTCTTTATGGTAGATTTTTAAAACATCTCATAGAAGAATTTAAAAGAGGAAATAAAGAAATAGATTATATTCCTGATTTGGAATTCCAAGAAGTTTTAAGCGATCTCCTTTTAGAACCACCTTTTGAGAATAAAGAAGAAGCTCTTAATCATATTAAAAATTACATAAAAAGAGAGCTTGCTAAAAAAGAGATAAGAAAAGTTACAGAAAATTTAAAACTCCTTCAAGTAAAAGGCTCAAAAGAAGAAATAGAAAGATATCTTTTGATCTTAAAAAATTCGGTAACAGGAAAACTTATAAGAGAAAATAAATTCTAACAAAGGAGGAGATATGAGCCTCCAAAAGGATAAAAGATTTTGTTTATTTAAAGATGATGTAGATTTTGAAGAAATATTGGAAGAAGAAAAAGATGATTGGTTAGATGAAGAAGGAGAAAAATTAAAGGTTTCTAAAAAGAAAGATACCGAGGATCCTATTAAAATTTATTTTAAAGAGGTTTTTTCTCATAAACTTTTGACTCGAGAAGATGAGATAAGGATAGGGCAGACGATTGAAAAAAATGAGAAAGAGATTTTAAGAGAAGTTTTGAATTATTATTCTCAACTTATAAAGTTTTATCATCTATTAATAAAGGCAGAAAGAAGCAAAAACCTTCATTTACTCTTTAAAGACTATGAAGAATTTTCAAGGAATAGCGAAAAAGCAAAAAAATGGTTAGAGGAGATAAAAACCAATATTAATAAATTAGTAGAAAATTTTGGAAAGGGTAAAAAGGAAAAATTAATAGATAAAGTTATAGATTTGATCTATGAAACAAGACCTACTAAGTTTTTACTTGATGAACTTGCTTGTGAAATACTTGAGAGTTATGAAAAAATCAAAGAATTTTATAAGTTTAAAGAAAAACTTCAAAAAGATTATTTTTTGAATGAAAAGACCTTTAAAGAGATTTTTTCTCTAAATGGAAAACATGAAAATATTGAAAAATACTTTAAAAAGACACCTTTAGAAAATTTAGATATAGAAAAAATTAAAAAGAACATTAAAGAATTCAATAATTTTATAAAGAAAACTAATGACTATTTCGGAGAGCCTTTAGAAAAAATTTATGAAAGCGGAGAAAAAATTTGTAAAGCCTTTAGAGAGATCAAAAAGAATAAAGAAGAATTAGTAAAAGCTAATCTTAGATTAATAATTTCTCTTGCTCGCAAATATTCTCCTAAGGGAATGTTTTTAAGTGATCTTATTCAAGAAGGAAATATTGGATTATTAAAAGCTATAGAAAAATTTGATTATAGAAAGGGGTTTAAATTTAGTACTTACGCTACCTGGTGGATAAGGCAAAGTATAACCAGATACTTAGCTGAGAATACAAGAACTATAAGGGTACCTGTTCATATAATTGAGACTATTTATAAAATAAGTAAAATCATTTCCACTAAATTTTATCAAGAATATGGAAGAGATCCTACTCTTGATGAATTAGCTAAAGAAACAGGTCATTCTATTGAAAAATTAAACTATATTTTTAAGGTTATGAAACAGCCCATTTCTCTTGAAACTACAGTTGGAGAAGATGAGGATGCAACCTTGAGAGATTTTATAGAGGATCAAAATACAATTAAACCTGATGAAGCAACATTTAATACTGCACTTTCAGAAAAAATTAGAGAGCTTTTAAAAACCCTCTCCCCAAGAGAAGAGAAAATTATTAGATTAAGATTTGGAATAGGAGAAAGGGAAGCCTATACTTTAGAAGAAGTAGGGAATAAATTTGGTGTTACTAAAGAAAGGGTTAGACAAATTGAAAGCATGGCTTTACGAAAACTTAAACATCCAAACAGAATTAAATTATTGAAAAACTTTTTAATTTATGGTTCTTAATATTTCTCCTGCGACTGAAAAAGAACTTTTAAATATAATTCAGAAAGAATTTCCTTTAGAAAAGCGCCCCTTTTTAAAAATAGGAGAAAGGCTAAATATAAAAGAAGAAGAGGTAATTAAATATTTAGAATATCTCAAAAAAAAGAGGATTTTAAGGCAAATTTCAGCTATATTTAATCCTTGGTTTTTTGGTCACAGATCTTCACTTTTTGCCTTTAAAGTTCCTCCAGAAAAACTTGATAAAGCAATTTCAATTATTAATAAACATCCAGGAATAAGCCATAATTATTTGAGAAATCATGATTATAATCTTTGGTTTATTTTAGTTAGTTTGCCAGAGAAAGACCCTTTAGATGAAGCTGATAAATTAGCTAAACTTTGTGAAGTGGAAGATTATTTATATTTACCTGCTCTAAGAACTTTTAAAATTTCTACAGTTTTTGGAGATAAAATTTCTGACTTTGATAAAGAAGAAATTATAGATATAGAACTAACTGTTGAAGCTAATAAAAATATTACAGAAAAAGACAAAATTTTAGTAAAAATATTACAAGAACCTCTACCTTTAGTTAAAACCCCTTTTAAAGAAATAGCAAAATCTCTTGGTACTAAAGAGGAAGATTTATTTTTATGGATTAGAGAAATGAAAGAAAAGGGTGCTTTAAGAAGGTTTGGAGCACTTTTAAAACATCATAAATTGGGATTTAAAGTGAATGTAATGGTGGCTTGGGAAACAAAAAGGGATAAGATAGATTTTCTTATTGAAGAACTTTCTAAAGAACTTTTTATAACCCATTGTTATGAAAGAAAGACCTATCCCAATTGGAAATATAATCTTTATACCATGTGCCATTTTAAAGAAAAAAAAGAAAAAGAAAAAATACTACTTCTTGCCCAAAAATATGGTATTAAAAACTTTATTATGCTTGAAACCGTAAAAGAATTAAAAAAAATAAGATTAAAGCTGTTTTATGAATTAGAATAAAATTCTACTTAAAAAAGGAAGTCACATAATTGATAGAGATAAAAAGAACCGCTCCTGTAATTATTATTCTTATTAATCTTTGAGGCATATATTTTTGAATTCTTGCTCCTAAGGAAAGACCAAAAGCACCTCCTATTCCTAAAAGTATTCCCAATAGCCAATCAGGAGGATGTCCACCCAAAGTAAAAACTATAACTCCTACTATAGAGGTAATACAAGTTCCAGCAAGGGTTGCTCCTGCAAAAACATAAGCTGGGATTCTAAAAAAAGCAAGTAAAATGGGAGCCATTAATGCTCCTCCACCAATTCCATAAATCCCTCCAATTATTCCAATAAAAAAAGCAAGAGAAGAAATAATAAGAGAATTTAATTTAAAATGCTCTTGAGAATAAATAAATTCCGTTTTTCTCCAATTAAAAGTTAACGTTTTTGGAGGTTCTGAGGAAAATTTAGTTTCCCTTTTAACTGCAAAAAATTCATATATTAATCTTATAGCAATAGTTAAGAGCACAAGACCAACTAATAATTTAAATCTTTTCAACTCTTCAAAAAAAGAAATTCTTAAAAGATAACCTATAATTACTCCTGGTAAAGTTCCTAAGATAATTATTATAGTTAGAGGATAATAAAATCTTTTTTCTTTCCAGTATCTATAAACTCCAAAAGGAATGGCAAATACATTATAGAGGTGATTAGTAGCACTTACAGAGGGAGTAGTAAATCCAAGAATACTTACTTGAAAAGGAAGTAATAAAAAAGCACCACTTATTCCGCCAGAAGCACATAAAAGGGATATTAAAAAACTAACCAGAGGAGGTATTAAAATAGAAGTAGTTACACCAGAGATAGGAAAAGTATAGAGAAAAGGTAAATTTATCATTATAATCTTTTTAATCTGTTATATCTNTAATAACAATCTCTATACCAAGGTTCATTTTTAGGTCCTAATTCTAAAGCNTTTTCATAATTTTTTAAAGCTAAATTAAANTTCCCCTTTTCTTCATATGTTCTTCCTGCATAATAATAGGAAATTCCGTTAAAAGGAATTAAAGATTTTCCTTTTTCAAAAAATTTTAAGGCGTTCTCAAAATTTTTAAGTTTAAAATTAATTATTCCAGAAATTATATTAGCAGTAAAGAAATTGGGGTCATATTTAAGGGAGTATTCTGAATATTCCTTAGCTTTATTTAAATTTCCTTCTTCCATCTCCAGTTTTGCTAAATAAATCAAAGCAACTGTATTTTTTGGATAAAGCTTTAAGGCTCTTTCAAAAAAATTTTTAGCTTCTTCTTTTTTCCCGTCTTTATAAGCTTTTTTCCCATTTTCTACATAATCATAAGATTCTTTAGTTTGAAGGATAAGATTTCTAATTTCTTGAAACTTTTGAGTATCTTTTATAAGAATACCTGTTGGTCTAAAAGTTGCTATGTATTCTTTAACTTCTTTAATTCTTGATTCTGGTAAAGGATGGGTGGAGAGCCATTCAGGTGGTCTTTTTTTCTCCATTTTTTTAAATTTTTCAAAAACTTCTATCATTCCTTGAGGTGAATAACCAGCTTCAAAAGCATAAAGGAATCCATATTTATCAGCTTCTCTTTCTTGGTCTCTACTAAATTTAAGAGTTAAAAGAGAAGCTGAAACTTGACCAAGCTGAAGCAATATTTCTCCAGTTAGGTCTTGAGGAACAAGTAGACTCCCAATTTGTAAAAGCATGCTTAAGGCTAACTGTTTTTCTAAAAATTTTACATGATGTCTTGCATTGATGTGTCCTAATTCATGAGCAAGGACTCCAGCTAATTGGCTTTCATTATCAAGTTGTAAAAGAAGTCCTCTTGTAATAACTACTGGTCCACCAGGAAGTGCAAAGGCATTTATAATACCTGAATTTACTACATAGAATTTGTAAGGAACCTTTCTTTCTGCAACTTTAGCAATTTTTAGACCTACATTATTTACATAGTTTTGGATTTCTTCTTCAGGATAAAGTCCTTCAAATTCATCAATTGAGGAAGGAGTATAAAGTTTTCCTAATTCTATTTCCTTTTCTTCTGGAATAAGAGTGAAAAAAGGTTTATTAGAGTTAGATGTAGTGCAGGAATTTATAAAAAAAGTAAAAAATAAAAGAATTAGAAATGTAATAATTCTCATAAATGGTTATAATTATATATAAAGGATTAAAATTGTCAAATTTAAAATAAAGGGGGTGAGGGGAAAATGAGAGTTTACTTGGTTCAACATGGTATACCAAAGCCAGAAAGTGAGGATCCTCAAAAATCTCTTTCTGAAATTGGCAAAATAGAAGTTGAAAAGGTTGCTCAAGTTCTCAAAAAATCAGGAATAAAGGTTTCAAAAATTTTTCATTCAGGAAAACTAAGAGCTAAGCAAACAGCAGAAATTATGGGAGATTACCTAAATCCTTTACAAGGTATAACCGAGACAGAGGGACTAAATCCCCTTGATTCTCCAGAGATATGGGCTGAAAAGTTATCTGGTTTAAAAGATGATATAATGTTAGTTGGGCATTTACCTCATCTCCAAAAACTTTGCTCTTTATTAGTGATCAATAATCCAGAAAAACCTGTTATTAAATTTAGACAAGGAGGAGTTGTAGCCCTTGAAAGAGATGATAAAGGTAATTGGATAATTTGTTGGACTCTTTATCCAGAATTTGTTTTATAAAAATTAAATTTTATATTTATTGACAAAAGTAAATTTTGAGGTATTAATAAATAATGTGGGCGGATAGCTCAGGGGGAGAGCATCGGCCTTACAAGCCGGGGGTCAGAGGTTCAAATCCTCTTCCGCCCATTCTTTTATTTAAATTTTCAAAAATATTTAAATTATTTGAAGCTTCTTGAAAATTTTTTAAAATTTTATATAATTTTTAAAAGTAAACTCGGGGCTGTAGCTCAGCACGGTTAGAGCGCCTGCCTGTCACGCAGGAGGTCGCGGGTTCAAGTCCCGTCAGCCCCGCTTTTTATTTTTTCTATATGGCAAATTTTACCTTTTCCCTTAAAAAGTTTTTTCTTTTTCTTTTTTATCCCTCAAGTTTAATTCTCATTTTTTTTCTTCTAATTTCTATCTACGTAATTCTTGATAAAAGAAAGGGGAGGAGAAGATTCTTACTCTTTTTAGCTATTTTCCTTTATTATTTTTCTTCTACTCCCTTTTTGCCTTATTTCCTTTTAAAACAATTGGAAAAGAATTATTCTATTCCTCCAAAAGAAGAAATAACAAAGGTTAAAAATATGGTGGTTCTTACTGGAAGAATATACGGAGAAGAAACTCTTAGTCCTGAGGAAAGGTTTTCCAGAGAAACCTTAGTAAGATTTTTGAAGGCTTTAGAATTAAAAAAACAATATCCTGATAAAAAAATCATACTTTTAGGTGGCTCCTATGAGGATAAAAATAATAAAGGGGCATCCTATTTAAAAATGTTAGCTAAAGATTTTGGTTTTGAAGTTGAAGCCCTTGATGCACCACTTGATACCATTACCAGTGCAAAAATTTTAAAAGAATATTTATTAAAAAATGAAAAAAACGCGAATTCATCCTTTTTACTTTTAACTTCTGCTTATCATCTTCCAAGAGCTTTCTATCTTTTTAAAAAGGAAGGGTTAAACCCTATTCCTTATCCCACTAATTATAGTTATAAACTTTGTAAGCCTTCTTTTAGTATTTGGAAATTTTTACCTAATGATTTATATATTGATTTAACTAACAGAGCAACTCATGAATACTTAGCTTTTGGTTTTTACAAAATGAAATATTTTATTTTGGAGAAATTCAAATGAAAAAGATAGATTTAAAAAAGAAAATTTTTAATATTTCAGAGACCTCAAGAGAAGTTCAAAAGAAATTTATAGAGCTTGAAACAGAAAAAATTATAGAAGTGCTTCTTCTTGCTAAAAAAGTTATTTCAAGAAATGGAAAAATTCTTATTTTTGGAAATGGAGGAAGTGCAGCAGATGCTCAGCATTTAGCTGCTGAGCTTGTTAATCGTTTTAAAAAAGAAAGAGCCCCTTTACCAGCAATTGCTTTAACTACAGATACTTCAATTTTAACTGCTATAGCAAATGATTATGATTTTTCTCAAATTTTTTCTAAACAAATTTTAGCCTTAGGTAAAAAAGGAGATATAGCTCTTGGAATTAGTACCAGTGGAAAATCTTCTAATGTAATATCCGCTTTAAAGGTTGCTAAGGAAATAGGTTTATATACAGTGGGCTTAAGTGGAGGAGATGGAGGATTAATGAAAGATGTATGTGATTATCTTATTTTAGTCCCAAGTTTTGAAACACCTCGTATTCAAGAGGGACATCTTTTATTTTTACATATCTTTTCTGAACTTTTAGAAGAAATTATTTTTTCTCAATAAAGATGCTTCTTGCTATAGAAACTTCTTGTGATGAAACAGGAGTTGCCCTTTTTTCTGAAAAGGGGAATTTAATAAAACATCTTCTTTATTCTCAAGTAGCTCTTCATTCTCCTTTTGGAGGTATAGTTCCTGAAATTGCTTCACGTAAACAATTAGAGGTTCTTTCTCCTCTTATAAAAAAATTGTTAGAAGAAACAAAGATTTCTATTCAAGAAATTAAAGGAGTATGTGTAACCTTTGGTCCCGGGCTTATAGGTTCAATTTTAGTAGGTGTTTCGTTAGCAAAGGCATTGTGTTTTGCTCTTAAAATTCCTCTCTTCGCAGTTGATCATTTACAAGCTCATCTCTTTTCTATATTTTTAGAAAGGGAAATAAAATTTCCCTACATAGGACTTCTTGTTTCTGGTGGGCATACAGCTCTTTTTTTAGTAAATTCTTGGGAAGACTATAAACTTTTAGGGCATACAAGAGATGACGCAGCTGGAGAAGCCTTTGATAAAGTAGCTAAACTCCTTAATCTTTCTTATCCAGGAGGTCCTATTATAAGTAAACTTGCAGAAAAGGGGAATAGAAATGCTATTTCCTTTCCCAGACCGCTTTTAGAAGAAGATACTTTTGATTTTAGTTTTTCAGGGCTTAAAACAGCTGTTTTAAACTATTTAAAAACAAATCCCCAGTTTAAAATTGAGGATGTATGTGCAAGTTTTGAAGAGGCAGTTTGTGAAGTTCTAATAGAAAAAACCCTAAGGGCAGCTGAAAGACTAAATATTTCAAGAATTGTAGTTGTAGGAGGAGTAGCCTCCAATCAAAGATTAAGAAAATCTTTTGCTGAAAAGGCTCAACAAAAAGGGTTTGAAGTTTATTTTCCTTCTCCAGAATTTTGTACTGATAATGCTGCTATGGTGGGGATAGTGGGATATTACAAATGGAAAAACGGACTTTATGATACTTTAGAAAAAGAACCCTATGCAAGGTCAATCTTTAAAAAATTTAATTTTCAGATTTAGCCTTAAGATTAAATTCCTTTATTTTTTTCTGTAAATAAGCTCTTTCCAAACCTATTTCTCTTGCTGTTTTAGAAATATTTCCTTTGTATTCAAGAAGCTTTCTTTTTAAAAATTCTTTTTCAAAAAGGAGTTTTGCTAATCTGTAATTTTTTTCTTTAAACCAGGGTTCTGTATTTTCTTGTAAGCTTTCTTTCTTTTTTATTAAATTTTTAAAATCAGAGGGTAGATCTTTAAAACTAATTTCAGGAGAAGAAGATATTATTACTAATCTTTCTATAAAATTTTTAAGCTCCCTTACATTTCCTGGCCAATCATATTCCATTAAAGCTTCTAAGGCATCGCTTTTAATAATTTTCTTCTCACAACCAATTTTATAGCTAAATTCTTCTAAAAATTCTTCTACTAATATAGGAATATCTTCTTTTCTTTCTCTTAAAGGAGGAATAAAAATGGGAAAAACGTTTATTCTAAAAAAGAGATCCTCTCTAAAATTTCCTTTTTGGATTTCTTTTAATAAATCCTTATTAGTAGCTGAAATTATTCTTACATCAATTTCTATGGATTTATTACTTCCTAAACGTTCAAATCTTTTTTCTTGTAAAACTCTTAATAATTTTGCTTGGGCATCAAGACTTAAATCTCCTATCTCATCCAAAAAAAGGGTTCCCTTGTGCGCTAATTCAAGCTTTCCTTTTTTAAAACTTTGAGCTCCTGTGAAGGCTCCTTTTTCATATCCAAAAAGTTCAGATTCTATAAGGGTTTCAGGAATAGCTGCACAATTTATTTCTACAAAAGCTTCTTTTGCTCTTTTTGAATATAAATGAATTAACTTTGCTACTATCTCTTTACCAACCCCAGATTCTCCCTGAATTAAAACAGTGGTATCTGTAGGAGCTGCTTTTAAAATAAGTTCTCTTATTTTTTGGATAGCAGGAGATACTCCAGAAAGTTTTACTTCTCCAAAAATGTTTTCTCTTAATCTTTTATTTTCTTCCTCTAAGAGAGCCACTTTCAAAGCATTTTCCACAGTTACAATAACTCTTTCATAAGAAAGGGGTTTTTCAATAAAATCAAAAGCCCCCATTTTGATTGCTTTTACTGCTGTCTCAATATTTCCATGCCCTGAAATTACTATAATTTGAACCTCTGGATAGATTTTTTTGATTTTTTCTAAAACCTCAAATCCATCTATATCTTTTAACCACAGATCAAGAAGAATGACCTTTGGTTGTTTAAGATTTATTTCTTTTAAAAGTTCTTTACCCCAAAGAAAACTTCTTACTTGAAAATTTTCATCTTTGAGAATATCTTCAAGGGTTTCAAGAATACCCTTTTCATCATCTAAAATCCAAATTTCACCTTTCATTAATTTAAAATAATATTATTTTGTGAATACTTGTCAACCTTATACTTCCATAGAGCTTTGTTAAAAAGAAGTTGACAAAAAAATTTAGTATGTTAACGTTAACCTTTAAAATTAAAATTGGTTAACAAAATTTGTAGGAAGTTTAGTTATGGAAGCAGAAATCAAAATTGAAAATAAAATTTTGGCCTTATTAAGAAAACATTTTTTTGGTTTTGAAATTTATATTCTTTTTCTAATTCTGTTTTTCATTAGTACTCATCAAAGTGCTTTTTCTTTTGAAGCACCTATCTATACTTTGGAGGAAGTAAAGGTTGTTTTTCCGGCAAAAGGTGCTGATTTTGAAAAAATAAGTCAAGAAGTAAAAGTAATAAAA
>Ga0065718_1024970_pt1 | contig 21717 bp, 20 predicted proteins | sample GBSCel77sediment_2_FD_59105 | JGI IMG/M metagenome (GOLD analysis project Ga0065718, IMG submission 59105) | Hot spring sediment microbial communities from Great Boiling Spring, Nevada - cellulolytic enrichment CS 77C v3 (version 3) | ecosystem: Environmental > Aquatic > Thermal springs > Hot...
GTTAGAAAAATTACAATCTGCTTTTGAATCTGCAAAACTGGGAATTGTTGAAATAATTGCAGATCCAAAATTAACTAGAAAAACTTTAATTGAAGCTTTAGAAAGCTTAAAAGATAAGGTCGAGCAAAAAATTAAGAAAAAACACGGAAATATCCCTTTGTGAAAGAGGCTTTGCTGTATTTTATAATTTCTTATTTAATAGGCGCTATTCCCTTTTCCTTTTTATTGCCAAAAATTTTTCTTAAAAAAGATGTTTTTGAAATAGGTTACAAAAAAGCTTCAGCTTCAAATGTAATTTTAAATGTAAATAAAAAGATTGGAATTTTAGCTGGAATTTTAGATTTGTCAAAAGGAATTTTAGTGGGAATTTTGTCCAAAGATTTATCCCCTTTATTTAAAGCTCTTTGTGGAGTTTTTGCGATATTAGGTCACAATTGGTCAGTTTTTTTAAACGGAGGAGGGGGAAGGGGGATTGGAGTTTTTATAGGGTTTGCGATAATGTCAGATTGGAAGCTCTTTTGTTTGGCACTTTTTCCCACCATTTTTTTAATCTTGATTTTTAACTCTCCTGTTGCTACCATTTTTATGATTTTAATTTTAGCTTTAATTTCTTTTAACTTTGAAAATGAAACAATCTTTTTGTTTTCCTTAGCTTCTTTATTCCCCATATTTTTGAAAAGATTAAGCCCTATCAAAGAAATTTCTTTTTCAAATTTTGAATTAATAAAAAACAGATTACTTTACGATAGAGATCAAAAAGCAGAATTTTTATGGAAAAAATTGATTTCAAGGAAATAAAAAAAATAATAAGTCAGATTTCGAAAAAGAAAAACTTACCTGAAGAAAAAATAAAAGAAGCTTTTGAAAGCGCTCTTTCTTATGCGTGGAAAAAAGAAATGAAAGCAAAAAAAGAAAAAATCGAGGCTAAAGTAGATTGGGAGAAGGAAGAAATAAAATTTTTCAAAAAACTCCAAGTAGTAGAAAAAGTAGAAAATCCAGCAAGAGAAATTTCTCTTGAAGAAGCCAAAAAAATAAAGCCTGATGTAACTTTGGGTGAAGAAATTTCAATAGAAGTTGAGCCTCCCCAAGATTTTGGAAGAATTTCAGCTCAGACTGCAAAACAAGTATTTTTACAGAGATTGAGAGAAACAGAAAAAGAAGTAATCTTCCAGGAATTCAAAGAAAAGGAAGGAAAGATAGTTTCTGGAATAGTTCAAAAAGTAGGAGAAAAGACTGTTTATTTTGATTTAGGAGGAGTTAGTGGCATTTTACCTAAATCAGAGCAAATCCCCAATGAATTTTATCCCTTAGGACAAAGAATGCGACTTTATGTTTTACAAGTAAAACAAACTCCAAAAGGACCAGAAATTTTACTTTCGAGGAAACATCCAAAAATTTTATCTCGTCTTTTAGAATTGGAAGTTCCAGAAATAGCTCAAGGACAAATTGAAATAAAAGCTTGCGCCAGAGAACCAGGATCTCGAAGCAAAGTTGCAGTTCAATCTAAAGTTGAAGGGTTAGATCCTGTAGGAGCTTGTGTCGGTCAAAGAGGAACTAGAATTCAAGCTGTAATGCAAGAGCTTGGAGGGGAAAAAATAGATATTATTGCTTACTCAGATGATCCCAAAGAATACATTGCAAATTCTCTTTCTCCAGCAAAAGTTTTGAAAGTTGAAATTTTACCAAAAAATGTTGCTTTAGCTCTAGTTTCAAAAGATCAACTTTCTTTAGCAATAGGAAGAGACGGCCAGAATGTGAGATTGGCTGCAAAACTAACAAATTGGAAAATAGAAGTAAAAGCCATTGAGGATTTTGAAAAAGAAAGAGAAGAAGAAATTATAGAAGAAATGAAAAAAGAGATTGAAGAAAAAACAAAAGAGGAACTTGAAAGTTGAAGTGATTTTTTTTAAAATACTCAAAAAGGTTGGAAAAAAGTTTAAAAGGGTTAAAAACAAAAATTAATGGGAGTTTTAATCCCCACTGTTATTGAAAAAACTTCTTTTGGAGAAAGAGCTTATGATATTTATTCGCGACTTTTGAAAGAAAGAATTATATTTTTGGGCGGTCCAATTACCGATCAACTTGCAAATTCTATAATCGCTCAACTTTTGTTTTTGGCAGCAAAAGATCCTCAAAAAGAAATTCACTTTTATATTAATTCTCCTGGAGGATCAGTCACTGCAGGGTTGGCAATTTACGATACGATGCAGTATGTAAAACCTCCGATTTCTACAGTTTGCATTGGAATGGCAGCTTCAATGGCAGCGGTATTACTGGCTGCAGGAACTAAAGGGAAAAGATATGCTCTTCCAAATTCTGAAATAATGCTTCACCAAGTAATGGGAGGAGTTACAGGAGAAGCGGTTGAAATTGAAATTACAGCCAGACAAATTTTAAAAATAAAAGATAAAATAAATAGAATTTTGGCAAAACATACTGGTCAACCAGTAGAAAAGATTGAAAAAGACACAGATAGAGATTTTTATCTTTCTGCAGAAGAAGCAAAAGAATACGGATTGATTGATGAAGTAATCTCTCCATCAAAAAAATAATAAAATGAGAAAAAAAATTTTCAATTTAAAAAACCATGAATTTTCAATCAATTCTTTTGGCAACTTTATCATTCGTTTTTGGTGGCTTTTTGGTTTACTTATTTAAAGGAAAAAAAGAAAAAGAACTCTTGGAAAGAGAGAAAAAAGCTCTTGAAGAAAGAGAAAAATTTTTAAAAAGAAAAGAAAAAACTCTTTTCGAGAAAAAAGAAGAACTGGAAAAAGTAGAATTGAGATTGAAAGAAAAAGAGAGCGAAATTTTAAAAGAGAAAAAAAGGCTTTCTGAAAAAGAAAAAGAAATTACTGAAAGAGAAAAAGAAATTCAAAAGAAACTTGAAGAAATTTCATTACTCACTAAAGAAGAAGCAAAAAAGAAAATTTTATCTGAAGTAGAAAAAGAACTTCAAAAAGAAATTTTAGAATGGAATTTAAAAATTGAAAGGGAAAAAGAGGAAAATTATTTGAAAAAAGCAAGAGAAATTTTAGTTGGAGCCATGCAAAGACTAGCTTTACCTGTGGTGCAAGAAAGTACTACTACTGCTTATTTTTTGCCTAACCCAGAATTTCGAGGAAAAATTATTGGAAAAGAAGGAAGAAATATTCGAACTTTTGAAAAATTAACTGGAGTGGAGTTAATTTTAGACGAAGAAACTCCAGAATTAATTACTATTTCTTGTTTTGATCCTGTGAGAAGAGAGATTGCAAAAATTGCTTTAGATAAACTGATAAAAGATGGAAGAATTCAACCTGCAAAAATTGAAGAAAAAGTAAAAGAAGCAGAAAAAGAGATCGAAGAGAAAATAAAAGAAGCAGGGGAAGGAGCTCTTTTGGAGTTAGGAATAATAGGAATAGATCCCAATTTAACAAAACTTTTGGGAAGATTAAAATTTCGAAGCTCTTTTGGTCAGAATGTTTTAGTGCACTCTTTAGAGGTCGCTCATTTGGCAGAAATTTTAGCTTCAGAAGTTGGAGCGGATCCCAAAGTAGCAAAAATTGCCGGATTGTTTCACGATATTGGAAAAGCTGTAGACCATCAAATTGAAGGCTCTCACGTTCAAATTGGAATGAGAATTTTAGAAAAATTCGGTATAGATCAAAAAATAATTTCTGCAATGAAATCTCATCATGGAGAATTTCCTCCAGAAAATATAGAAGCTGTAATAGTTCAAATTGCAGATCAAATTTCAGGAGCAAGACCAGGAGCAAGAAAAGAAACAGTTCAAGAATATATAAAAAGAGTGGAAGATTTAGAAAAAATTGCTTTATCTTTTCCTGGAGTTGAAAAAGCTTTTGCAATAGAAGGGGGCAGGGAACTTAGGGTAATAGTGAAAGCAGATGAAGTGGACGATTTTAAAGCCCAAAAAATTGCAAAGGAAATTGCAAGAAGAATAGAAGAGGAAGTGAAGTATCCGGGAATAATAAAAGTTAATGTAATTAGAGAATTTAGGGTGATAGAGTACGCAAAATGAAAATTTTTTTGATTGGAAATTGGAAGTTAAATCCAGAAACTTTGGCCAAAGCCAAAAAGCTTTTTAATGAAATAGAAAAAGAATTCAAAAAATTTCCCAAAGTTTTCAAAAAAGAAAAAATTGTTTTGTGTCCTCCTTTTTTGTATCTTTCTGAAATAAGAAATTTAATTTTAAAATCTAAGTTAAAAATTGATTTGGGAGCCCAAAATTGTTTTTTTGAAGAAAAAGGAGCTTTTACTGGAGAAATTTCTCCAAAAATGTTGAAATCTTTAAAAGTAAAATTTGTCATTTTAGGGCATTCAGAAAGAAGAAGGATTTTTGGAGAAAGCGATGAAATGATTCAAAAAAAAGTTTTGGCAGTTTTAAAAGAGAAATTAACCCCAATTTTGTGTATAGGAGAAACAGAAAAACAAAGAAAAGCTGGAAAAACTTTTGAAGTTTTAAAAAATCAATTAAAAAAATCACTTAAAAATCTTTTAAATTTTGAATCTCAAACTGCCAAGATAATTTTAGCTTACGAACCTGTTTGGGCAATCGGAACAAAAAACCCTTGCCATCCAAAAGATGCCAAAGAAGTTTTATTGTTTTTAAGAAAATTTTTAAAAAAAAGCCCAATTTTGTATGGTGGAAGCGTTGATTCTAAAAATGCCAAAGAATACATTGAAGTTGGCTACGAGGGCCTTTTAGTTGGAGGAGCTTCTTTGAAGGCAAAAGAATTTGTCAAAATTGCAAAATTTATTTCCTCTCTTACCTGAGGCTTATTTTAGTTTTCTACAAACTTCCGAGACAAAAAAACTCTATTTTTTCAAAGAAATCCGGGGAAAATTCTTCAATGAGTTTTATTAAAAAAATTTTTCTTGAAAAAAATTCCTCGCTAAGTTAAAATCAAAAAATGAGAGTTGTTTCTGGAATCAGACCTTCTGGAGATCTTCATATAGGAAATTATTTGGGAGCAATAAAACAATGGATTGAGTTGCAAGAAAAACACGAGTGTTTTTTTTTCGTGGCAGATTTGCACGCAATCACTACTCCTTTTGATCCAAAAATTTTAAAGAAAGAAATTCAAGATACGATAATTTCTTATTTGGCTTTGGGTTTGAATCCAGAAAAAGTAACTTTATTTGTACAATCTCAAATTTCAGAACACACAGAGTTAGCTTGGATTTTGGGATGTTTGACTCCTTTGGGAGAGCTAAAAAGAATGACCCAATTTAAAGAAAAAGCAAAAGAACAAAAAGAAGTGAAAGCAGGGCTATTAAATTATCCTCTTTTGATGGCAGCTGACATTTTGCTTTACCAAGCCGATTTGGTTCCAGTAGGAAAAGACCAAGTGCAACATATAGAACTTACAAGAGATATTGCAAAAATGTTTAACAAAAAATTTGGAGAAACTTTTGTCATTCCAAGAGCTCTTTTGTCAGAGGGTGAAAAAATCATGTCTTTACAAAACCCAAAAAAGAAAATGTCAAAATCAGGAGATGAAAGAGAATGCATTTTTTTGTTTGAAGAGCCAGAAAAAATTTTAGAAAAAGTAAAAAAAGCAGTAACAGATTCTGGAAAAGAAATAAAGTACGACCCAAAGAAAAAGCCCGGAATTTCGAATTTAATAAAAATTTACTCTCTCTTTTCTGGAAAGGACAAAAAAGAAGTCGAAAAAGAATTCAAAGGAAAAACTTATTATGAATTTAAATTAAAATTAGCAAAATTGTTAATAGAGAAATTGTCTCATTTTAGAAAAAAGAAAGAAGAGTTTTCAAAAAGAGAGATTTTTGTCAAAGAGATTTTGGAAAAAGGGACAAAAAAAGCAAAAGAAATAGCTCAAAAAACGATGGAAGAGGTAAAACAAAAAATTGGTTTGAATTTTCTAAAATGAAAAGAATTTCTTTTGAAAAAACTTTAAAAAGATTAGGAAAAAAAGTAAAAGTTTTAGGTTGGGTTCACTCAATCAGAGATCACAAAAATTTTGTTTTTTTAGATTTGAGGGATGAGAAAGATTGGATATTGCAAATTGTTTTAAAAAAAGAATTAGCAGAAGGAATAAATTTAGAAGATGTAATCGAAATTGAAGGTGAAGTGGTAAAAAGACCCGAAGGGATGGTAAACCCAAAGATTGAAACAGGTGAAATTGAAATTAAAGGAGAAAAAATAAGATTTTTAGCTCGAGCAAAAACTTTACCTTTTGACTTGAAAAATGTTAATCTTTCTTTGCCAGAGTATTTGAATTGGTTTCCTTTAGTTTTAAAAAATGAGAAAATAAAAGCAATTTTTAAAATTCAAGAAAAAATTGTTGAAGGTTTTAGAGAAACTTCAAAAAAATTAGGATTTTTTGAGTTTCAATCTCCGATAATTTGTGCTTTTGCTTCCGAAGGAGGAGCAGATGTTTTCAAAGTTGATTATTTTTCAAAAGAAGCTTTTTTAGTTCAATCTCCTCAATTGTACAAACAAATTTTAGTTTCATCTTTTGGAAAAGTTTTTTGTGTCACTAAAGCTTTTAGAGCAGAACCTTCTTTGACTTCGCGTCATCTTTGTGAGTTTATATCTTTAGATTGTGAGATAGGTTTTATAGAAACTTTAGAAGAATTACTTTCCATTTGTGAAAAAATTATAAAAGGAATTATCAAAAAATTAGAAAGAGAAGCAAAAAAAGAGTTAGAGTTGTTAAAAGTAAAATTGCCTCAACTTCCAAAAAAAATTCCAAAAATAAAACTTTTCGAAGCTGGAAAAAAATTTTTTAATCAAGAGAACATAGAAGATTTAGACCCAGAAAAAGAACAAAAAATTTCTCGCTTTTTTAAAGAAAAAGAAAATTCAGATTTTGTTTTTGTCACTCATTTCCCCACTTTAAAAAGGCCTTTTTACACTTTACCAGATCCAAAAAATCCTCAATATTCTTTGAGCTTTGACCTTTTGTTTGATGGCTTAGAAATTGTTAGCGGGAGCTTGAGAATTCATAAATTTGAAAACCTTTTGGAATCTTTAAAAAAGAGAAATTTAGATCCCAAAAATTTTCAATACTATCTTTTGGCTTTTAAATACGGAATGCCACCTCACGGTGGTTTTGGGTTGGGTTTGGAGAGATTGACAAAGCAAATTTTAAAATTGAAAAATATCAGAGAAGCGACTTTATTTGTGCGAGATTTAAAAAGAGTTGATTTACCGCTAAAAGAAAGACAAAAAAATGAAATTGATTGACAAAATTTCTTTATTCATTTTTATTTTTTTCTTTTTTGTAGGGGGTGTTTTTTGGTGGCAAAAAAAATTAGAAGAATTCTTTTTTAATTTCGTTACCCAACCTTTAAAAGATATTCCAAAAATAGAGATAAAAGAAAAAGAAAAACCTCAAATTAAAGCAGATGGAGTTTTTTCTCTTTTGATTTTGAGTTCTGGAAAAGAAAAAGTTCTTTTTAAAAAAAATGAAAAAGAAATTTTGCCCATTGCTTCTTTAACAAAATTGATGACAGCTTTGGTAGTTTTTGAAGAAAATTTAGACCTTTCACAAAAAATTGAATTTAAAGGAAAAAAAGTTTCGTTTAAAGAACTTTTAGAAAGAATGTTATATTTTTCTGACAACGAAGCTGCAGAAATTCTTTCTAAAAATTTTGAAAAAGAAAAATTTATTGATAAAATGAATGAAGTTGCAAAAAAACTTTCTTTGTTTAATACTCATTTTTCAAACCCAACTGGTTTAGATGCAGAAAATTTAACTTTTTCCAGCTCAACAAAAGAGTTTTTTAACTACTCAACCGCAAAAGAAATTTCAATTTTAGCAAAGTACATTTTAAAAGAGAAACCTGAAATTTTTGAGTTCACAAACAAAGATTTGAAATTTGAGCTTTTACCAGGGCAAAAAATAATTGGGTCAAAAACAGGTTATACAAAGGAAGCTGGAGGTTGTCTTTTACTTATTATTTCTGATGAAAAAGGGAATTATTTTATAAATGTAATTTTGGGAGCAAGAGATAAATACAAAAGGTTTGAAGAAATGCAAAAATTAATAGATTGGATTAATAAAAAATGATAGATTATTATTTCTCTGTAGCGAAAGTTTTGTTTTTTGCAGGTCTTTGTGCCTTTTTATCTTTGTTTTTTGCTCCGATTTTAATTAAATTTTTAGAGAGAATCGATTTTAGAAAAAAGAACGCAAGAACAAAAGCTATTTCAGGGGAAAAAGCTGAAATTTTTCATTCTTTGCACAAAGAAAGAGAAATTTCTGTAGTGAGGGGTGGAGGAATTCTAATTTGGCTCTCTTTAACTTTTGTGATATTTTTTACTCATTTTTTGGCAAATTTGACTCAAATTTGGTGGATAAAAAAGCTTGATTTTCTATCGAGAAAAGAAACCTGGCTTCCTCTTTTTGCTTTAATTTCAGCTTCCTTAATTGGACTTTTGGATGATTATTTAACGGTAAGAAATAAAGGAACTTATCTTGGGGGAGGATTGGGTTTTTGGCGAAGGTTTTTTGTTGTATTTTTAATCGGTCTTGTGGGCGGGCTTTGGTTTTACTACAAATTGAATTGGACTACTGTTCATGTACCTTTGCTTTTTAACTTTCCAGCTGGAATCGATGTTGATATTGGATTTTTTATCATCCCTCTTTTTATTTTAGTCGCTTTAGGTTGCTGGGCGGGTGGGGTGGTAGATGGACTAGATGGTTTGGCAGGCGGAGTTTTTGCTTCTCTGTTTGGTGGTTTTGCCATTTTAGCTTTTTTACAAGGTAAAATAGATTTGGCCACTTTTTCAGCTTCAATTTGCGGAAGTCTTTTAGCTTTTTTATGGTACAATGTTCCTCCCGCTCGCTTTTATATGGGGGAGACAGGATCGATGGGACTTACGGTAACTTTGGCAGTTTTAGCTTTTTTAACAGACTCTGTTTTAGTTTTACCTTTGATGGCAGGAATTTTAGTGATTGAAGCAGGATCTGTGATTTTACAACTCCTTTCTAAAAAATTTTTAAAAAGAAAAATTTGGTTGTCCACTCCCATCCATCATCATTTTGAGGCAAAAGGTTGGCTCCCCTATCAAATTACAATGCGCTTTTGGATTTTAAGTTTTGTGTTTGTAATTTTGGGGGTGGTAATTAGAATTTTGAAATAAAATAAAAAATTTGTTAAAATTTATTTTCAAAAGTTTATAATTTAGTATGGTGGCAGAAATTGATAAATCAGAGATAATAAAAAAATTTAGAATTCATGAAAAAGATACGGGATCAGTTCAAGTTCAAATAGCTTTGTTAACTCAAAAAATTAGAAATTTACTTTTGCATTTAAAAGAACACAAAAAAGATCTGCATTCAAAAAGAGGACTTTTAAAGTTAATTTCAAAAAGAAAAAAATTACTCAAGTATTTGAAGGAAAATTATCCAAAAGATTATCAAAAATTGATTGAAGAACTCAAAATTAAAGGATGAAAAATCAAAATTTTGAAAAGTTTTTAGATCAGAGAGTGGCCATTTTTATTGATACTAATAACCTTTACCATTGTGCTAAAAATTTATTTAATAGAAAGATTAACTTTAAAAATTTTATAAAAGAAGCTTTAAGGAAAAGAAAACTCGTGAGAGCGATAGCTTATGTTATTACGACCAAAACAAAAGAAGAAAAAAGTTTTTTGGAAGCTTTAGAAAAAATTGGAATTGAAACGAAAAAAAAAGAACTTTTGGAATATCCCGGAGGCATAAAAAAAGCAAATTGGGATGTAGGAATTACAGTAGACGCAATAAAAATTGCCCCGTATGTTGATGTGATCGTTTTGGGCTCAGGAGATGGGGATTTTGTTGAGTTGTGTGAATATTTGAAAAATCATGGAAAAAGAGTGGAAATAGTTAGTTTTTCTAGAACTACTTCTTCAAAATTAAAACAAGTTGCAGACTATTTTTTGGATATGGAAAAATTTCCACGAAAATTTTTATTGTAAAAATTTCAATGAAAAAGATTACAGAAGCTATTGAAATTTTTGGAAAAAAAATTGTAGTTGAAATTGGAGATTTGGTACCTCAAGCTCAAGGATCAGCTTTTGTAAAAATGGGAGGAACAGAAGTTTTAGCTACCGTTTTGATGGGAAAAACAGAAAAAGAAGAAATGGGTTTTTTTCCTTTGGCTGTAGAATACGAAGAAAGATATTATGCGGCGGGAAAAATAAGAGGGCCAAGATTTATGAAAAGAGAGGGAAGACCTTCTGATAAAGCAATTTGTAATGCAAGAATGATAGATAGAGCTTTAAGACCTCTTTTTCCAGAAGAGTTAAAAAGAGAAGTTCAAGTAATTGTGACAGTTTTGAGTTGGGACGGGGAAAACGATCCTGACGTTTTAGGTCTTTTAGGGAGCTCGATTGCTATTTCTTTGTCTGAAATTCCTTTTTTGGGTCCGGTTTCAGCAGTAAGAGTAGGAGAAGTTGAGGAAAAATTTATTTTATTTCCAACTTATCAAGAAAGAGAAAATTCAAATTTCGATGTCGTTTTTAGCGGAATTGAAAAAGAAAAATTTTTACTCAATATGATAGAAACAGGTTACTTGGAAGCTCCAGAAGAAAAAATTTTGAAAGCTTTCGATTTCGCAATACCTTTTTTAGAAAAATTGATTGAATTTCAAAAAAATCTTCAAAAAAAATATGGAAAAGAGAAAATTAAAATTGAAAAAGAGCCACAAGATTTGGAGTTGGAATTTGCGATCAAAGAGGAATTCGAAGGAAAAATCAGAGAGAGTTTGGAAGGAAAAGATAAAATAGAAAGGGCTGAATTTTTGGAACAATTGAATAGAGAACTTTTGGAATTTTTAAAATTTAAATTTCCAGAAAGAATTTCAAAAGGTTTAAGAATTTTTAAAGAATTTTACAAAAAAATATTAAGAGAGAATATTTTAGAAAAAAATTTGAGGCCTGATGGAAGAGAACCTGATGAATTAAGAGAAATTGAAATTGAAACTGGAATTTTACCTAGAACTCATGGTTCTGCCTTATTTTCAAAAGGTTTAACAAAAGTGCTTTCTATTTTAACTTTAGGGAGTCCAAATGACGTTCAACTTTTAGAGGGAATGGAAATGTCAGGAAAAAAAAGATTTTTACATCATTACAATTTTCCTCCTTACTGTAGCGGAGAAATAAGACATTTGAGAGGACCTTCAAGAAGAGAAATTGGTCATGGAATCTTAGCAGAAAAAGCTTTATTACCTGTAATTCCTCCTTTTGAAGAATTTCCCTATACAATCAGGGTAGTAAGCGAAGTGTTAAGTTCTAACGGTTCTACTTCAATGGGAGCTGTGTGCGCAGCTTGTTTAGCTTTAATGGATGGGGGAGTACCAATTAAAAAAATGGTAGCGGGAATAGGTTTGGGAATGGTTGGAGAAAAAATTTTAGTGGACATTCAGGGTCCTGAAGACTTTTTTGGAGAAATGGATTTTAAAATTGCAGGAACGAAAGAAGCAGTAACCGCTTTACAAATGGATGTGAAAATTTTAGGAATCGATAGAGAAATTTTGAGAGAATGTTTAGAAAAAGGAAAAAAGGCGCGAATTAAAATTTTAGAAAAAATGGAAAAAGCCTTACCCAAACCAAAAGAGCTTTCAGAATTTGCTCCAAAAGTTTTATCTTTAAAAATTAATCCTGAAAAAATTCGAGAAGTAATCGGACCTGGAGGAAGAGTAATTACTGGAATAATTTCGAAATTTGGAGTGACAATCGATATTGAAGAGGATGGAAAAATTTACGTTTCCGGAGAAAATAAAGAAAACGTTGAAAAGGCTATAGAAATGATAAAAGAAATTACAAAAGAAATAAAAGTTGGAGATATTTTCGAAGCTACAGTAAAAAGATTGATGAGTTTTGGTATAATCTTTGAAATTTTCCCTGGACAAGAGGCTCTTTTACACTCTTCAAAAATAAAAGGTGTTAACAAAAGAGATTACAAAAAAATTTTTGAAATCGGAAAAAAATTTTTAGTGAAAGTTGACTCAATCGATGAATTTGGTAGAATTAACTTAGAACTTGCAGATTATTCTTGTTTAAAACCTTTTTTAAAAAGGTTTAAATGTAAATTTAAAAAATAAAATAATTATGGATGAAATTAAAAAAGAAGAAATAAAAAAAGAGGAAATTTTAACTTTAAAGAAAATTTTAGCTGGTGCAAAGAAAAAGAAAAAAACAGAAGAGGAAAAGAAAAAATTTGAAGAAATTTTAAAGAAAAAAGAGGAAAAAGAAAAAGAGGAAGAAAAAATGGAAAAAGTAGAAGAAGAGAAAAAAGAAGAAAAAAAAGTAAAAGAGGAAATTCCAAAGGTTCAAGTAAGGAGCGATGAAGAAATTCAACAAAAAATAGCTCAAAAAAGAAAGGCGATTGAAGAGGAGGAAGCAGAGGAGAGAAGAAAAATTAAAGAAAGATGGTTGGAATTGGAAAAAGAAAAAGAAGTCTTAGATAAAAAGAAAAACGAACTTTTAAAAGCATTAGTAAAATTGGAAGAGGAAAGAACTCCTTTTGAAAATAAAAAAAATGAGTTACTTTCTCAAAAAGAAAAAATTGAAAAAGAAATATTAGAACCTTTAATAGCAAAAGAACTTGAGATTGAAAAGAAAAAAATGGAAATTGAAGAATTAGAAAGAAAAGCTGAACTTTTGGAAGAAAAAAGAAAATATGAACAAATGAGATGGGAAATAGAAGAAAAAAGAAGAGAAATTGAAAGAGAAAAGTGGGAAAAAGAGAAAGGAATTTTGGAAATAGAAGAGCAATTAAGAGATATTGAGTTTAATTTAGCAAAATTAGATGAGCAAAAAGAAAAAATTTTAATAGAAAAAGAAGAAATAGAAGTTGCTTTAGATAAAATTGCTGCAGAGAAAGAGTATTTAAACTTGTTGGAGATTTTGAGCGAAACAAAAAAAGAGAGAAGAAATCTTGAATCAGAGAGGGGAGAATTAGTTGCAGAGAAAATGAGATTGGAAGATGAATTGGCAAAAATAAAAAAGAGAGAAAAAGAAATCGAGGAAGAAATTAGGGCTTTGGAAGAAGAAGAAAAATTGGCAGAAACTATCACAAAGAAAATGGAAGCAGAAAAAGAAAGATGGAGAGCAGAAGATCAAAGAAAAGAAACAGAAAAAATGAGATGGGAAATTGAAGATCAGCTAAAGAAAATTGAAGCAAAATTGAAAGCTTCAGAAGTAGCTTATCGTGAAATTGTGAGAAAAGAAGAAAGGTTAGAATATGAGATCGCAGAGGCAAGAAAAAAAATTGGGAAATGAGAAAAGAAGATTTAGAAAATTTTAAAAAACAATTGGAAAAAGAAAAAAAGAATATAATAGAGCAATTAAATTCGTTTGCGAGAAAGGAACCTGGAAGAGAAAATTGGAGTGCAAAATTTCCTGAATTTGATGGAAGTTCAGCAAGAGAAGAAGAAGTGGATGAGGTAGAAGAGTATACTACTCTTTTGTCTCTTGAAATTTCTTTGGAAAGAAAATTGAAAGAAATAAATTCTGCTTTAGAAAGAATAGAAAAGGGCATTTTTGGAATTTGTGAGAAATGTAAAAGAGAAATTGAAATTGAGAGATTGAAAGCTAATCCTGCAGAAAGATATTGCAAAAATTGTGGAAAATAAATGCCAGTTAAAATTTTTTCTGGAGCTTATTTGGGACTTCAATCTCAAATAATTGAAATTGAAGTTAAAACTTCTTTTGGATTAAAATACTTTGAAATCATCGGACTCCCTGATAAAGCAGTTCAAGAATCAAAAGAAAGAGTAATTTCTGCTATAGAAAGTTCAGGTTTCCCATCACCCCATAAAAAGCCAAAAAGAGTTTTAGTATCTTTAGCTCCTGCAGACTTGAAAAAAGAAGGATCTTTGTACGATCTTCCGATTGCTTTGGGATATTTACTTTCTGAGGGAGAGATTAATTTTAATCCAAAGGGAAAATTAATATTTGGAGAGTTGGGTTTAGATGGGAAATTGAAAAAAATTAAAGGAGCAATTTTATTTGCGATTCTCGCAAAAGAAAAAGGGTTTTCTGAAATAATTTTGCCAAAAGAAAACGAAACTGAAGCTTCGATCATTGAAGGAATAAAAGTTATTGGAGTGTCTAATTTAAAAGAAGCTATAGATTATTTGGAGGGAAAAAAGAAAATAGAACCCAAAAGAATTAATTTTGAAAATCTAAAATTTCAAAAATTTGAACTTGATTTTTCTCAAATTAAGGGGCAAAAAATTGCAAAAAGAGCTTTGGAAATTTCAGCAGCGGGAGCTCATAACGTTTTAATGATAGGACCTCCGGGAGCGGGAAAAAGTTTGTTGGCACGCTCTATAATTTCAATTTTACCCCCTCTTTCTTTTGAAGAAAGTTTAGAAGTTTCAAAAATTTATAGTCTAGCGGGATTGCTCACTCCAGAAAATCCTTTAATTTTACATCCCCCTTTTAGAGCTCCCCATCACACAATCTCTGAAGTAGCTTTAATTGGAGGAGGAAACCCTCCAAGACCAGGTGAAATTTCTTTAGCTCATCGGGGAATTTTATTTTTGGATGAGTTTCCAGAATTTCATCGAGATGTTTTAGAATCTTTGAGACAGCCTTTAGAAGAGAAAAAAATAACCATTTTGAGAGCAAAATTTTCAGTGATTTTACCTTGTGCTTTCACTCTAATTGCCGCATCTAACCCTTGCCCTTGTGGAAATTTTGGTGATCCAGAAAAAATTTGCAAATGTTCACCTTCTCAAATTAGCAAATACCAAAGAAAACTTTCAGGTCCAATTGTGGATAGAATAGATCTTTTAATAGAAGTTCCAAGTTTAAAGTTTGAAGAAATTATAGGACCTTCATCAGAAGATATTGAGGAAATTAGAGAAAGGATAAAAAGAGCTAGAGAAATTCAAAGAGAGAGATTTAAAAAAACCAATTCAGAAATGAATGTTTCTGAAATTGAAAAATATTGTCAAATAGATGAAAGGACTCAAGCTTTATTAAAAAAAGCTATAGATCAAAAAAAATTATCAATGCGAGGCTACCATCGAGTTTTAAAAGTAGCGAGAACAATTGCAGATTTAGAAGAAAAAGAAAAAATTCTTTTTGATCATGTAGCTGAAGCTTTAAGCTTTAGAGTAAAAGAATTTTCTTTTTTGGAAATTTAAAAATTTTTTGAATTATTTTGCAAAAGGATTTTTTGCACCAATTACACCAAAATGCAAATGACAACCAGTTGAAATTCCAGCTCCAGGACTTCCAGGTAATCCTCCAACGTACCCAATTACCTGTCCTTGATAAACTTTTTCTCCTTTTTTTACTAAAATTTTTTGTAAATGTCCGTAAACTGTAATGATATTATTTTGATGTAAAATTTTAATTGTATTTCCCGCTCCTCCATTCCATCCATACTTTGCAAAGATTACTTCACCTGCAGCTGCAGCCAAAACAGGGTCTCCGCATCTATGATTTGAAAAATCTACCGCATTATACCAATGGATCCCTTGAGTAATATTGCAAGGGGGAAGCGGACAAATAAAGGATAAAGAAGAATTTTGAGTTCCTTGAGAAAACAAAAATTTATTTCCAAGTAAGGGTTTCTTTTTGTCATTCTTTTTTTCTTTTGGAGAATCCAAAGAAATTTTAGCTCCGGGAATTACAAGAATGTCTCCTAACGAAATTTCATCTTCTTGGATTTGATTAAAACTTAAAATTTCGTTTTTACTTACTCTATAATAACTTGCAATTTTTTCAATGCTCTCTCCTTCTTTCACTTGATGTAATATTCCATCTACTGGCAAAATGATTAAATTTTCCCCTTCTTTCAATTTTTGATTTCTTTTAAGATTGTTTGCATACAAAATAGTTTCAGGTGAAATTCCAAAATTTTGAGCTAAAGAGTAAATAGTATCTCCTTCTTTTACTGAGTAATAGAAAGGTTCTCTTTTTTGATTTTCTGAAAGAGAACTAAATTTTTGGAAGTTATTCAATATTAAGGGAGCTTTTCCGACAATTGCCCCATCTTTTAAAATTTCAAAATAATTTTGCGTTTTTTCAAAAGCTTTTAAAAATAACGCCTCTCTTTTAACTTCACTTTTTAGAGAAACCCCTTCTTGAGACAAAAAAATTAAAAACAAAAAAAGAAAAAACCATTTTTTCTTGCTACTCATTACTTTAAATGATACCAAAACAAAAAATCAAAGTCAATTGCGGAGGGTGCAGGACTCGAACCTGCAAGGGGAAAAATTTCCCCACGGCATTTCGAGTGCCGCGCAATTACCCTTTCTGCCAACCCTCCAAAATTTTTTAAAATTTTAGCAAAATTTTTAAAAAAATTGTATAATTGAAAATTATGGAAAATTTAATGGAAAAAATTGTTTCCCTTTGTAAAAGGCGAGGTTTTATTTTTCCTTCTTCTGAAATTTACGGGGGCTTTAGTTCTTGCTACGATTACGGACCTTTGGGAGTGGAAATGAAAAATAACATTAAAAATCTTTGGTGGGATGAAATGACAAAAAATCATGAAAACATTGTAGGTTTAGATTCTGCAATTTTAATGTCTCCAAAAGTTTGGGAAGCTTCAGGACATTTGAGCGCAGGTTTTGCAGATACCTTGCTTGAATGTAAAAGCTGCCACAAAAGATTTAGAGAAGATGAAATAAAAGAAAGAAAATGTCCAGAGTGCCAAGGAGAATTGACTGAGCCTCGAAAATTTAATCTAATGATGAAAACTTTTGTAGGTCCTGTGGAAGAGACAGCTTCAATAGCTTATTTGAGGGCAGAAACTTGTCAAGGAATTTATGTTAACTTTGAGAACGTTCTGAATTCAATGAGATTAAAAATTCCCTTTGGGATTTGTCAAATTGGAAAAGCTTTTAGAAACGAAATTACCCCAAGAGATTTTTTGTATAGAATGAGAGAATTTGAGCAAATGGAAATGCAATGGTTTTGTCATCCAAAAGATGCAGATAAATTTTTCGAATTTTGGTTAAACGAAAGATTGAAATGGCTTCAATCCATTGGTTTGAAAAAAGAAAATTTAAGAGTTTTTGAAGTTCCAGAAAAAGAAAGAGCCCATTATGCTAGGCGTCAAGTTGATATAGAATACAAATTTCCCTTTGGTTGGAAAGAAATTGAAGGGGTACACAATCGGGGAGATTGGGATTTATCTAATCATTCAAAACACTCAGGAAAAGATTTGAGATATTTTGATGAAAAAACTAAAGAAAAATACTTCCCTTTTATTATCGAAACTTCAATTGGAGTGGATAGGTTATTTTTCGCTTTACTTTGCGAAGCTTATGAGGAAATTAAAGGAGGAAGGACAAAAACTACAAAGCCTACAAAAGAAGTTGAAATTTTACTGAAATTGGACAAGAGAATAGCTCCTATAAAAGTTGCAATTTTACCTTTAGTGAAAAATAAACCAGAATTAGTGCAAAAAGCAAAAGAAATTTATCGAATGTTAAAAGTTCACTTTGTTTGTCAATATGATGAAGTAGGTTCTATTGGAAGAAGGTACAGAAGACAAGATGAAATTGGGACTGTTTTTTGTGTAACGATAGATTTTGAAACTTTAAAAGATAATGCAGTCACAGTTCGCGATCGTGATACAATGGAGCAAGAAAGAGTAAAAATTGAAAATTTACTCAGTTACTTAAAAGAGAAATTAGATTAAAATTTTACTTTGCAATTTTTACTTTTGCAGGTCTAATTACTTTTCCGTTTAATTTGTATCCTTTTTGTACTTCTTCTATTACCGTTCCTGTTTCAAACTCATCAGTTTCTATTTCTTCGACTACTTCATGTTCTAATAAATTCAACTTTTCCCTTTCTGTTTTTATTTCCTCAAGCCCTAATTTTTTCAAAAATTCCAGAATTTGTTTTTTAATTTGTAAAAATCCCTCAATTTTAGGATCCTTTTCTTCTCCTATATTTTTTTGGGCAATTTCGAAATTGTCCAAAATTGGTAAAAATTCTAAAATCATTTTTTCTTTTTTTCTTTCAAAAAATTCCTCAAATCTTTTTTCTTCTTCCATTCTGTAATTCAAAAAGTCTGCTCTTTCCCTTTGCCACCCTTTCAAATATTCCTCTTTTAATTTTTCTGTTTCTTCCAATTTCTTTTTTAACTCCTCAACTTCCTTTTTTAATTTTTCAATTTCTTTTGTATTTTGATTTTTTTCCTCCATAATTTAATTTTTAATAAAAGTTGCTCCAATAGCACCTCCAAACCTTCCTAAATTTGAAAACAAAATTTTAGTTTTGTAACTCTTTGAAATGATAAACCTTTTTATCGTTTTTTTCATTTCTTTTTCAAAAAATTTTCTAGCTAAAATTATTCCCCCTCCCAAAATTATCGCTTGAGGGTCAAAAATATGGATTAAATTAACAATTCCAAAACCAAGATTTTTTCCTAATTCTTTAAAAATCTCAACACTCTTTTGACAACCTTTTTCAGCTAAAATTTTAGCTTCAAAAGTATTTTTCATTAATTTTCTTTTTAAAAATTTATCGCTTGCTAAATCTTCAAACTCTAACTTTCTTTCAATATTCAAAAAAATGTGTCCTATCTCTCCAGCTCCACCGCTATCTCCCAAAATCAATTTTCCATTCAAAAAAATTGCTCCTCCAATTCCAGAACCCAAAACCACACAAATGAAATAATTCAAATTTTTACCTTTTCCTAAAAATTTTTCTCCTAAAGCATAACAGTTAACATCGTTTTCAACAAAAACTTTTCTTTTCAATTTTTCCTCTATCAATTTTTTAATATTTACTCCCTCCAAAAAAGGAAGATTAGGAGCTCTGACTAATTTTTCTCTTTTTTTGTCTAAAATTCCTGCCACCCCAATTCCAATTTTTTCTAAATTCTTTTTTTGAGAAAAATTTCTATAAATTTTTTCAATTAAATTTAAAAGCTCCTTTTTTTCTTTTGGCAAATCAAAAACTTCTTTTTTTAAAATTTTTTCTTTTTCTCTTAAAGCTACTTTTAAAGAAGATCCTCCAATATCTATTCCCAAAATTGCCATAAACTTTTTAAAAAAATTGTTATTCAATCTCTATCAAAAAATAATGTTTTTTCCCTTTTTTGATTATAAAATATTTTCCATAAAGGGCATCATTTTTTGAGAAATTTTTTTCTGAATTCAAAATTATTTCTCCATTAACTGAAACTCCTCTTTGTTGAATTAACCTTTTTGCTTCACTTTTTGAAGGAACCACTTTCCCTTCTTTTAAAAGATCCAACACCGAAATTTTTTTCTCTTTCAATGAAATTTTTTCTGAAGGAACGTTATAAAAAGCTTCTTTAATTTCTTCTTTCTTCAACTCTTTTAAATTTCCATAAAACAAAATTTCTGAAATTCTTTCCACTCTCTTTAATTCCTCACTTCCATGAACTATTTCTGTTACTTTTTGTGCTAAAACTTTTTGAGCCAATCTTTTTTTAGGATCTTTAAAATGCTCTTTTTCTATTTCCAAAATTTCCTTTTTTGATAAAAAAGTAAATCTTTTCAAAAGTAAAATTACGTCTTCATCAGCTACATTAAATAAATACTGATAAAATTGATAAGGTAAAGTTAAATTTCTATCTAAAAAAATTGCTCCTTTTTCTGTTTTTCCAAATTTTTTTCCAGATTTTGTTAACAGCAAAGGTAAGGTTAAACCAAAAACTTCCTTTTTGTGAATTTTCTTTATTAAATCTATTCCACAAATAATGTTTCCCCATTGATCTGATCCTCCAATTTGAAGTTGACAATTTTCTTTTTCAAAAAGTTTTAAAAAATCTATCGCTTGCAAAATCATGTAAGAAAATTCACAAAAGGAAATTCCAGTGCTAGACAATCTTAATTTTACTGATTCTTTGCTTATCATTTCGCTCACTTGAAAGTGTTTTCCATAATCTCTTAAAAAAGAAAAGAGATTGATTTGAGATAACCACTCAAAATTATCATAAATTTTTATTTCTCCCAAAATCGATTTAATCTCTTTTGAAATTTTTTCTTTATTTTCTTCTATTTTCTCTTTTAATTGAAGTTCTCTCTCTTTTTCTTTTCCGCTGGGATCTCCAATCAAAGCAGTCCCCCCTCCAATTACCACTAAAGGTTTGTGTCCAAAATTTTGAAATCTTTTTAAAGTCAAAATTACGAGTAAGTTTCCCAAATGCAAAGAGGGAGCAGTAGGATCAAAACCTGCATACAAAACTATTTTTTCTTTTTCCAATTTTTTCTTTAATTCTTTTTCGTTAGTTACTTGATTAATTAGTTCTCTAAATTTGAGATCTTCAAAAATTGTTTCCATAATTTAATTTTAACCTAAATTTATCTTTCTTCTAAAAACTCGCAATTTTTATTCGAGCACTTAATTATTTTAGAATTTATTCTCACTAAAATCGAATTACATTTTGGACAATTCTTGTTAATTGGTTCTTCCCAGAAAACAAAATCGCATTTTGGATAGTTTGAACATCCCCAAAAAAATTTCCCTTTTTTAGTTTTTTTCTTTATTATTTCTCCTTTTTTACATTTTGGACACAAAATTCCAGTGGCGTTTTCTAAATCAAGGGTATATTTGCATTTTGGATAATTTGAACAAGCCAAAAATCTTCCATATTTTGAAACTCTAATTAAAAGTTGAGCTCCGCATCTTGGACATTTCTTTTCTGTTTTTTCCAAAATTCCAGCTCCTTTTATTTCCTTGTATTTTTTGTTTAAATTTTCTTCAAAAGGTTCATAAAATTCTCTCAAAGCTTCTACCCAATTTTTCTCCCCGTTTGCAATCTTATCTAAACTATCTTCCATTTTTGCTGTAAAGTTGATATCAACAATCTCTGGAAAATGTTTCACTAAGAGATCGCTAACCAAAATTCCAACTGCTGTCGGATAAAATCTCTTTTTCTCATCTTTTTTAACATAGTTTCTCTCTTGGATTGTTGCCAAAATGGGAGCATAAGTTGAAGGTCTCCCAATTCCATGTTTTTCAAGCTCTTTTATTAAAGTTGCTTCAGTATATCTGGGTGGAGGTTGAGTGAAATGCTGTAAAGGTAAAATTTTTACGACTTTTAAAATTTCTCCTTTTTCCAATTCTGGTAATTCTTCTTCTTCAAACTTCATTGGATAAATCTTCAAGAATCCATCAAACTTTAAAATTTGTCCTTTTGCCAAAAATCCATAATTTTTTGCCAAAATCTCAACTTCTGTTTTGTCAAAAATTGCTTGTGCCATTTGAGATGCTAAAAACCTTCTCCAAATTAGCTCATAAAGCTTCAGTTGCTGAGAATTTAATTTTTGAGATAAAATTTCAGGAGTTCTTTCCACATCTGTTGGCCTGATTGCTTCATGGGCTTCTTGAGCAACTTTAGATTTTGTTTTGTAAACTCTTTTTTGATAATAATTTTTACCAAAATTTTTCAAAATAAAACCTTCTGCCATCTTTAAAGCCAGCTCAGACAAATTCAGAGAATCGGTTCTATGGTAAGTAATGTATCCCATTTCATAAAGTTCTTGAGCTATTTGCATTGTTTTTTCTGCTGGCCAAGAGAATTTTTGCCATGCAGTTTGTTGCATTGTTGAAGTTGTAAATGGTTCTGGGGGATTTCTCTTTGTTTCTTTTCTTTCAATTTTCAAAACCCTAAATTTTGCATCTTTTAAATCTTCAACAATCTTTTTCGCTTCCTTTTCATTCTTTATTGCAAATTGATCTAACTTTTTACCTTCTTTCTTTACCAATACCGCTTTAAACTCTTTTTGATTTTTGATTTTTGACTTTTGACTTTT
>Ga0065718_1005055_pt1 | contig 21677 bp, 16 predicted proteins | sample GBSCel77sediment_2_FD_59105 | JGI IMG/M metagenome (GOLD analysis project Ga0065718, IMG submission 59105) | Hot spring sediment microbial communities from Great Boiling Spring, Nevada - cellulolytic enrichment CS 77C v3 (version 3) | ecosystem: Environmental > Aquatic > Thermal springs > Hot...
GTACTTGGAGAGGACCAGGGTGATGGCAGCGGTGAGGGTGGTCTTCCCGTGGTCCACGTGTCCAATGGTTCCAACGTTAATATGGGGCTTTTTCCTTTCGAACTTCTGCTTGGCCATAGGGTATCCTCCTCTACCGAGCTTTTTCAATAATCTCCTTCATGAGATTCGCAGGGACCTCCTGGTAATGGGAGAACTGCATGGTGTACGTCGCCCGCCCCTGGGTGAGCGAACGAAGCACCGTGGCATACCCAAAAAGCTCAGCCAGGGGGACTTTTGCGTTGATAATCTGCGTTTCGCCTTTGGCCTCAATGCTTTCAATCTTCCCCCGGCGGGCATTGAGGTCCCCGATGACTTCTCCCAGGTATTCCCTGGGGACGATCACCTGAACCCTCATGATAGGTTCAAGAAGCACCGGTGAAGCCTTCTCCACCGCATGCTTCAGCGCAATGGATCCCGCAATCTTAAAGGCAAGGTCTGAGGAATCCACAGGGTGGTACGAGCCATCCACAAGCTTCACCTTCACGTGAATGACCGGAAACCCAGCAATGACACCGTTATCAAGGGCTTCCCGTACCCCTGCTTCCACTGCGGGAATGTACTCTCGCGGGATTGTTCCTCCCACGATATGGTCTTCAAAAACGAAGACCTCCTCACAGGGTTCCACCTCAAGAACCACGTGGCCATACTGTCCCCGTCCGCCCGTCTGGCGAATGAACTTACCCTCTGCCCGGGCAGAGGCCTTGATGGTCTCCTTGTACGCCACCTGAGGTTTACCAACGTTGGCCTCAACCTTGAATTCCCGGAGCAACCGGTCGATGATGATTTCAAGGTGGAGCTCACCCATTCCAGAGATAATGGTCTGAGCAGTCTCCTCATCGCTCCGTACCCGGAAAGTGGGATCCTCTTCTGCAAGCTTTGCCAGAGCAAGGCTGAGCTTATCCTGGTCGGCCCGGGTTTTCGGCTCAATCGCCACAGAAATCACCGGCTCGGGGAACGAGGGAGCTTCAAGGATAATGGGGTACCGCTCATCACAGAGCGTGTCCCCGGTTGTGGCCCGACGCAGCCCGACAATGCCACAAAGATCTCCTGCCTTCACCTCGTCGACATCCTTCCCGGTGACTTGCATGGATAACTCAGGAGGCGGCTCACTCGCTCCTTTTCCCTCTTTGTGGCATTATACACGTAGGTACCACTTTTCAGAACNCCAGAGTACACCCGCACAAAAGAGATTTTCCCTGCATGGGGGTCCATGACGATTTTGAAGACGAGCGCCGCAAAGGGTTCCTTGGCGAGTGGTAGTCTCGTCTCTTCCTCCCTGGTCTCAGGATGAAATCCCCTGACCGGTGGGAGATCCAGAGGTGAGGGGAGGTAAAAGACCACAGCATCAAGGAGCGGCTGAATGGCCTTATTTTTCAGGGCCGATCCACCAAGAACAGGGACGAATTTTCCAGCAATGGTGCCCCTGCGGATGGCCTCGCGCAAAAGCGCAGGCGGAAGGTCTTCTCCCTCGAGGTACCGGACAAGAATCTCCTCATCAATCTCTGCAAGGGCCTCGATGAGACGTTCCCGCTCCCTCTGGGCCTCCTGAAGAAGTTCGGGAGGAACATCTTCCACCCGGTACGTGGCACCGGTCTCGTCAATGTCATAGAAGTATGCCTTCATCTCTATGAGATCCACAACGCCCACGAAATCCGCCTCTTTCCCTATGGGAATCTGCACAGGGTGGGCGTTGGCGTTGAGTTTCTCTCGAATGGCCTTCACTACTGCATAGAAATCCGCCCCGACACGGTCGAGTTTGTTGACAAAAGCAATGCGCGGAACCCGGTACTTGTCAGCCTGGTGCCAGACGGTTTCAGACTGGGGCTCTACTCCTCCCACGCCACAGAACACTGCAATGGCCCCGTCAAGCACCCGGAGGCTTCGTTCTACCTCCACGGTAAAGTCCACGTGCCCTGGCGTATCGATGATGTTAATGCGGCAATCCTTCCAGAAACACGTCGTCACCGCCGAGCTTATCGTGATTCCTCGTTCTTGCTCCTGAGGGAGAAAGTCCATAGTGGCTGTTCCTTCGTGGACCTCTCCCATGCGGTGGATTTTCCCAGTATAGTAGAGAATGCGTTCCGTGACGGTTGTTTTCCCTGCATCGATGTGGGCCATGATACCGATATTACGGACCTGGGATATGGCGTAATCTCCAAAGGTCTGGAAATTCTGCTGAACTCTATTCATTGCCTTACTCACGCCTTCTCTCAAACCTCCCTCAGAACCACCGGTAGTGGGCAAAAGCTTTGTTTGCTTCAGCCATACGATGGGTGTCCTCGCGTTTCTTCACCGCGCCACCAGTACCATTCGCCGCATCCATGATTTCCTGAGCGAGTTTCTCTATCATGCTCTTCCCCTGACGTTCCCGGGCATACTGAACAAGCCATCGCAAACCGAGGCTCTTGCTCCGGTCAGGTCGAACCTCAATGGGAACCTGGTAATTGGCCTCCCCCCACCCGGCGGGGACGAACCTCCACAAGGGGCATGACGTTGTTCAGCGCCTGGTAGAAAACCTCAAGAGGATCGCGCTTGGTCTTTTCCCGGATAAGGTCAAAAGCCCCGTAGACAATTTTCTCCGCAATGCTCTTTTTCCCGTCCTTCATCACCTTGTTGATGAGCCTTGCCACATCAACGTTATTGTACAGGGGATCAGGAGCGATTTCTCTCTTTGGAACAGGACCTTTTCTTGGCAAAGTTCTTCACACTCCTTACGACTTCGGCCTCTTCGCCCCGTATTTTGAACGACCCTGTCTTCTGTTCTCCACACCGGCTGCATCCAGGGCCCCACGAATGATGTGGTACCGCACCCCAGGAAGATCCTTCACACGACCTCCCCGGATGAGGACGATGGAGTGTTCCTGGAGGTTGTGACCGATCCCCGGAATGTATGCAGTAACCTCCATGCCATTGGTCAGGCGGACACGAGCAACTTTACGCAACGCCGAGTTCGGCTTCTTCGGAGTGATGGTCCAGACCCGAGTACACACCCCTCGTTTCTGAGGTGACCCCTTCAGAGCCGGAGCGCCACTCCGGTTTTTGGGTTTCTTTCTCCCCTCGCGAACAAGCTGGTTAATTGTCGGCATGAATCATCCCCCTCTAATCTTTTTACTCTTCCACGATGGCAGCGCAGGAAGAGCGAACCTCGATGCCACACACCCTGCCGAGATCCCGGGCGTTCTCCACATACTCCACGGGGATATTCTTCTCTCTGGCCAGGGTGACAATTGCCTCCCGAATCGGGGCATCGACATCGAGGGCGACGAAAACCTTCTTCGCCCTCCCCCGCTCTATAGCTCTCTGAGTCTCTCGCATACCCACAACTCTCTTTGCGGTTCGCAGCTCTTCAAGCCCCATAGCCAAAAGCGACAGAGGAATTGTAACAGCACGACACGCTCATGTCAATTCCCCATCGGCTTCATCAACATCCCCATCAGCCTCGAAGTCGAATTCTTCCTGTTCTTCGAATTCTTCTTCTTCGAATTCCTCTTCCGGTAGAAACTCTGGGGACTCATCCATGCTCATGAGTTCACGGAGATCAAAGCCTTCTTCCATAAACTCCTCCGTCTGTGCCGCAGCTTCTTCTTTTTCCGTGGAGAGACGAATTCTCCGGTATTTCTCGTAACCTGTGCCTGCGGGGATGAGTTTTCCGATGATGACGTTTTCTTTCAACCCGATGAGCTCGTCGATCTTCCCCTTAATCGCGGCATCAGCAAGAACATGGGTGGTCTGCTGGAACGANGCCGCAGAGAGGAAGCTATCCACAGCAAGGGATGCCTTAGTGATGCCCAGAGCCACAGGTCGTCCTGTGGCAACCTGCTTGAGCCCGGGGAGGTACACGACCTCCTCCACCAGGGTTCGTATTTCCTTCTCCCCTTCCGCATCCCTGAGGAGCAAAAAGCCAACGTTATCTTCAGCAATCTTCACTACGTCATCCCGGTCAATAACTTCTCCAGCTCTCACCAGCACATCGCCGTTTGCACCAACGACGATGTCCTGAGCAGCAACCTTCCCAACCACTTCCTTCTCGAGGAGCTCAATAAGCCTCCCCTCGATGGAGAAGAAACGGCCATCGCTCAGGGGAACTTCCTTGATACCCTCCACAACGAGGCGGCGGGCAACACTCCTGCTTATGGCCTGGCCCGCTTGGATGATGACCTCTCCAGTCTGGGGACTGATGATATCCTTGGCCACTTCCTTGTTCAGAATCTCTTCCCGGAGTACCCGCACAAGGCTCTCTTTTACCGGGAAGACGCGGACGTTCTTCCAGATAACAACTCTTTCAACATCATGCTCTTCAAGGAGGGCGATTTCGCTCTGATCCAGACGCGTGTTGGCAGAAAGGAGAACCTTTCCGGTCTCTGGATCAAGAACGTCCTCAGCAAGAATGGTCCCCCGAAGCTTTTCCCAAGTCGCCTGCTCTCTTACCCGGAGCCGGAGAGGACCAATCTCGCCAAGCCGCTCAAGGAGCGGTTCTTTTAGAACCTCACCCGCCTTGACGAGAACCTTTCCGGATGGCTCCCGAACCTCCTCAACGCACATGCGGTTGAGGAGTTCACTTTCGAGGTTCTTCTGGCCCCTCAGGACCCGAAGGAGCACCCCATCCTTTCGAACCAGGAAGGGCCGGCACTCACTGGAGAGCAAAGCCTCGACGTCCTGAGCTTCAAGGACTCTGCCTCTCGTGAAGAGCGCGTTCCCCGAAACGTCAAGAACATGCTCTTCAAGGACACACCCTTCAAGGAGTTCCTGGGCTTTCTCTTTCAGAAGGGCATTTTCCTCAAGAACACGAGCATTTTCCCTTTCAAAGTCTTCGACAAAAACCATTTCTCCAGACAGGAGATTGGTGTCTCCAGCGTTCTCCACCATAATTTTGTTAAGACGGGCAATCTGGCGGATGATGATTTCGATGTGCTTGTCGTTAATGGCCACACCCTGGGAGATATAGACCGACTGGATCTCCTCAAGGAGGTATTTCTGCACCGCCCTGATACCCTTAATCCTCAGGATATCCTTCGGGTTTATGGGGCCAAGGGTGAGGCGATCCCCAGCCCGAACCCGGTCACCTTCGGTCACCGCAATCTTCACGTCATGAGGGACGAAGTAGGTTCGGACTTCCTGGCTCTCCTCGTCCTCACTCGGCCGGACATAGATTTTCCGGCGGTTGCCAATAACCTCAATCTTCTCCACCACACCGTCCACATCAGAAAGGATAGCCGCCTTCTTAGGCTTTCGTACTTCAAAGAGCTGCTCGACTCGTGGGAGACCCTGAGTGATATCCTCTCCAGCAATACGCACACCACCGGTGTGGAAAGTTCTCATGGTGAGCTGTGTTCCTGGTTCTCCGATGGACTGCGCTGCCACAATACCAACAGCTTCGCCCACGTCCACCAGACGACCGGTGGCAAGATTCCGTCCGTAACATTTGGCACAGACGCCGTGTTTCGTCCGGCAGGTCAAAACGGACCGTACCCAGGCCTGACGGATGTTGCGCCTGCGGAGTTCTTCAACCACCCGTTCGTCAATCTCCTCTCCGGCCCGAACGATAATCTCCCCGGTGGTGGCATCCACAATGTCCCGGAGGGCAATTCGCCCAAGAACCCGTTCCTCAAACGGCTCGACAATATTGTCGTTCTCGTCCCTCAGGTCTTCAAGGAGAATCCCATCATCTGTACCGCAGTCTTCCTCCCGGACGATAACGTCCTGAGCCACGTCCACAAGCCTGCGGGTAAGGTAACCGGACTTGGCCGTCCGCAGGGCGGTATCCGCAAGGCCTTTCCGTGCTCCATGGGTCGAGATAAAGTACTCCAGTACGCTCAGTCCCTCACGGAAGTTCGCCTTGATGGGGTACTCGATGATGCGCCCTGACGGGTCAGCCATAAGTCCCCGCATACCGCAGAGCTGGCTCACCTGGCGCACACTCCCTCGAGCACCGGAGGTGGCCATCATNTTCACCGGGTTGAAATCGGGGAGGACTTCGAGGATGGCATCGGCGATCTTGTTCGCCGCATCCGTCCAGACATCCACAACCTTCTGCTCTCGCTCCTCAGCCGTAATAAGCCCCTGGTTGTAGTGTTCGTTGATTTCCTCGACACGGCGGGTAGCCTCTTCAATGATGTGCTCCTTCTCCGGGGGAATCTCGAGATCCAGGACGCTGATGGTGGCTCCGGATTTTGTGGCATAGTGGAATCCTGCCTCTTTAATCCGGTCAAGCATCTCCACCGTGACCTTGTTGCCGAACTTGCGGTAACAGAGGTCCACAATGTCTGAGAGCTTCTTCTTGGTCACCGGCTCGTTGTAGTAGGGCATCCCCTCTGGCAGAAGGCCGTTGAAAATGACCCGCCCGACCGTGGTCTCCAGAACCTCAGGGTGCTTCTCGGTCACTTCCCGGATGAACACCGGCTCGTGAAGGTCCACTTTACCGAACTCATAGGCCATGAGCGCCTCATCGACGCTGTAGAACCTCTTTACTGGCCCCCTCCGGGCCCCAAGAAGGGTGAGGTAGTAGCACCCAAGGACCATATCCTGAGTCGGCACTGCAATGGGTTTTCCGTGCGCTGGAGAGAGGATGTTGTGCGAGGAGAGCATGAGAATCTGCGATTCCGCCTGAGCTTCCGCAGAGAGCGGCACGTGAACCGCCATCTGGTCGCCGTCAAAGTCGGCGTTGAACGCCGGGCGACACCAGCGGATGGAGCTGGATGGCGTTCCCCTCAATGAGGACTGGCTGAAATGCCTGGATACTCAGGCGGTGAAGTGTTGGTGCCCGGTTGAGGAGGACCGGGTGTTCGGCAATGACTTCTTCAAGGACGCCCCAGACCTCTTCCCGGGCCTTCTCCACCATCTTCTTCGCACTTTTTTATGTTATGAGCAAGCCCCNTATCAACAAGTTTCTTCATGACAAAGGGCTTGAAAAGTTCCAGGGCCATTTTCTTAGGGAGGCCACACTGGTCAAACCGGAGTCTCGGTCCAGCCACAATGACCGATCGACCGGAATAGTCCACCCGCTTCCCCAGAAGGTTCTGGCGGAACCGGCCCTTTTTGCCCCGGAGCATGTCGCTCAGAGACTTCAGCGGACGGTTCCCCGGACCAAGAACAGGGCGACCCCGGCGACCGTTGTCGAAGAGGGCATCAACAGCTTCCTGGAGCATGCGCTTCTCATTCTTGACGATGATTTCCGGTGCTCCGAGCTGCAAAAGACGCTTGAGCCGATTGTTGCGATTGATGACTCTCCGGTAGAGGTCGTTGAGGTCTGACGTGGCAAACCGCCCGCCATCAAGCTGCACCATAGGCCGCAGATCTGGTGGGAGCACGGGGATGACCTCAAGAATCATCCATTCTGGGCGATTTCCCGACTTCAGGAAGGCCTCAACAACCTGGAGGCGCTTGATGAGCTTTTTGGCTTTTTGTCCCGTTGCCTCCTTGAGCTCCTTGCGGAGATCCCGAGCCAGCTGCTGGAGATCAAGGTTTTTCAGAATTTCCCGAACCGCTTCAGCACCCACTCCCGCCCTGAACTCAGGATCGTATCGGGAGAGGAGTTTCGCCTCTGTTTCAAGAATCATCTGGGCGGTCTTGAGTCCCGTCTGCCCGGGGTTGATCACGATGTAACAGGGTTCCTCCACCGTTTCAGAAAGAATGGTTTCCTCAAAGAGATTTCCAAAGGTTTCCCGAAGCTCGTTCACTTCTGATTCAGCAAGCTCGTCATCCCGCTGGTATGGGAAGGCCCGGATATCGACGACTTCAAAGGTGTTTTCATCAATCTGCTCCACTGTAAAGCTCTCCCGGTACTTGGAACGATACCGGGCGTAGTCCTTCAGGCTCAAGCGGTCACCAATGGAGAACGGTAGGGTGTGGACTTCAGTGATCCGGTGGGCAAGTTCTGCCCTGAAGGCGGGATCGTACTTGCTGTAAATTTTGTACTCCGTCTCGCGGATAGTCGCCCCGACTTCGAGGTTGGTCGAACCGGGCTCGATAACCTTGTAGCAATCTTCGCGCTTCCTCCCCGAGGCGAAATACAGCACCTTCTCTAAGTTCTTGGGGAGAATCCCAAGAAGGAGTGCCATTTTGCTCGGGATGCTCTTGAAGTACCAGATGTGCGACACCGGAGCCGCAAGCTCAATGTGGCCAAGACGCTCTCTCCGGACCGAAGCACGGGTGACCTCCACTCCGCAGCGGTCACAGACAATTCCCTTGTCCCGGACTCTCTTGTACTTCCCGCAGTAGCACTCCCAATCCTTCGTGGGACCAAAGATTTTCTCGCAGAACAGACCGTCTTTTTCCGGTTTCAGGGTGCGGTAATTTATGGTTTCGGGCTTCTTCACTTCCCCGTGAGACCACTTGCGAATCTCCTCGGGAGAAGCCAACCCAATTTGAATTGCCCTGATGTCGTTGACGTCCACCAAGGACTCTTCCCCCTTCTTTCACTTTTTCTCTCGACCCTGGAGATTTACGCCAAGGTGTGGGACTTCCTCCTCAGCGCTCTCCATCTCCTCCAGGGAGATTTCTCTCCCCTTCGCGTCAAAAATCTTCACACTCAGACAGAGACTCTGGAGTTCCTTCACGAGCACTTTAAAGGATTCCGGAAGGGACGGCTGCAGCACGTTCTTCCCCTTGACAATAGCCTCATAGGCTTTCACACGTCCAGCAATATCGTCGGACTTCACGGTGAGCATTTCCTGCAGTGTATACGCCGCACCGTAGCCCTCCAGAGCCCACACTTCCATCTCACCAAAACGCTGCCCACCAAACTGGGCCTTCCCACCAAGGGGCTGCTGCGTCACCAGCGAATACGGTCCTGTGGATCGGGCGTGAATCTTGGTCTCCACAAGGTGGGCAAGCTTCATCATGTAGATGTAACCCACGGTTACCTCGTTATCAAAGGGTTCACCAGTCCGACCATCGTAGAGCACCGTCTTCCCCTGAGGGAAGAGACAGAAATCCGGAGACACCCTGTGGTCGAAGAATTCCTCAAAGGGGACACTCCCCTCGGGAGTCCTGGCGTTCTTCATGGCCTCGAGGATCTCTTCCTCCCGGGCACCGTCAAAGGGAGGACTGGCCAGGAACTTCCGTTCTTTGTTCGCCACCCACCCCAGGTGGGTCTCGAGAATCTGCCCGATATTCATTCTTGACGGAACCCCAAGGGGGTTGAGAACGATGTCCACGGGCGTACCATCAGGGAGATAGGGCATATCCTCTTCCGGGAGGATTCGGGCAATAACTCCCTTGTTCCCGTGCCGTCCAGCCATTTTTGTCTCCTACCGTGATTTTTCGCTTCTGGGCAACGTACACTTTCACGAGCTTATTGACCCCAGGGGCCAGCTCGTCCCCGTTTTCTCGAGAGAACACCTTCACATCGATAACCTTCCCGTACTCTCCGTGGGGTACCCGAAGCGACGTATCGCGAACCTCCCGGGCTTTCTCTCCAAAAATGGCTCGGAGAAGCTTCTCCTCGGGGGTAAGCTCGGTTTCACCCTTTGGAGTTACTTTGCCCACAAGAATATCCCCGGGTTTCACATCGGCACCAATACGAATGATGCCATCTTCATCGAGATTGCGCAGGGCCTCTTCGCTGAGGTTCGGGATATCCCGGGTGATTTCCTCAGGACCGAGTTTTGTGTCCCTTGCTTCAACTTCGTATTCCTCTATATGAATGGAGGTAAAGATATCCTCCTTCACCAGACGCTCGCTGATGACGATGGCGTCTTCGAAATTCTCTCCTTCCCAGGGCATGAAGGCCACAAGGACATTCCGCCCCAAGGAGACTTCACCCATGCTTGTGCACGGGCCATCGGCAATAATCTGGTTCTCCCTGACGTACTCCCCCTTGCGGACAATGGGTCGGTGGTTGATGCAGGTGCTCTGGTTGGAACGCTGGAACTTCTCGAGGTAGTACACATCTCTTGTTCCGTCCTCTGCCTCAATTTCAATCCGGGTGGAATCGGCGAAGACCACCTTTCCAGCTCTTCTGGCCGTGACCGTGGCCCCCGAATCCTGGGCAACCTTGTACTCTATCCCTGTGCCAATGTAGGGAGGATGGGAGACAAGAAGCGGCACAGCCTGCCGTTGCATGTTGGCTCCCATGAGCGCTCGGTTAGCGTCATTGTGCTCCAGGAAGGGAATGAGTGAAGCGGAAGCACTGAGAATCTGCTGGGGCGAGACGTCCATAAAGTCCACCCGATCCCTGGGCACCTCTATGATTTTCCCCCGGAAGCGGACTACCACCTGATCCGCGGCAATGGACCCGTCGTCGTTGAGTTTTGTGTCAGAAGGAGCGATGTAGTACCGGTCCTCTTCATCAGCCGTCAGGTACACAATGTCATTCGTTACCTTCCCATCAACAACCCGCCGGTATGGTGTTTCGATAAACCCGTACTCATTCACCCGACCGTAGATGCACAAAGAGGTGATGAGACCGATATTCGGTCCCTCCGGTGTCTCAATGGGGCACATCCGACCATAGTGGGTGTAGTGCACGTCCCGGACCTCAAATCCTGCACGTTCCCGACTCAGACCTCCAGGACCAAGAGCACTGAGCCTCCGCTTGTGGGTGAGTTCAGAGAGAGGGTTGACCTGGTCCATGAACTGGGAAAGAGGACTCGAACCCAGGAATTCCCTCAGGGCGGCAATGACAGGCCGGACGTTGATGAGACTCTGGGGTGTCGGGGATTCCGTATCCGGCTGGATGGTCATCCGCTCACGAATGACCTTTTCCACCCGAAGAAGGCCGGTACGGAACTGATTCTGCAGAAGTTCTCCCACAAGACGGGCCCGACGATTTCCCAGGTGGTCAATGTCGTCGCTATATCCGATGCCATCGATGAGGTTGAGGAGATACCGGATGCCCCCCACCACGTCCTCAGGGGCAAGGGTCCGTCCCTTCTTTACCCAGACCCTGGTGATGCCGATTTCCCGGAGATCCCGAATGACCTCAAGGGTCAGAACCGTCTCCTTTGGAACCAGAACCCGCCCGGTCTCCGGGTCAAGGACGTTCCGACTGACCACCCGCCCTTCAAGGTCGTCGGAGAGAACCTCGAGGGTATCATCGGTCTCGATGTAGACCTTCACGGGAAGACTTTCGCTATTTAGGACCGTGACGTATTCAATAGCATATTCTTCGTTGAGTCGTTCAATTTCCTGAGCAATTCTCCGGCTGATACGGTCACCGGCGCGGAGCACAACCCGGTACCTTTCCGGGTCAAAATGTTCCCCAAGGCTCTCCATGCTCCGCACGCAACGCTTCTCCCAGAGGTCGATGACCAGGTCTTCAGCCGCCACAAGCTCCTCGACCCCAACGATCCGTTCCTCGAACTTCAGTTTGTTATTGATTTTGTACCGGCCGACTTCTCCAAGGTCGTAATGGCGGGGATTGAAGAAGAGGTACTTGATGAAATCCCGAGTGTTCTCCTCCGTTGGCGGCTCACTCGGCCGGAGACGACGGAAAATTTCCACAATGGCCTCTTTCGTTGACGAGGAAGGATCTCGTTCCAGGGTCTTTCGAATAAAGGTGTGGTAGTCAAAAAGGGCAAGGATTTCTTCATTCGAGCTATATCCCAAAGCCCGCACCAGCGTACAGGCGTTGATTTTTCTCCGTTTGTCGACCCGGACAAAAAGGATGTCCCCGGGGTCAATGCCAAACTCCAGCCACGCACCCCGGTTGGGGATGATCTTGAAACCGTACTCCACCCTCCCTGTGGGCGTCACCTCCCGGGAGAAGAACATCCCTGGGGAACGGACAAGCTGAGTCACCACAACCCTTTCAGCCCCATTCACCACAAAGGTACCCTTGTCTGTCATGAGCGGGAGATCGCCCATATACACGTCCTGCTCTTTGATTTCGTTGGTGTGCTGGTCAATGAGGCGAACACGAACGTACAGGGGCGCAGCATACGTTCGACCCTTTTCTTTGGCCTCCCGTACGCTGAGCGGCGGCTCCTCCAGTCGGTACCCAAGGTATTCCAGAACGAACTTCCCCGTGAAATCCTGGATGGGGAAGATTTCCAGAAAGACTTCCTCTAATCCCTGGCGCTTCCGTTTTTCAGGGGGGACGTCTTTCTGGAGGAACCACTCGAAGGACTTCTTCTGGATTTCTATGAAGTTCGGCAGCTCAGCACAGGGAGGAATTTTCGCAAAACTTCGCCTCTCAATGTAACCAACGCCCACTGATCACACCACCTTCGGGGNNTTTCAATTGGAGTCAGCTCTCAAACACCGAAGAAGAATTCCGCATCTTCACCCTCCCAAACCGACAATTGGTCATTGTAAAAGATTCCCAAAATCGTGTCAATAGGAGGGAAGGAATTTTTAAGATGGCCTTTTTGGAACCCAACGGCTACCGCGAGGTTTTCAGCACCTGGTCGATAATTTTCAAAAATTCCCGATTGGAACGGGTATTCTTCATGCGTTCAATGACCATCTGCGTTGCTTCCTGAGGGTCGACATTGGCAAGAAGCCTCCGGAGCATCCAGATGCGTTCAAGGTCTTCCTTTTTGTAGCAGCAACTCCTCCCGGCGGGTTCCCGAGCGGTGGATATCGATGGCGGGGAAAATGCGGCTCTCAGCCAGGGCACGGCTCAGATGGAGCTCCATATTTCCCGTTCCCTTGAACTCCTCGTAGATGACCTCGTCCATGCGGGATCCGGTATCAATGAGCGCCGTGGCAATAATGGTGAGGCTCCCACCCTCCTCGATATTCCTCGCCGCGCCGAAAAACCGCTTTGGCCAGTGGAGGGCAGAGGAATCAATCCCTCCGGAGAGGGTTTTCCCGGTTGTGGGGACAACGAGGTTATTGGCCCGGGCAAGACGGGTAATGCTATCGAGGAGAATCACCACATCTTTTCCCTCTTCGACAAGCCTCTTCGCCCGTTCCAGGGTGAGCTCTGCCACCCGGATGTGGTTTTCCGGCCTCTGGTCAAAGGTTGAAGCAATGACATGTCCTTTCACCGAGCGTTCCATCTGCGTGACTTCCTCAGGACGCTCATCAATGAGGAGGACAATCAGCACAACGTCTGGATAGTTCGTAGTAATGCCATTGGCGATTTTCTCAAGGAGGATTGTTTTCCCAGCCTTGGGTGGGGCAACAATGAGTCCCCGCTGTCCTTTCCCGATAGGAGCAAAAATATCGATGATGCGGGTGGCAATCTCGTCAGGTGTTGTCTCAAGAACATATTGCTTATTCGGGAAAATGGGGGTCAGATTCTCAAAGAGAGGACGCTTTTTCGCCTGTTCTGGGTCTTCGTCGTTAATTGCCTCAATACGCAGAAGGGCGTAGTACCGTTCTCCCTCTTTGGGTGGGCGAACCTGACCGGCGACTTTGTCCCCGCTACTCAAGCCGAAGCGCTTGATCTGCGAGGGCGAAACGTACACATCGTTCTCGCTCGGTGCAAAGTCATCGGCAGTCCGCAGAAACCCGTACCCTTCAGGGGTGATTTCCAGAATTCCCTCACTGAAAAGGTATCCCTTCGCTTCCGCACCCTTTTTCAGGATCTCGAAGATGAGGTCGTTTTTCCGTTTCCGGCTATAGCCTGAAATGCCAAGGCTCTGGGCGATTTCGGCAAGCTCGCTGTTCGTTTTTGCCTTCAGCTCTGCCAAGGTGTACTGAGGGATTTCGACCTTCCTTTCTTCTTCTTTTTCTTCGGTTACGATTTCCATGTGGTTGTTTTCAGTCACCACGTGAACCTCCTCCCGCTCTCTTTTTCACTCAAGGAGTTTCTCAGCCAGAACAACATGTTCCACCCGGTCAACGTCAAAACCAATTTCGGCATAAGGCGTGATGATTGCCCGACCTCTCATCCCCAGGATGCGCTCCACTCGATCCTCGATGTCACGAATGGAAAGACGTCGCAAGAGAAGCTTCAGGATAATCCTAAACCCTAAAAGTCGGGCAATGGCCACAGGACTCTTCCGGAGAGCGACAACACGGGCAATCCAATCCCTCTTTGCCTCCACCACTTTGGGATCAAGAAGCAGCAAATTCCCCCCTGTGAAACACCCCTCCTTAAGGCAGACAAATGTTCGTTTCCCCTTCCCTATTCTGGCCTCGTAGCTCTCCTTCCGAACTATGGGGTAGTAGAAATCCGCGGTCACTTCCGCGCACCGGGCAAGGAAATCCCGAACCGCTTCAGCCCGGAGAAGGGGCAGGTCACTTGTGGCTACAAGAACTTTCTCCTGTGCCTTAAGAACCTCAAGACCTCTGAGCGTGCTCTCAAAAGGGTCATCTCCTGCTGGGACAACAGCATCAACCCGGGTCCCGATTCGTGCCTGGAGCACATGAACTGGTCCAACAACGACTATTCTTCCAACTGAGGATACGTTCCTGAGGGCCTCTATAACATACTCTATCATAAATTTCCCCCGAATGACAAGAAGGGCACGGTTGAGAACACCAAATTTTTTTTCGTATCTCCCCATCCTGACTTCCCCCCGCAAGAATCACAGCATCAGGCATGGTTCTCCCCTCCATGGTCTCCACAGCGAGTCACAGTCCAGAGAGCAGACAATCCTCGCTTCCGGAGTCGGTCAACCACCGTCTCACCCTCTTCCCTGCTTCCCACAACCCCCACAAGGGTTGAGCCACTCCCCGTGAGGAAAGCCTTCCGACACCCAAGCTTAAGGAGGAGATTCCGGTACTTGAGGAGCACGGGGTACTCCTCAAAAAGAACCTCCTCAAAGTCATTCCATATGACTTCCTCAATACCCCCGGGGTCCTGCCTTTTGAGAAACGCAACGAGCCGCTCTTCCAGCGAAAAGCCCNNCTNGCGTTTTCGCTCATCCCACTTCCTGTATGCCCAGGAGGTGGAAACGGGAAAAGGAGGGAAAAGGAGGACTAGATGACGGCGTGGAGGGAAAGAAAGCGGCGTGACCCGTTCCCCGCGTCCCTCAACCAGGGCAAAGGGAGCAACCAACCACAAAAAAGGGAATATCCGAACCGAGGGACAGGGAAAGCGCCACAAGCTCCTCAAGCTGGGGGCGGTACCCTGCAAGTTGCGGGAGGAACCGCAAAAGTGCGGCGGCATTGCTACTCCCTCCTCCCAGCCCTCCCCCCGGAGGAATGGATTTCTTTACCGTGATGGCAAAACGCATCCGGGAAAGCTCGGGGAAGGCTCCCCGCAGGACGTCAACCGTCTTCTGTAAGAGGCTATCCTCCCCCAGGGGGATTGAGAAGTTGCACGAGAAAGCGTCCGAAGAAGCAAGAGTAATGCGAATTTCATCGGCAAGCTCAACCTGCTGCATGAGGGAGGTGATATCGTGGTACCCATCCTGACGAAGTCCTCGTATTGCGAGGAACCAGTTGATCTTGGCGTAGGAGTACAGCACATAAGCGGTTCTCTCATCCCCATGCATGGGCCACCCACCTGCAGGCGTTCTCAAAGGAGACCACATCCATCTCCAGAGGGAAACAGAAGCGTTCAATCACCCGGAGAAACCCTTCCCGGTCTCCCCGCACAAAGACCGTCAGGGGCCCCGGTTTCTGAGGCTGGCCCAAAGGCAAGAATTTCCCAACCTCTTGGGCACAGCTTACTGCAGGGTTCACGATGGGGAAAAGCCCCCGAGCAAGCTCTTCAAAAAAGGTACTGATGAGGGCGAAATGGGTGCACCCCATGATGACGCCCCGTACACCCCGGGCATGGAGTGCCTCAAGACGCTCCCGCGCCCAGAGCCGCCACGAAGGGGTATCGAACACTCCCCCTTCCACAGCCTCGATGAACTCCGGCCAGGCCTCCTCAACTACCTCAACCCCTGGCCGGAAACGGGTAAGGGCCTGACGAAAGCCCCCCACGCGAATGGTTGCCCGGGTGGCCAGAACACCTATCGCTCCCTCCTGAACCACCGCCAGGGCTTCCCGGCACGCCGGTTCAACAATGCCAAGTATCGGGAGGGTATACCTTTCCCGAAGCTCCGGAAGGAGAAGGGAACTCACCGTGCCACAGGCCACAACAAGAAGTCCTACTTTTATCCCGTGAACGAGAAAATCCACAACGGGCTGCACAATTGGCGCAAGCTCCTCCTTTCGCTTCTCCCCATAGGGGAAATGCAGGGGGTCGGCAAAGTAGACGATGGGACAGAAAGGGAAGAGCTTTCGCACCTCGAGGACCACACTGAACCCACCAATGCCGGAATCCATGATGCCAATGGGCGCGGATTTCAAGCCTGTCCTCTCCTCTGACGAAAATCGTATGAGGCCTTTAAAAATCCCAGAAAGAGCGGATGGGGACGATTGGGACGGGACTTGAACTCGGGATGGAACTGCACACCCACAAAAAAAGGGTGCTCCCGGAGCTCCACAATCTCAACAACCTGGTACTCCGGATTGAACCCCGCCATCACCATGCCCCTTTTCTCAAGCTGGTCCACAAAGTACTCATTGAGCTCGTACCGGTGACGGTGCCGCTCCCATATTTCCTCCTGGCCGTAGAGGGCGAAACTCTGCGAGGACCGCTCAAGNAGACAGCGGTAATTCCCAAGGCGCATCGTACCGCCCTTATTTCGCATTCCCCGCTGAGAGGGAAGGAGGTCAATGACTGGATGGGTCGTATCGGGGTTGAACTCAGTGGAATGTGCATCGGAAAATCCAAGAACATTCCGGGCAAATTCAATCACCGCCACCTGCATCCCAAGGCATATCCCCAAAAAGGGAACACCCCGTTCACGGGCATACCGTACTGCCTCGATTTTCCCCTCAATCCCCCGGTGTCCGAATCCTCCAGGAACAAGGACACCATCAACTCCGGAGAGGACATCAGCAACGTTCGTCTCTTTCAGCATACCCGCCTCAATCGGGCGGATGACCACCTGAACTCCCAGGGAAGCAGCACTGTGCTTGAGGGCTTCGCAGATACTGAGGTAAGCATCCTTGGATTCCACGTATTTCCCCACAAGACCAATCACAACGCTGTCTTTCGCCCCCTTCATTCGCCGCACCATATCCGACCAGCCGGCCAGGTCTGCCTCATGAGCGCTCAGCCCGAGCTTGGCTGTAACAAGGTCTCCAACGCCACGCTCTTCAAGAACCAGGGGAACCTCGTAAATCGACGGAACGTCCATAAGGGGAACAATAGCTTCCTTTTCGATGTCACAGAAAAAGGGACGATTTTTCGAAATTACCTCGGCAGTGATGGGTCGAGAGGACCTGCACACGATGACATCAGGTTGAATGCCAATGCTCCGGAGTTCCTTCACGCTGTGTTGAGTGGGTTTGGACTTTAACTCTCCTGCCGCCTCAATGTACGGGACAAGAGTGACGTGGACATAGAGGCAATTGTCCTTACCGATGTCGTTTTTAATCTGCCGGATGGCCTCAAGGAAAGGCAACCCCTCGATATCCCCCACCGTTCCTCCAATCTCCACAATCGAGACCTCCGCTCCGCTTGCTTCCCGGAGACGGAAAATCTCTTCTTTAATCTGATTGGTAATATGGGGAATCACCTGGACGGTGGCCCCCAGGAAATCTCCCCGCCGTTCCTTGTCGATAACTGAGCTATAGATTTTCCCTGTGGTGACGTTACTTGATTTTGAGAGTTCCTCATCGATAAACCTCTCGTAGTGTCCAAGGTCAAGGTCTGTCTCTCCCCCATCGTACGTGACAAAAACCTCTCCGTGCTGATACGGATTCATGGTACCGGCATCCACATTGAGGTAGGGGTCGAATTTCTGCATCGTGACTTTCACCCCGCGGCTCTTGAGGATTCTCCCCAAAGAGGCCGCAGTGATGCCTTTTCCCAGGGAGGAGACAACCCCACCCGTCACAAAAATATACTTCCCAGCCTTTTTCCCCATGGTCTCAACCTCGCTCACATGCTCTCCGGAACCGAGATCCCAAGGAGCTCCAGGGCATTTCGCAGCACAATCTGGGTGAGTCGACACAGAGTCAGGCGAAAGGCCGTACGTGGAGTGTTTTCCTCGTCGAGGATTCGATGGAGATTGTAGAAGGCGTGAAAAGTCCCCGCAAGGTCGTGGAGGTAGTTGCAGAGAAGGTACGGCTGCCGGAGAAGGGCGCTCTGTTTCACGACCTCCGGGAAGTACACGATGGCCCTGGCAATGTCCCGCTCTTCCTCGTTCTCAAAGCCAGGACAGAGCGCCTCTGCAGAAGGTGCCCACTCCACACCTCGCTTTCTGGCTTCCCGGAAAACCGAAACAATCCGGGCATGGGCATACTGCACGTAGTACACCGGATTGTCCATGGATTGGCGCTTTGCCTCCTCTACATCGAACTCAAGGTGCGCTTCAGGATCCCGCATGAGGAAGTAATACCGGGCCACATCTACCCCCACTTCGTCAATCAGGCTTCGCAGAGGCACAAATTCCCCCTGTCGTGTGGACATCCGTTCCGGCTGTCCTCCGCGAAGGAGTGTTACAAACTGGACAATAAAGACCTCGAGGAAGTCCTCAGGAAGCCCCAGAGCCCGCATGGCAGCGTACATCCTCGGGATGTACCCGTGGTGGTCAGCNCCCCAGATGTCGATGACCCGCTCAAACCCCCGCTTCCATTTGTTCCAGTGGTAAGCAATGTCAGAAGCAAAGTACGTTGGCGCTCCGTTTTCCCGTACCAGTACCCGGTCCTTGTCGTCCCCCCAGAGAGTCGTCCGAAGCCACAGAGCCCCATCCTTCTCGTACGTGTACCCCCTCTCCCGGAGGAGTGAGAGCACGTACTCCACCTCTCCATTCTCGTACAGTGAGCGCTCGCTGAACCACACATCAAAGGAAACCCGGAAATCGTCAAGATCCCTCCGGATGTTCTCAAGGATTTTCCCCACAGCATATTCCCGGAAAACCCTTGCCCTCTCCTCCTCCGGTAGGTGGAGGAGAGCCGCTCCGCGCTCTTTGAAGAGTTCCCGGGCAATGTCCACCAGGTATTCTCCCCGGTATCCCCCCTCAGGGATATCCGCCTCTTCTCCAAGGAGCTGGCGGAAACGGGCTTCAAGAGAAGCCCCAAGGAGCTCTATCTGTTTCCCTGCATCGTTGATGTAATACTCCTTCTCAACCTGAAAGCCTGCTTTTTTCAGGATCCTGGCTAAAGCATCGCCGAAGGCCGCACACTTCCCATGTCCCACATGGAGAGGCCCGGTGGGGTTGACGCTCACAAACTCCACTTGAATCCTCTTTCCCTTGCCAAGGTCAATCTCTCCAAAACGTTCGTCCTCCTCCAGGACTCTGGCGAGGAGCTTCAAGAAAGAAAACCATCCTCAAGGATGAAGTTGATGAACGCCCCCTCCAGCCACTTCAACCCGGGCCATACCCGAAAGCAGCTCCTGAAGAACTCCCCGGAGGTCCTGCGCCACCTCTCTTGGCGGACGCTTCGCAATACGGGCCAAAAGAAAAGCAACATTGGTGGCAAAGTCCCCGTGTTTCTTTTCCCGCGTTGGCTCAACCACAAACTCGACATGTTCCCAAGAAGAGTCGAAAGACCGAAGGGCTTCACAGACCTTTTCTCTGAGCGATTCAAGAATGAGGTAACTCATCGTCGCTCTCCCCAGTTCTACGAGTCCTCCTGGAATCCTGGGTCATTATATATTTTTTTCTCCCTCGCTTCAACCAAAAAGAAAGGGAGCTCCTGCTCTCCCTGAGGAAGAGCTCCCTCGAAGTGCTGACAAAGCTCGGTCTTGTCCTTCCTCCACACTCATGGTAAGCTCATGGGAGAAGTGCCACCAAAGGACAGCAGGAGGAGACCATGGAGTACTTCCTTGGGATTGATCTTGGAACTCAGAGTGTCAAGGTCGTCTGTTACGACGAGGAGGGGAATTTTGTCGCCTTAGCGAGTCGGGAATACTCCATTCTGACCCCAACCCCGGGGTATGCAGAGCAACATCCGGAGACCTGGTGGGAAAAAACCAGAGAAGCCATACAGGAGGTTCTTGCCACCCTCCCGGAGCCTACAATCCGGGCCCTGAGTTTTTCCGGACAGATGCACGGAACAGTGATGCTTGATGAAAGTCTCGTCCCCCTGTACCCAGCCATCATCTGGGCCGACCAGAGAAGTCACCAGGAAGCCCGGGAAATCCGAGAAAAAGTCGGTGAATACCTAAAACTTGCGGGAAGCGATGTTGCCACAGGCTTTATGGCGGCAACGCTTCTTTGGGTTCGAAGAAACCTCCCGGATGTCTACCGCCGGGTCCGCTTCGTTCTTCTTCCCAAAGACTTCTTGAAGGTGAAACTGGGGCTCCCTCCCACAACGGATGTTGCCGACGCCTCCTCAACGCTCCTTTTCAACATTCGCCTGCGGAACTGGTCGGAAGAAATCCTCGCCGCTCTTGGCCTTGACCGGGCGATTTTCCCTCCTGTCCATGAGTCCACCCAGGTCATAGGACAGGTGGCAAGAAACGTCCGGGAAGAATTGGGAATGAAAGGGCCTTGCCTTGTGGTGGCAGGAGCAGGAGACCAGCACTGTGCCGCTTTAGGGAACGGCGTCACCGATGAGGGAGAACTCCTCGTCACCATCGGCACCGGAGGACAGGTTTTCACCCCGATCACGCAGCCCCTTGTGGATGCGAAGCTTCGCATCCACACCTTCTGCCACGCCATCCCGGGATTCTGGCACCTCCTTGGGGCCACGCTCTGCGCAGGGCTTTCCCTGAGCTGGTTCAAGAAGTCCATCCTCGACTCAGGCACACACGTTTTCGACTTCCGCAACCTCGACCAGGAAGCGCAAAAGGNCGACGCCGGATGCAACGGATTGCTCTTCTTTCCTTACCTCATTGGAGAGCGCACCCCGTACATGGACCCTCATGCCCGGGGTGCTTTCGTGAATCTCCACCTTACCCACCAGCGAGGGCATTTCGTCCGGGCCATCATGGAAGGAGTGGGTTTCGGCCTCAGGAACGCCGTTGAGGTGTTCCGTGAGCTCGGAGTCGACTTCCAGCGAACGGTCTTTTCAGGAGGCGGGGCAAGGAGCAACCTCTGGCGGCGAATCGTTGCCTCGATCCTCGACATGCCCCTTTTCACCACCCAGGTCAGGGAAGAGGCCGCCACTGGGGCGTGTATCCTCGCGATGGTCGGCAGCGGACGCTTCGGAAGCGTCGATGAGGCCACACGAGTCCTCGTCCAGTATACCCACCCTACGCTCCCTGATCCAGCGTGGGTGGAGGTATACCACAGGCTGTACCAGAAATTCCAGAAGGGATACACTGCCCTCCGCGAACTCTCCCCGGGAACCTAACCCTTTTTCCGGAACTCGTGGGAGATTTGCTCAATCCGGGCAAACCGCTCCGCGTCGATGTCGATGTGGAAGACCTGAGCAATGACCTGGGTCCACCCGTGGATGAAGTATATCCACCCGTCTTCCACGTGGAGATGTCGCTCTTTTGCCTGCGCCAGGGCCTGGTGCATGAACTTGAGATCCCCCCGGTAGTTCAGCTCCCAAACGAGGCTGTGCATGGGGAAAACGCACGCATCGGTGAGAGGAGAGCCAGGACGGTCCTTGCCAAGTCCTGTGGCATTCACGATGAGAGAGTACGGCTTGACCCGCGCCAAAACTGCATCGTTCACCTCAGACGTGGGGGCATGGATGTACTCTGCATCGACANTGGGGTTGATTTTGGGCATGAGTTCTTTCATCGCTTCAAGGCGAGGGGTACTGCGGTTCGTTACGTAGAGCTTCGTGGGCATGTTGTCCTTCTTTTTGGGATCAAAAAGATACGCAGCAATCGCCCGGGC
>Ga0065718_1024971_pt1 | contig 21631 bp, 20 predicted proteins | sample GBSCel77sediment_2_FD_59105 | JGI IMG/M metagenome (GOLD analysis project Ga0065718, IMG submission 59105) | Hot spring sediment microbial communities from Great Boiling Spring, Nevada - cellulolytic enrichment CS 77C v3 (version 3) | ecosystem: Environmental > Aquatic > Thermal springs > Hot...
AAAATAAAAATTTATAAAAATTATTGTAGTAGAACCTTCTGAAGTGAAAAAAAGAGGGGTAGAAGGGTTTATTGTTTGCTCTTAAAAAGACAAGGAGAGAGGCAACGATGTGTAACAATAACAGTATAAATGTCACAGTAATCACAGGTGTAATAGGAGAGGATGTACATATTGTAGGCATCCGCGTTTTAGAAGCAGCCTTAAGGAAAGAAGGAGTAAACGTAATTTCCTTAGGTGCTCAAGTCCCCCCAGAGGAGTTTGTGAAAGCAGCTGTGATGCATAAGGCCGATGCTATTTTCGTATCTTCTTTTAGTGGACATGCCGAAGAGTTAGTAAAAAACATGAGAGAGATGTGCAACAATGCTGGATTAAGTAACGTTTTACTTTATATAGGAGGATATCTGGTTGTTGCAGATAGGCCTTGGGAAGAAGTATGCGAGAAATTTAAGGATTTAGGGTTTGATCGCGTTTATCCTCCTCGCACTGCACCTTCCCAGGTGATTAAGGATTTCAAGGAAGATTTGAGGAGGCGTAAATGCAAGAATTAAGGAATGAACGACTATCACAAGAGGAATTCCTTAAAGAAAGAAAAAACGTACTTTCGCAATGGCCTACAGGGAGAGAGGTGGATTTAGATGAGGCTATAGAATACCATTATAAATTGCCTCCAATGAAAAACATAGTTCGGAAACTTCGACATGCAAAAGAGCACGGAGAAATATATGCAACTTCTGGAATGGGTAAAGCCACTATAGAGGAACAATTGGAACTCTATAAATATGTAGAAAAAGAAGGTCAAGCGGATATACTTGGTCTTTCGGTTGATAGTCTAACACGACAAAATAATTATGAAAAAGCAGAACAAAAATGGAGGGAGAGTAAAAGCCAAGGAGTTTCTTTGTTGAATGGCCTTCCTGTAGTTAATGTTGGAGTTAAAGGGATAAGGACACTTGTTGAGGCGGTTAATTGCCCCATTCAACCTCGTTATGGTGCAGCTGACGCCAGATTATGTGACGAAATTTTGATTGCCGGAGGGTGCAGTAGTTCAGCCCCTGATGTTTTTATGGATTTTTGGCATCATCATGGAAGTGTTTCTTTAGAATATGTTATTAAGACTCATCAATATTGTAGTCGACTTTTGGCTTATTATGAAGAGAATGGAGTTCCCACCCTAGCTTCATCTCAGGGACTTTACGGAGCGGGGATAGCCCCTAGTTTACAAATAGCTCATCAGATAATTTCTATCCTGATCCAAGTGGAACAAGGAGTCAAAAATCTTGGAGTAATGACTGTAGGGCATGGTAATTTAGTGCAGGATGTAGCTGCAGCACGTGCAAGAAAAACACTTATCGAAAAGTACCTCTCGCATTTTGGTTATCACGACATAGAGATATTCTTTAATGTTAGTTTTAATCTAATGGAATATCCTGTTCATGTAGGTGTTAACTTGGCTGTAGTATTTATGAATACGCTCATGGCAAAACTTACTAACTCGCAGTTAAATGACATAAGGACATTAGGAGAGGCCAAGGCTATACCTACCAAAGAGGAAATTGCATTTTCTTTTAGATCTGCAAAGGCGATGCAAAATTTTTTAAGACACCAAAAAATTTTTGTAGATGAAAATGCAGTTCAAGAAGAACAGAAAATGATAGAAAAAGAAGCCGAATGTATATTGAATAAAGTTTTAGAAATGGGAGATGGTGATGTAGTTAGAGGAGCTATAAGGGCAGTGGAGCAAGGAGTATTGGATCATCCTTTTGCAGCTAATAGAGCTGCAAAAGGATTAGTTATTTGTGTAAAAGACAACGAAGGAGCTGTGAGATACCTTGAAAAAGGGAATCTTCCTTTTGATAAGGAGATTTTGGAATATCATCGTGAGAAAATAAAAGAGAGAGAGTATAAAAAGGGTCGTAGAATAACATTTGACGATGTTATAAGTGACCTATACGCAGTAAGCAAAGGTATATTAGTGGAATGAAATCAAAAGGAGGAATTTAATGCAGGAATTAAGATGTGAATATTGTAATAGGCAAATAAAAAACGAACCGGAGATAAGAGTAAGAAGAGGTATAAAACATGTTTATTGTTCAGAATTTTGTTATAGGCTCCATTTTTACGGTGTTCCTAGGATAACTTATGAAGATTTACAGAAAATGTATGAATTAAGAACTATAAGTGTAAAACTCGAAGTTTAAAGGAGGAAGTCCATGAAAAAGTTAGAAGAAATTGCCGATAAAGTAATTGACACTGACTTTTTGATAATTGGAGGAGGAATAGTTGGTGCTATAGCTGCTTATAGGGCTAAAAAAAATAATCCGATGTTGAAGATTACAATTATTGACAAGGCAAAAATGGAATATAGCGGGAATGGCGTAGGACTTGACAATTTCAATCACATTCCTCTTAAGCCAGAAGATTTGCACAAAAAATATGTTACAGAAGAAGAAGTTAAAAAGGCTGTTTTTGGAGTCAATAGATTGAAAAGAACGGTTCCAGCAAAACTTGACGCGATTCAAGAAAAGAACAGAGCGATATCGTTACCTGTTTTACGTGAAATGGGAATACTTATAGGAGAGGATGATGGTACGATTAAAGTGATACAGGGTTATAGAAAAGGTACGGTATGGGGACGTGTAGAATACGATGAGCAAGGAAGGCCTACGGAACCTCTTTTTGGAACGTTATCGAGAGCTTCTGATTTAAAACCTAAACTTGGAGCAGCGGTAAGAAAAGTTGGCGTAACGGTTTTTGATAGGACCATGCTGACAAGCATTATTACTAAAGATGGAGTAGCTATCGGCGCCACAGCATTTAACACAAGAACGGGTGAATTTTATGTGTTTAAGGCAAAAACTATTTTGCTTGCTTCAGGAATGGCTAGCAGGCTTTATCCTTACCAATATGCGCCTTATCCAAATAATCTTTTTTATACGTTAACCTCACCAGTAAATCATGGAGGGGGGCATATTTGTGCTTTGAATGCTGGAGCGAGATTATATAGCATGGAAATGTCTATAGTGTATATCGTTTCCAAAGGAATGAATCACAGTAGTGGTGGTGGGGCGTGTAATTGGTTTTTTAAAATGTACAATTCCAAAGGAGAAATTCTAGAAGATAAATATCCTGAGAGAGTTGTAACTAAAGCAGGAGGTACTATTCCAGGGGTGAATTTTTTATTTGCTCCAGATATGGAGCATGCAGAAGTTGAGCATGATGTAATCTTATCCAGGAAAGATATGGCTGAAGACGATGAAATGGTAGCTGTTTACTTCACGGCAGCTACTGAACCCCCTAAGGCGTTGAAGTTTCATAAACTTGCAGGTCATTTGCGTAATGAATTACCAGCGGAATGTATCCCAGTTCTAGTAGGAATTGGAATGTTTGGAGGTGGAGTTTATAGAGAAAATGAATACTCTGAAACAGCTGTAAAAAATTTATTTGCAGCAGGTGATGTGGCAGGACGCGGTGGTTCGTTTGGTTTTACATGGGGCTGCCTCATTGCTGATCATGTATGTGAAAGAATAAAAGACATTACTCCTATATCGTTTGGAGTCGATCAGCTAGCAGATATAGAAAACACCAAACTAAAAATTTATGCTCCTTTACATCGGAAGGTTAAATATCAAATTCACCCTCTTGAACTTGAGGATTATGTAAGACAAGTTAACTGGTATTACGTAGGTTTACACAGAAATGAGGGGAAGTTAAAAAGAGCATTAGAACTTATAGGTAGAGCAAAAGAGGCGCTTTCTTACATAGTAGCTACAAATCCGCATGAACTGATGCGTTGCATAGAAGTAAGTGACATTATCGATATTTCTGAAATGCATGCTCGGTGTGCACTTTTGCGGACAGAGAGTAGGCTTATTCCAGTTCATTATCGTGAAGATTACCCCAAAGAAGATCCCGAGTGGGATGGTATCGTCATAACCATAAGAAAAGAAGGCGAAAGAATTTTATATGAAAAGACAAAACTCGAATAAGGAGAGAAGAAGATGTATAAGTTCAGCATAAGTTATGGTCCTTTTATAGATTATGAGTATTGTAATGGCTGTGGCAGTTGTTATGACATTTGTCCAATGGATGTTTTTACTTGGGATGAAGATAAAAAGGTGCCTTATGTTACATATCCTGGAGAATGTTGCTTTTGTTGTTTTTGTGAAATAATTTGTCCCGAAATTGCAATAAATGTACATTTACCTGTGCATCACTTATTAGATTTTGGAATTAATCTTAAAAATGTAGAAGAAGAGGAAATGCCTTTAATACTTAAAGAAAAATAGGCGGAAAAATGAACACAAAAATAGGCAACTTAATAGTGGATAACTAAAAAGTGAAGGATGAATTAATTACAAATTTTACTTTTATAGAATTAATTCTATGAAAGATTTGACGACGCAAATTGCAAAAAATATCGTGGAACTTGAATTTCATGATATTCCGAAGGACGCGATTGAATGGGCAAAGATTCGAATATTAGATGTTATTGGATGTATAATAGCGGGGAGAAGAGCATCTGGGAGTTTATCCGTAAAAAGATTTGTAGAAGAAATGGGAGGTACAAAAGAATCTACCATCTTAGGTAATTTTGGTAAGGTACCTTCTCACTATGCGGCTTTGGTGCATGCAATATGGGCAAGATCTTTTGATTTTGAACCCATTCATCCATATGTAGACGGGGAATCTTTTCCGGCTCATATAAGTGGTACTACTATTCCTGTTGCCTTAGCAATGGGAGAAGCTGCTAATGTGACACCGAAAGAGATGCTTTGTGCTCTTGTTATCGGTGATGATATAACTTCGAGGCTTGTGGCAGCTTCACGTTTTAACTTGGAATTAGGTTGGGATAATACGGGTACTATTAATGCCTTCGGAGCGTGTGCAATAGCAGGAAAGTTGTTGGGGCTTAACGAGACGGAATTAAAAAACGCGTTTGGTTTGGTAGTTAATCAATTGGGTGGAATTCTTCAAAACGTATATGAGGCCGTTGATTCTTTTAAATTGCCTCAAGGACTTGCAGCCCAGGCAGGGATTATATCCGCAAAATTAGCTCAAAAGGGCTTTAAAGGAGCTAAAGAGCCACTTGAGGGTGCGTGGGGGTTTTTCAAGCTTTATTGCAGGGATCCTAACCCAAGCATAGTGTTGAGGCATTTGGGCAAGCGGTTTTATTCCGACAGTGTGATAAAACCTTATCCTTGTTGTAGAGCTAATCATGCTGCGGTGGATTGTGCAATTGAGATTGTAAAAAAAGCAGGTCCATTGCAATTAGACGAAATAGAGTATGTGAATGTTTATGTTCCTCCATCAGTGGCAAGAATTTTTGTTAACCGTCCATACGGTAGTGGAGAAGTAAAGCAAATAGATGCTGCTTTTAATCTTCGATATTGCGTTGCAAAATCCCTTTTGAAAGGGGAATTAAAAATTTACCATTTTTGGGACAATGAATTAGAAGACGAAGAAGTATTGAAGCTTTGCAAACTGATAAATATAATACCGAATGAAATCCAAAATGAAGCAATTTCTTGTAAATTAGAAGTTATACTTAAATCCGGTTACAATTTATATGCTCAAATAACAGTTCCTAAAGGAGATCGTTGGCATAATCCATTATCCAACGAAGAAATAATAGCAAAATTTTTGGAAAATTTGGAATTTGGGGGAATAGGAGTAAAAAGGTCAGAGAAATTAATAGAAGTTGTAAGTCATGTAGAAGATTTTTCAACAGTTAGTTTATGGATGGATGAAATTAATTTGCTTATGAAAAATGGGAGGTAATAAAGATGAAGATGAAAGCAGCAGTGTATTATGGTCCAGGGGACATAAGGGTTGAGGAAATTGATCGGCCCAAGGTGACACCTGAAGGTGTGATATTAAGAATAAGAGCCTGTGGCGTTTGTAATGTTATGGATGTAGATGCGTGGGTTCGCTGGCCTACGGGGGGGTTAGGCATTGGCAAAGTCCGGGGGCACGAATGGGCTGGAGAAATAGTGGAAGTGGGGTCAAAGGTCGAAGATTTTAAGATAGGAGACAGGGTTTTTCAAAACCCCGTGTTTAGGCCGTGTTATCGATGTGAATATTGTCGAGTGAGAGATTACTGGAGGTGTATAAATTGGAGAGAAGGATTAGCTCAATATGGAATTAATGGAGGCTTTGCCGAATACCTTTTAATACCTTTTATCACCAAGGAAAGCGCAGCGAAGATGCCGGAGAATTTGAGTTTTCTAGATTTAGCGTTAATCGAGCCAGTATATTTGGGTATAGGGCTAGCGCGTAAAGCGAAGCCAGGTGATAAAGTACTCGTGCTCGGACAAGAATTAATGGGGCTTGCAGTAGTTGCTACTTTAAAAGAGCAGAAGGTTTCTAAAATTATCACTACCGACATCTCTCCGGTAAGAAGAAAAGCCTCAGAGGAATTAGCGCCAGATTTGGTGATTGATGCTGTTAACGAAGATGTAGTTCGATCAGTTATGAAGGCTACAAACGGACAAGGTGTGGATGTAGTTATAATTACAGATTGTCGTCCAGCAGCATGGCTTGATGCTATTGCTTGCGTAAAGAGAGCTGGTGTAATATGGCTTGCGGGATATTATTACTCGCCTTTTAGAGTGAGTCCTGAGCTCAAAAAAGATCCATATTTTACAAGGTGGATCGGACCAGAAGCAAGTTATACGGAAGCTCCCGTTTCTTTTGATCCTGCTCTTCTTATAATGCAATGTGCGTGGAGTACTCTTGGACCGAGAGTTCCAAGATGGATAGAAGCAGCCAAGCTTATAGAATCAGGAAAAATTTGTGCACAAAAACATGTAACGCATGTTTTCCCATTAGAGCGCATAAAGGAAGCATTCGATACGGCAACATATTCTGAAGAGGCTATCAAAGTAGTCGTTGAGATTTAATTTAAGGGAGGGAATATGAAGAGAATTAACTATAAGATACTATGGGTCAATTTAACAGATAAAAAATTACATGAGGAGGTCATAACCGATAATATTTTGCGTCAATATTTGGGAGGATATGGTTTAGGTGCAAGGATTTTATTTAACCACATTAAACCACAATGTGATCCCCTTGGTCCATGGAATATTTTAGGGTTTGTTCCAGGTGTACTTACTGGTACACCAGCTGTAGGGGGTTACCGTTACACGGTTGTGGGTAAATCCCCGCTTACAGGTGGATGGGGTGACGCTAATTCAGGAGGGGACTTTGGACCTAAGTTAAGGAAAACGGGTTATGATGCTATTTTTGTAGAAGGAGTTGCAGAGGAGCCAGTTTATATACTTATAGAAGACCAAAAGGTTCAAATCCTATCAGCTAAAGAGCTGTGGGGAAAAACTACTTATGAAACCGAAGACCTATTACGCAAACAATATGGAGAAGAAATCGGGATTGCGTGTATTGGGCCAGCAGGAGAGAAACAAAGCAGGATAGCGGCGATAATAAACAATGAGGGAAGAGCTGCAGCTCGTTCTGGTTTAGGAGCGGTAATGGGATCCAAGAGGTTAAAAGCTGTTGTAGTAAAGGGGACAAAAGAGGTCTTTGTACACGATAGGCAAAAGGCAAGAGAGGTAGAAAAAAGGTGTGCAAAAGGACTAACGGGACACGTTGTGATGCTACGTGAGTTTGGAACGCCAGCCATATTTGTCCGCTGCGTACAGGTGGGCGATGCTCCAATAAAAAACTGGGCTGGTGTTCCCGAAGACTTCCCACATCCGGAGAAAATAGGTGCAGAAGCAGTAAAAGCGAGACAGAAAAAGCGTTTTTCTTGCTATCGGTGTCCCATAGGATGTGGAGGTAGAATGAAAGCCCCCATCGGACCCTATTCTTACTCATCAAAAGTCCATAAACCAGAATATGAGACATTAGCTATGTTTGGCAGTAATTGTCTTAATGCGGATCTGGAGTCCATAATTATGATCAACGATATTTGTAATAGTTATGGCCTTGACACAATTTCAACAGGTGCATGTGTTGCAATGGCTATAGAATGCTTTGAAAACGGAATTTTAAATGAAAAGGATACTGAAGGTTTAGAACTTAAGTGGGGAAACTCACAAGCGATAGTGGAATTTGTATGGAAAATTGCGAAAAGAGAAGGAATAGGCGATTTGTTTGCCGATGGTGTAAGGATTGCAGCTGAGAAACTCGGCCAAGGGGCTGAAAAATTTGCCATGCATGTAGGTGGACAAGAAATTCCTGCTCATGATCCCAAATATGGTTTCAATTGGGCATTAGCTTATAGAATGGATGCTACTCCTGCAAGACACACCCAAGGACCTGGAATGCCTGTTGCAGGGATTCCCATGCCAGAATTAAATCGAACTTCTCAAACAGGAATGCAACCTGCATATAAGCTAGGTATGTGTCTAACTCATGTTATAAACTCCCTTGGTATGTGTTTGTTTGTATTTTGGGCATATCCTCACGGGGATTTTTTGTTAGACACGATAAACGCTATTACAGGGTGGGATGTTTCTTACGAGGAACTTTTTGTTACAGGCGAAAGGATAGCAAATATCAGACATATTTTTAATTTACGAGAAGGCCTTTCTCCTTTCTCCTTTAAATTCCCGGATAGAATCGCCGGAAGGCCACCTAAAGATCGAGGCCCTTTAAAAGGGGTGACTATTAATGAAATGATTATGGACAAAGAATTTTTTGAGGTGATGGAGTGGGATTTTGAAACAGCTAAACCTTCTAGAAAAAAACTGTTAGAGTTAGGTCTTGAAGACATTGCAAATTTTATTTTATAAAGTTATTAGTGATGGTGAAAAATAAAAAAGGAGGAGGTGTAATCATGGGTAAAAGGGGTAAATTTACGTTTGTTTTTGGGTTTGTATTGGCCTTGATCCTTCCCTTATGGGTACAAGCACAGGAATTTAAACCGGTAGTTTTAAAAATGGTAGATTTTAGACCTGACATATGGCCAGGGAACATTTGGCCTCGAATGTTTGTCGAAAAAGTCTCGAAAGTTTCTAAGGGCGAAATTCAGATTAAATTTATAGGAGGACCTGAGGCTATTCCCGCTTCGGATTCTGCAGCGGCTGCGCAAAAAGGGGTGGTGGATATAGCCAGTACTATGGGTGTGTATACTCCCGTAAAAGTTGCAGAAGTTTTGGGATATTGCGAATATAGTTCCTACGAATTACGTCAAAGAGGCATGTGGAAGCTTTTTCAAGATTTGTACAGCAAACATGGTTTGTACTTTTTAGGTGCTTCGACCCCTTCTGAACCTCAGGTTCAAGTGACTTTCTTTTTTGGCAAAGGTAAATGTATTAATACATTGGCAGACTTCAAAGGCAAAAGGATAGCTTCTGTGGGTGGGAGTATGAGAGCTTACATTGAAGCTTTAGGTTCAACCTGTGTTCCTATGCAATTTACTGATTATTTTACCGCAATGGAAAGGAAAGTTGTAGATGGTTATCTTAGCGGTACTCCTGCGATAATTGATTTTGGTTTAACTCCTGTTACAGAATGTCTTTTAGATGAACCTGTTAGTTCTTGCGGTTCCTTTTTCGTAATGAACTTGGATCGCTGGAATAGTTTACCAAAACGATTACAAGATATGCTGATTCAAGCTGCAATAGAAACTGAAATTGATGGTGCTAAAGCATTTACAGAGGTTTTAGAAGAAGTAAAAAAGAAAATAAGTGCAGAAGGAGTGAAAATTGTTAAATTACCTAAGGAAGACTCTGTAAAATTGTATGTAACTTATAGAGAAGCAATGTGGCGAGAGGCTTACACGAAGTATCCCAGGGAATTAATAGACAAAATACGAGAGATAGGAACAAATCCAGATTTTTATAGATTTAAAAAATAAAATTAAAACAACGAAGTTAGAAGGGGTAAATTTACCCCTTCTAACTTCGTTAAATAGGGCGAATTAAGAATGGGGAAAATAAATAGAGTATGGGGAAAATTTATAACAATACAAATGATAATAGGAACAGCTCTTATTCTTTTCGATGTGGTGATTGTTAATTTTAGCATCTTTGCGCGATACGTTTTTAACTATACCCAAGTGGAATTATTTGAAATTACAGAGTACACTTTGTTATGGATGACATTCTTGGGTACTACATGGTTACTCAAAAACAAGGGACATGTTACAGTTGAATTAATAGTTTCAAGGGTTTCTCCGAAAAGAAGAGAAAAGTTGATGTTAATAGTAAATGGCATTTCAGCGCTTCTCATGGTCATTCTTTTTATATTTTCGTTAAAAGTATTTATTTATGATTTTAAAACTAATTATCGTCTTGCCGGGGTATTACGTCCGCCTAAATGGCCTATTGAGATAATCATACCCATTGGGATTTTTTTTATGCTGTTAGAAATTGTTCGGCAATTATATGAAGGCATAGCAGAAATAAAATTGAAGAAGTAGGAGAGAAATAATGGATTGGCCTTTGGCGTTACTGGTTATGTTTGGATTATTAGTTATTTTTATGTTCACTGGAATGCCAGTAGCTTTCGCTTTTATGGCTACTTGTACGATTGGTGCTTTATTATTTTGGGAAGGGCTGAACGGTCTTGAACAATTAGCGATCAGTTTTTATAGTGCAGTGACTAATTTTTCTTTGTTACCTATACCGATGTTTATTTTAATGGGTAATATAATATTTGAAGCAGGTATCGGTAATTTAATCGTAAATGCTTTCAATAAAGTTTTTGGCAAATTACCAGGACGTTTAAGTTTGCTAGCTATAGGAACTGGGACTTTGCTGGGTGCGATGATTGGTATAAGTGGGGCTAGTATTGCTATCTTGGGGAAATCACTTCTGCCAGAAATGATGAAAAGAGGATACAAAAAACCATTAACCCTCGGGCCAATCGTTGCCACTGGGACCTTAGCAATAATGATACCTCCTAGTACACTCGCAGTTGTTTTAGGAGCTGTTGGTAACATTCCGCTCGGAAAATTCTTGATCGCAATAATTGTTCCTGGACTTATTTTAGCCGTGATGTTTGGAGGATATATTCTTTTGCGTTGTAAACTCGATCCATCTCTCGCTCCCTCATATGAAGTTGAACAATTGAGTATAATCCAAAAAATAAAAATCATTGTGCTTTACGTTCTTCCTACTGGGATCATAATTTTTGGTGCAATAGGAGTCATATTCCTTGGAATTGCTACTCCTTCGGAGGCAGCGGCACTTGGAGCCTTAGCTTGCTACATAGTTGCAGCTTTATATAAACGACTTTCTTGGGAAGTTATCGTAAAATCAGCAGTAAGTACGTTACACATTACTGTAATGGTCTTTATAATTATAGTAGGAGCTATAAGTTTTAGTAGATTATTAGCAAGTAGTGGAGCTATAAGGGGTTTACTTGATTTAAGTTTGTCATTAAATGTATCACCTTTGGTTATTGTGATCCTTTCGCAAATTGCAGTTATGATAATGGGGTGTTTTATGGATGTAGGAAGTATAGTAATGATAGTAGGTCCTGTTTTGGTCCCAATGATGAAATCTTTAGGTTTTGATGTAGTGTGGTATGGTACCATTTTATTATTGAATATCCAATTAGGACTTATCACTCCTCCCTTCGGGTTAGACGTTTATACTTTAAAAGCTTTGGCTCCTCCGGATATTACTACGGAGGATGTATTCAAATCTTCTATGCCATTTTTCTTTATTGGTGTAGGAGTAATGGCTCTGATTCTTCTGTTTCCCGAAATTGCCACTTGGTTGCCTTCATTTATGAAGCAATAAAGAAATTCATTCTAAACTAACAAATAAGGGGAACGATGATTTAGTAATTTATTAATTTATTAGAGTTTAATAATAGGAGGTAGGGATGGAATATCGTTATGTATTTCAACCGATAAAAATCGGAAACATTTGGATAAAAAACCGAATAGAGTTAGGTCCTGCTTTACCTGCGCTTGCGTCTGTTGAAGGTACAGTCACTAGAGAAATGGTGGCTTATTATAAACGATTAGCTAAAGGAGGAGCAGGAATCATCACAATAGGGGAATCGCCAATTGATGCTCAATATGCCGGAGGTCATGGGGCTCAATTAAATTTAGGGGATGATAAAGTTATTCCAGGACTTTTTACGCTTGCGGAAGAGGTGCATAAGTTTGGAGCTTGGTTGTCCATTGAACTAAATCATCGAGGCAGACAGAAAATGTACGGAGAAGAAGTAATAGCTCCTTCTTCAGTACCGCCAAATATTCCTGGGCGAACGAAAGTGAAGATCAAAGAAATGACCCAAGAAGATATTGACAAAGTGATAGAAGGGTTTGCTTCCGCAGCTGAAAGATGTGTTAAAGCTGGGATAAAAATGATCTTATTGCATGGGGCACATGGACATCTTATCGCTCAATTTTTGTCACCTCTTACAAATAGGCGAATAGATCATTATGGAGGAAATTTAGAAAACCGGGCTAGATTTGCGTTAGAGGTTTTGGATGCTATAAGAAAAAAAGTCGGTGATAAGTTGGTTATCGAATTCAGGTTAAGCGCTCACGAATTGGTGCCTGGGGGGATAGATGAAAATGAAGCAATAGAGTTTGCTAAAATGATAGAGGACAAAATAGACCTTTTACAAATTTCATGCGGAATAATGAGTGATATGAGATCATTATCTCATATGATTCGTTCAACTTATTCTCCTTATATGTACAATGTAGAATACGCAGCAAAATTCAAGAAAGTTTTAAAGAAACCAATTAGTGTGGTTGGATCCATTATGGATTTAGATATGGCAGAGCAAATACTAAAAGAAGGTAAAGCTGATATAGTGGTTATGGTTAGAGCTTTATTAGCAGATCCTGAATTAGTCAATAAAGGTAAAAAAGGAGAGAAACCAAGACCTTGTTTAAGATGTAACACGTGTCTACAATTAACGGCTCATTCTTTCCCGATTAGATGTAGTGTTAATCCAACCTTAGGACGGGAATTGGAGTATTCTTATGTTTATCCTGCGTTTAAACGGAAAAAGGTCATAGTTATTGGAGGAGGACCAGCGGGAATGCAAGCAGCTTTAACAGCTGCTGAGAGAGGACATGAGGTAATTATTTACGAAAAAGAAAAAGAATTGGGGGGTAATCTCCGATTGGCAGCCGGATTTCCTTTTAAGAGAGATATGCAGCGTTTTCTCGAATGGATTACCGAGAAAGTCAGAAACGATAAACGTATCGACTTAAGACTTTCAAAAGAAGCTACTCCCGAAGTTATAAAAGAAGAGAAGCCCGATGTGTTGATTGTTGCGATCGGAGGTAAACCTAAATTGCCGTCGATTAAAGGAATTGACGGATCCCATGTACTTTGGGTAGGGGATTTGATAAAAAGAAAAGAAACAGAAAGAATGGGTAGAGAAGTAGTAATCATAGGAGGAGGGCTTACTGGCTGTGAGGCTGCTTTATATTTGGCCGAATTAAACAAAAATGTGACTGTATGCGATATGTTAAAATGGGAAGATTTATTTAACGAGGTGCCGCGTGACCTTATATTTTTATTGCAAGACAAAGGTGTAAAATTTCTAACCGAAGTGAAATTATGGTCTATTGAGAATAATAACAAAGTCATTCTACAAAATAAAAATTGGGAGGTAGAAGAATTATTTTTCGACACTCTGGTTCTTTCTCTTGGATTTGAATCACGGATTAATGAAGCAATGCGCTTTAGTACCATTTGTCAGGACTTTTATGTTATCGGTGATTGTAAAAGTCCTGGAAAAGTAATGCAAGCTATTCATGATGGTTTTAACGTAGCGTTTGAAATATAAAGCAAGAAAATTAAAATAGGAGGGTGAAATGAGAGTGTTAGGTGTATCTTTAAGTCCGAGACGAAATGGACATACTACAAAATTAATTGAATTAGCTTTAGACGCGGCTGTCAAAGAAGGTGCTAATGTTGAGTTATACAGTATTTATGGAAAGCATATAGAACCTTGTAATGGTTGTCGAGAATGCTTTGATACGGGAGAATGCCCAATTCAAGATGATATGCAGGAGTTATATAAACAGTTACTGAATGCCGATGGTTTAATAATTGGGAGTCCCGTATATGTTTACACTCTGGCTGCCCAAGCTAAAATTTTTCTTGATAGAACTGTATGTTTAAACAAACCCAATAGGAATCTCAAAAACAAAGTAGCTGGTGTTGTTGTGGTAGGAGGTAGTCTTGGTTTAATTGATGCTCTAAAAACGATATATTTTTGGATAATAACTCATGAAATGATCCCGGCCAATTTTATAGCAGCATATTCGTTGCCAAATATCGAATTATATAATATGGAAAAATGCATAGAATCAGCACGTAATTTAGGAAAACAAATAGTAAAAATATTACAATCAGGCTTTAAATACCCTGAGGATATTTCTCGCGTAAGAATTGCATTTGGTACACATACGTTATAGTGATGTGAGAGCTCGTTTTTACAACTAACTAATATATTTACCATATTTTTCGGCTGTTTTCATGATAGCTCTCATGTTTTCTGGTTTGGCTTTATTGACACTAGCACCTCCAGCAAGAATATACCCTCCTCCTTCTTTACAAGTTTCAATAAGAATTCTACATTCTCTTTCCACCTCTTCTGGAGTTCCATTCTGTACCAAAAGGGGTGATAAGTTACCTGCTATACATACCTTTTTGCCCAATATTTCTTTCGCTTTCTTCATATCTACATGTTCGAAATGCCATACCATATATCCTTTGGGTAGATCATCTGCTATTAATTCAATTCTTTGATTGTAGTTACCTTCGGCAAAAACCCAGGGAATTAATCCGTTGTTGATTAATCCGCAAAGTATCTTCTTTAATCCTGGCCAATAAAAAATCTGATATTGTTGAGGAGACATAAAGCCATCGTACCCCTTATGTAAAGGTATAAAAACAAAAGGAGCAATTACATTTTCAGAAGATTCAATTATTCTTTGTATAATTAAATCGGCACACAAATCCAGCACCTCCATCAACTTAGAAGGTTGCCTATACATATCTAAAAAAATCCCTTTTGTCCCCCTCAGAGTATCACCTAAAAAATCAAAGGGAGCAGTGGCTATAAGTTCCCATAGACGTGGATATCCCATCTGAACCAATTCTTCCGCTATTTTGGTTATCTTTTGTAACCATATTCTACATTCCCGAATACTATCGATTAAGGTTTCTAAGGCCTCTTGAATTTCATCCTCCACAAGATTAAAAACTAATAAGGCTGGATCAAAAAGAAAGCACTTTGGAGTTTTTAACTTCTTTAAACCCGAGAGTTTGGAACAAGTTCTTGGTAAAAGTTTGCGCAAGAAAAAATCCGTTGGGTCTTTCAGCAGTTCATCATACTCATCAGCGTACAAATACTCATCTTCTACATATTGGTATATCTCCGAATCGTCGGGTAATCCATTACCTGGCCATACCCAGTATCTACAGCCTATTAATTCAAAAACCCTAGCAGGATGAACGAGAACCGGAGGACCAAAAGTATCCATATCAAACTCTCTCGCCACTTTAAGCCATGCTTTTTCTAAAGCATCATAATCATACATCATTTGTTTTAAAGTAATTCCGCAATAATATGCAGGGAAAGAAACACCCATAGGTAAAAAAACAGGAACTCTATCGGGTAATTGTAAGATAACAGCTCTAACAAATCGCTCAGTTCGCCTTTTATACTGAAATTTAGCTTCCTCACTCTCAAAGAAAATTCCCTCCGCCTCCGACCATTTCTTAAGCCTTTCCTGCTGCCTTTCGAACCCCATTTCTACCCCCATTATGTTTTTTATAGTCAGTTAATTTTTTACTTAACTTAAAACTTAAAAGGCTTTAGCGGAAGACCACCAGCTACAGGTAAAAGAGCACCTGTAATAAAAGAAGAAAGATCAGAAGCCAAAAATAGTGCAGCATTTGCAATATCCTCGGGTGTACCTATTCTTTGTAATGGGATTTCACTTTTGGCAAGGCTATTAAAAAATTGTTCCCTTTCTTTTTCGTCACTAAATTTCCTAAGAGGTTCGTAGAAAAAAGTTTTTATAGGACCAGGCAAAATAGCATTTACATTGATATTAAAAGGAGCGAGAGCATAAGCAAGATCTAAAGTGAAACCAATTACACCTGCTTTTGCGGAATTATAATGAATACAATGGGCAGGAGGAAATACAGCACCTATGGAAGAAATGTTTATTATTTTTCCATATCTTCTTTTTTTCATAATTGGCACTACAAATTTGCAAAACAAAAATTGGCTTTTCAAATTTAGAGCAATAGTTAAATCCCACTCTTCTTCTGAAATTTCCTCAATAGGAGGAGGTTGAGTTCTCATACCACCTGCGTTGTTTATCAGAATATCGATTTTTTCATACTTTTTAATAGTTTCTTCAACTGTCCTTTTAACGTCCTCAATTTTTGTTACATCACATGGTATAAAAAAAGCTTTCCCTCCTCTTTTTTTAATTTCTTCTACAGTTTTTTCTGCTTCGTCTAAAGCTACGTCAGCGATTACACACAAAGATCCTTCTTCAGAAAATTTTAACGCGATTCCTTTACCTATGCCTTTTGCTCCACCTGTTATTAATGACACTTTTTCTTTCAATAACATATTTCTCCTCCTTTATTTTTTCGGTTTTTTATCTAATAATTATTAAAAACACTTTTATTTTGTCAAGTCTTTTTCTAAAGAGCGTTGGCAGAATCTTCAATTTAAGAATACCTTCTCTTTTGGGCTTCGGGAAAACAGCCCTCTCTATATGTAAAAGGAAAAACTTGATTTCCCTTTTGTGATTTTGAGGCTTTCTGACTCTATTTAAAAGGGGAACGTTTTAAATTGACCTAGGGTTAGATTAAAGGCCTTGCCCCCTAGACTTGATAAACAGTAGGTCCGCGTTTGCCCTATTTTCTATTGTGTTTTAATAACAATCTCCAAAAGAAATGGGAAATTTTGGTACCCAGGTCAAGAAGATAAGTTAAGAGGAGAATAACAAATATCCTTATCCCTATTGATAAAGCAAGAAATCCTATCTTTCATGTGAGAGATCGTTAGTATGATATCAAAATACAGCTTTGGAAAAAGTGGTATTTTAATTTTTACCCCTTCTCTTTGTATCTCTTACGCTGTCTTTACGAGGTACGTACTAAAAATCCTTCTGTTCACGCTTATGAACTGGCAAAGATGTTTATGGTGGTGAGTTTGGTTTTTAGTGGAGCTTATCTTCGGCTAAATGAGGGGCATATTTCTATAAAATATCTTTCTTAGATCTTGGAAAGATCCTGTGCGACGCTTTATCCGTAGGGTAGTGGTTCCATTTGTAGGTTTAATTTATACGCTCTCAATGACTTATAAGGGGGTGAACCGTGGCCGTATATTCCTATATGATGGGGGAAAGAAGCCAGTCCATATGGGCTGAGTCTCATTATTCCATAAAGTTTACGATTCCTTTTGGCTATGGACTCCTTTCTTTAGTTCTTGGTCTAACGTTTATACATGAAGTGAGGAGATTTTTTGCGGTGGAAGCAGGAATAGTCTTGTTTTCTAGTAAGCTTCGCACTCCCCATGATAGGGGGTTCTCATTCCTTATGGTCTCGGCACTGTTTCCGTCCTTACCGGTAGTATTTATTTCGGTCCGGATGCTGTGGATCTTGTTGGAAGAACGACAATTTATTTTTTCAAGAGGCTCTCTTTCCTCTTGCCCTCTTCTTCATGGCATCTATATTTGCTGAGACCCCTATAGGATCAGATGTCTACTAAGCAGCAAGACACTGGGTTGGAAGAATTCAAGGAGGTCTTGTGGCTGCGAGTATTTTTGGAGAAGCAGCAATGGCAGCAGTTAGGGGGCACAGCGGTGGGTGCATTATATCAGTGGGAAAGATAGCGGAACCTGAATTTCGCCGGTATGGATAAGAGAGAGCCTTTGCCCTTGGGGCCTTATGTACTGGAGGAATACTTGGGCCTCTCATTCCTCCCACCATTACTATGTTGATTTTGCCTCTCCTGTATGATGTATCGCTAGCGCAGCTTTTTATCGGGGAATTATTCCAGGTATATTGCTCGCCTCTATGCTTGCCTCCGTAGCACTCATTTTGAGTATCCGTAATCCTCGTCTCGGTCCGCCAAGCGAAAAGTTCTCCTGGAAAGGAAAGTTCCGGGCTCTAAAGAGGATTTGGTACATTATTCTCCTCCTGGCCTCTCTTTTGGTAGCATTTTTTAAAGTCTTGTTACTCCTACCGAAGCAGCAGGCATAGGTTGTTTCTTCTCCTTTATTATTGCCGTTTTCCTTCTATAATTTTAAAATGGAACGTTTGAAGAGGGCCGTTGTAGAGGCAGTGAGAATAAACGGTTTTGTGCTTTTTGTGGTTGTATCTGCGACCTATTTCACCTACCTTGTCGCAAGTTCAGATTTGGGAAAGGCGATTGCTGAGTTTGTAGTACAGAGAGGCCTCCTGAAAATGAAGTTTATGATTATTGTAAACGTGATCTATTTAATAATGGGATGTTTCATGGACAATATTGCGATTCTCCTTTTAACAATTCTTATGTTTGCTCCTACCATAAAGGCTTTACAAATAGATCTTGTATGGTTCGGTATCGTGGCGGTTGTAAATGTATAAATTAGCCTCATTACCCCCTCCTTTTGGGAGGAAAGGAGGAATCCTTTTGCTTACCGAGCCGTCATGAGACGTGGCAAATAAAGAGCAAGGTCAGGGAAAATAATCAAAAGGACTATACCTGCAATCATTGCACCTACGAAAGGCCAAACTCCTTTAAAAATTGCTTCCGTCGGGAGGTTGGTAACCGTCCGAAGGACAAATACATTCATACCTATCGGGGGTGTTACTAGTCCCATTTCCATAAGTATTACCAACAGTACTCCAAACCATATTGGATCAAAACCCAAGCGTAATATCAATGGATATATCAGTGGGAGTGTGAGCACCATCCCTGACATCACATCGAAAAACATGCCTAGAAGCACATAAAAGCCTATAATAATAACAAGTGTCACATATGGAGAAAGCCCAAATTTCGAAACATACTCTGGAAAAGCAAAAGTCAGCTTACTCACACTTATAAACTTTGTAAAAATAAATGCACCAATTATCATTAGGTATATCATGGCTGTAGTGGTAATGGTTTCCATTAATGCTCTTAAAAATTTCTTGTGATCTAAGTAACCACTCAAGGTAGTTATAATTATGGCACCAAATGCTCCAATCGCACCCGCCTCTGTAGGGGTGATAATTCCAGCGTATATTCCTCCAAGAACACACAAAATAAGAGCAACAACCGGACCTATTATGCGGAGGATTAACATTCTTTCTTTCCAAGAAGATTTTGGAGCTCTAGGTCCTGCCGTTGGGTTTAGCGAAATTGTAAAAATTACAGTAAGAATAAATAGAAGCATAAGAATAACACCTGGTATTATTCCAGCGATGAACAAAATTCCTATAGGTTGCTCTGTGAGTAGTCCATATATTACAAATCCTATGCTTGGAGGTATCAGAATAGCCAGACTTCCTGCACACGCAACCGAACCCGCAGCGAGCGTATCGCTGTAACCGCGTTTTTTCATCTCGGGTAAGGCAATCTTCCCCATAGTTGCTGTTTCTGCTAGACTAGAGCCACACATCGCTGCAAATATGGCACAACTAGTAATAGTAGCAATGGCAAGTCCTCCCTTTAGGTGCCCTATCCACCTTTCAACGCCTTCGTATAACCGAGCTCCTATCCCCGAATGTGCAATAATTGCTCCCATAAAAACAAATAAAGGAAGTACGCTAAGCGTATAACTCGCAAGGGTATTATAGACAGTGGTCCCCAATATGGAAATTCCACGTTTAAAACCTTCAATGTATACATAACCCATAAAACCCACAAATGCCATACTTAACCCGATGTCCATTCCGAAGAAAATTAGCAGAAGAAGTACACACAACCCGAGGAGACCCACTGTCTCAGGACTCATTTTCACCCCCTTTTGAAGTTTTCATAATGTTTGAAATAAGCACCAAACAGGTCCACAGGATAGAAAAACCAAGGATAATCCAAAAAGGAAAGCTCGGTACCCCGAGAATGCTCGAAGAGAGCTTAATGCGATAAGCAAAGTTAGCCTCTTTAAAGATCTGATAAGTAACGCATAGCATTACAATGATGCCTAAAAAATCAGTGGCAATATCAACAATTCTTCGTAAACGCGAAGGTAACTTCTGAATGAGTAATTGTATTTTTACCGTCTTTTTTTCAAATATGCAATAAGGTATACCAAGTACAAGACAAACCATCAGGTATTCTGTTATTTCCGCACTACCTAAAATTGGTTTGTTAAAAAAAAACCTCATAAATACATCGCAGACCGTTAATGACATCATCAAAAGAAGGACCACAGTAGCTGCTAACTTCATTTTTATGGAAATAAACTCTATGGTAAAAAAATACCCCCTTTTCCACTTCATCTTCTTTTCACCTTATTTAGCCTATTTTAAGAACGATATTCCTTTATAATGCGTTGTAAGCGATTGTACACCTTTCGCGCTGGAAGTCCCTTGGATTCCATTTCCTCTATCCACTTATAGTGAATTGGTTTCGCAACCTCCCTCCATAGTTTCATTTCCTCTTCGGTGGGATAATATACTGTATGACCTTTACTTTTTGCATACTCTATAATCCTAATATCTTCATTCTTATCAAATTTGTGTATTTCTTTTACCCTCCATTCCATACCTTCTATGATTATGTTCTGAAGATCGGGGGGTAAACTGTTCCATTTTTGTTCATTAAAAATCCACATATTGAGCCCGAAAGACGCATTGACGATTGTATGATACTTGAAGAGGTCCTCTAATTTAAAAACACTAAGCACAGGATTGAGAAAGAAAAGTCCTTCAACAAGGCCTCTTTCCAAACTCGTGTACCACTCTCCAACAGGTATGGTAACAGGTGAGGCCCCGATTTCCTTCAAAAATTCAGCACGTGGTCCCCCTAGTGCGATTATTTTAATTCCTTTTGCATCAGATGGTATTCGTATTAACTTCTTTGTCATGTGAAAGTTATCTCCAGGTATACCGAAAATTCCCATTACTTTGAGCCCCTTGTACTCGGCCCGTAATTCTGGAGATTCGTTAAAAAGCTTTTTATAAACGTCTGTAACCATTTCGTGAGAGGTGAGCCCGAGGAATGGTAGTGAGATAATCCTACCAAGAAGTACAGGGCTGCCGGGAGCGGTAGGGCCAAAATAGGCGATATCCACCACACCAAGCTGGGTTGCGCGGTAATGTTCCGGTTGCTTAATCAGCGTTTCTCCGAAGTAAGGAGTAATCTTAAGTCTACCACGAGCCTTCTCATTTATCATGTCTACCATCCTTTGCGTAAATTGTGCAACCATTGTCTGAGGAGGATCCCACTGGGCAAGTTTTAGCTCGATAACTTGAGTCTGAGCAAATCCAAAGCTAACTACCAAAATGCAAAATACTGCACACACTATCCAACCTACACACTTCATTTCCCACCTCCTTATTTTTGTAATTTCAAAATGTTATTTTATCATAAATTCCATAAGATTTCAACCTTTAGTTATAAATCTCAGGTGCATGGGTATAAACATAGGTACCACTTTGGAGAAGGAGGAACAGAGAGGGTAGAAGCTGCCCATCTCATCCTTGAGGTCTTTCGCAGGGCTGAGGTACCCTGGGATCGT
>Ga0065718_1000276_pt2 | contig 21543 bp, 28 predicted proteins | sample GBSCel77sediment_2_FD_59105 | JGI IMG/M metagenome (GOLD analysis project Ga0065718, IMG submission 59105) | Hot spring sediment microbial communities from Great Boiling Spring, Nevada - cellulolytic enrichment CS 77C v3 (version 3) | ecosystem: Environmental > Aquatic > Thermal springs > Hot...
GTGCCTTGGAAAAGCTAATAGCTGATGGAAGAATTCACCCCGCACGTATCGAGGAAATGGTTGATAAGGCGACAAGAGAGGTGGAAGATGATATCAGAAAGGCTGGGGAGGATGCGGTTTTCGAAGCTAAAGTTGGAAAGATGCATCCCGAGATAGTTAAGCTGCTCGGTAAGCTGAAATATAGGACGAGCTATGGACAAAATATGCTTATCCATTCTCTTGAGGTTGCTTACATCGCGGGGGTAATGGCAGCCGAGCTTGGAGAAGATGTGCTCTTAGCTAAGAGAGCCGGTCTGCTTCACGATATTGGGAAAGCGGTAGATGCAGATTTTGACGGAACGCATTCTCAGATAGGTGCTGAGCTCGACTAAAAAATATGGAGAGCCACCTGAGGTTGTGCATGCTATAGAGGCACATCATAATGAGGTGGAACCTCAGACGGTCTTGGCTGTTTTGGTTCAGGCGGCTGATGCTATCTCTGCTTCTCGACCTGGTGCAAGAAGAGAAACGTTCGAGGAGTATATAAAGAGGTTAGAGAACCTGGAAAAGATAGCTACATCCTTTAGTGGCATTGAGAAAGCTTATGCTATCCAAGCTGGAAGGGAAATAAGGGTCATCGTTAAGCCTGAGGTTGTGGATGATGTTCTTTCTGCAAAACTTGCTTATGATATAGCGAGAAGGATAGAAAGTGAGTTGAAATATCCGGGGCAAATAAAGGTTACTGTTGTGAGGGAGACGAGAAGCGTTGACTATGCCCGCTGATAAAAGGTTGAAGGTTCTCTTTATAGGAGATATAGTGGGTAACCCGGGGAGGAGGGCGCTTGAGAAACTCCTCCCCTCTTTAAAAGAGGAGTTCAACCCTGATGTAGTGATAGCTAATGGAGAAAACGCTGCAGGTGGGTTTGGTCTTACACGGGGCGTTGTAGAGGAAATATTGGCTTTGGGGGTTGACGTTATTACAACGGGGAACCACGTTTGGGATAAGAAAGAGGTTCTTGAGCTATTTAAGGAGAATAAGTATCCCATATTAAGGCCTTACAATTATCCATTGAGGACGCCTGGTAGAGGTTGTATCGTGCTTGAGAAAATCATTGTCGTTAATCTGCAAGGTAGAACGTTTATGCCCTCTATTGATTGTCCTTTCTATAGGATGGAGGAGCTCTTGGGCCAACTTGATGTGAGGAAGCCTATCTTGGTTGACTTCCACGCTGAGGCTACTTCGGAAAAGCTTGCCTTTGCGTATTGCTTTGATGGCAAGGTTTCTGCTGTTGTGGGGACACACACACATGTGCCTACAGCGGATGCTCGAATTTTGCCTAAGGGGACATCTTATATAACGGATGTAGGAATGACTGGACCTGTAAATTCCATAATAGGTATGGACGTGGAAAAAGTCTTAAGACGCTTCTTAACTGGTATCCCTGAGAAGCTTGAGGTAGCGAAAGGGCAAGNTTCATTACAAGGGGTTGTCATTGAAATCGACCTTGATACTCTGAAATCCCTATCTATTAGAAGGGTTGAAAGAACTTTAGAGGCGGAGTAACTTAAGGGGGGGAAGCTTGTACAAGCTTCCCCCCCTTAAGTTTTACTAATTCTTGTTGCTTTCCGTGGCTTTCTCTTTAGGCTTAGGTTCATTGTCTTGATTTGTAGTGCTTGTAGCTTCATTCTCAGGCTTTACAGTTTGACTTTCAGTGGTTTCTCCCTGAGGCGATGGCGGAAGAGGCGCTAAGCTAGGATCAGGATACGTTATATTAGCCTTTTCTCTCAGAGAAAGAATAAACTTTCTGCGTGCTTCTAAGCCCTCAGTGTATTTAAGAATATTTTCAATATGATCTTTTACTTCCTCATAGGTTTTTTGACGAGATGGGGTTATCGAAAAGACATATCCTACCCATGATGCTTCTTCACTCTTTATTATGAAGGGGCTATTTTCTTTTAATTCTTTTTCATTTTGCGAAAAGGCTTTTGGAAGCTCAGATAGGCTTCTCTTCTCCGGTTTCGTTTCTGGATAAAGTTCTTCCCACTTCTTGCCGCTTGCTAACTTTTTGTAAAACTCCTCAGCTTCACTTTGGTTGTTGAAGATCTTGTAGACTATCTCGTACTTCTTAGGTTCCACAAACGCGCTCTTGTACTTTTCGTACAGGTCCTTTACGCTTTTTTCCTCAACCTTTACACCTTCCTGGACCCTCTGTAAGATCTTATTAACCGTTATTTCCCTTTCTAATTCTCGTCTAAGGTCTGATATAGCTATCCCTTGTCTTTGAAGGAAGCTGAGAAACTCTTCCTTCGTTGGGAACCTCTTTTCAATTACGGTTATCGCCTCATCTATTTCCTTGGAAGATGCCTTTAGGCCTTCTTTAACTGCTTCCTGATAGAGGAGCTCGTAGTTTATCAATGCCTGTAGAACATTTCTTCTTATGTTTTCAAAATCCTCTTTCGTTAAGTTTTTAAGGTCTTCTGTTTTGTAATTTGAGAGTTCGTTTCTTAAAGCTGAGTTTAAGAGAGCGACTGAAATCGGAACACCATTAACTATGGCTGCAGCGGTTGTTGATGCTGGTGCTGTTCCTCTGCCTCGCGTATAGATGCCATATCCTATATAGATTGATAAAAGCAAAGAAAACAGCGACTATGATGAAGATAAGTTTCATCTGGCTTCTTAAGGTCTTGAACATGTTTATTACCTCCTTTATATCTTTTAACCCTGCTTCTTAGAATTATACCATAAAGGTTTGATATAATTCTTATGAGAGTTAGTAAAAGGGGGTGTCTTTATTGGAATTGTCTTATGAAGAGCTTAGAGTTAGGTGTCCCTTGGATTACTTTTGACTTCAACACTACTGAGGATATAGAACCACTTAAGGAAGGCATAATAGGGCAGGATAGGGTTGTCAAGGCGGCTAAATTTGGTCTTAAAGTAAAGAGTCCTGGCTACAATCTATTTTTTGTTGGCATAACTGGAACGGGTAGAACAACCTATGCTAAGAAGGTTGCTCAGGAGGTAGCGTTGACGGAACCTACACCACCAGATTGGTGTTATGTTTATAACTTTAAGAATCCTTCACGTCCTATAGCTTTGGCTTTTCCAGCGGGTAAGGGTGTGGAGTTTAGGAGGGATATAGAGGAGCTTCTTGAAGAGCTTAGGATAAGGATTCCCAAGGCTTTTGAGGGAGAGGAATTTGAGGCCAAGAAAAGGACTGTATTTAAGGAGCTCCAAGAGAAGGTATCTGAGCTTATGGAGGCGCTTAATCGAGAAGCTGAGCTTCTTGGATTTGCGTTGAAGAGAACCCCTACAGGTTTTATAAATATTCCGTTAATCGATGGTAGAGAGATGACGCAAGAGGAGTTTAATACTCTTCCTATTGAGAAAAGGAAGGAGATCGAAGTTAGATCGCTCGAACTGCATGAAAAGAACCATGCAGGTCATGAGGGAAGTCCAGCGCTTGGAAAAGGGAGGCCAGGGATAAGATAAAAAGGTTAGAGAGGGAGCTGTGCGTCTTTGTTATAGGGGGGCTATTTAAGGATTTGAAAGAGAAATATGTGGAACTTCCTAAGGTTGTAGCTTTCTTAGAAGATATGATGGAAGATGTGGTTGACCACTTGCATGACTTTCTCGTGAGCGAAGAGGGTGACCCCAAAAAGGCACAGCCTTCTTTTGATAGATATAGGGTAAATCTTTTGGTGGATAACTCCTGCCTTGAGGGGGCTCCGGTTATATTTGAGAGCAATCCTACTTACTATAACCTCGTGGGAAAGCTTGAATATGAGCAGAGGATGGGTTTTCTGTTTACTGATTTCACTAAGATAAAAGCTGGGGCTGTTCATAAGGCAAACGGAGGCTATCTTATACTTAATGCTCTTGATGTTTTAAGAAACTTTGGTGCCTGGGATGCTCTAAAGAGGGTTCTTAAAACTAGTGAGGTTAGAATAGAGAATATAGCTGAACATGTGGGGCTCATACCAATATCGGGTTTGGTTCCTGAGCCTATACCGGTTAAGGTTAAAGTTTTGTTGTATAGGTTCTCCATTGATATATCACCTTCTTTCATTGTTTGATGAGGATTTTAAAAAGCTCTTTAAAATAAAAGTAGATTTTGATGTTGAGATGGATAGGAACGAAGATAATGTGAAACAGGTTTGTGCCTTTATATCCCATTACTGTAGGGAAGAGGGGTTATTGCACTGTGATAGGACTGCTTTGGCTGCCTTGATAGACTATAGCAGTGAGCTTGCGGAAGATCAGAAAAAGCTTTCCACCAGGTTTAGTGATCTTATAACCGTCCTTGTTGAGGCTGACGCTTGGGCTCGGTTGGATAAAAGTGAATATATAACGGAAAAGCATGTTAAAAAGGCGATTTATGAGAAAAGGTATCGTGAGAATAAGTATGAGGAAAAGTTAAAAGAAATGTTCGCTCGTGATCAGATCATTGTTGAAACAGAGGGAGAAAAGGTGGGCCAGATAAATGGGCTTGCAATTCTCAACATCGGTGATTTACTTTTTACGGAAAACCTAGTAGAATAACAGCTACAATTCATCTTGGTCAGAGAGGGGTTATAAACATAGAGAGGGAAAGTAGGATGAGTGGGAAAATACATGATAAAGGGGTGATGATTCTCTACTAATTTCATGGCTTCTCGATATGACTAAAGATTTTCCATTGACTCTATCTGCAAGCATATGTTTTGAGCAGCTTTATGAGGGGGTTGAGGGGGATAGTGCTTCTGCTGCGGAGCTTTATGCGCTTCTCTCTGCCATATCTGGGATACCCTTACGACAGGATATTGCGATCACAGGTTCTGTTGATCAGAAGGGTAATATTCAGCCGATTGGTGGTGTTAATAAGAAAATAGAAGGGTTCTTCGATTTCTGCAATATAAGAGGGTTAACTGGTAAGCAGGGGGTTATAATTCCTTATCGAAACAAGGAAAACCTTATGTTAAGAGAAGATGTCGTCGATGCTGTTAGAGAGGGGAAATTCCATATTTATGCTATAAGGACCATAGATGAGGGGGTCGAGATATTAACAGGAGTTGCACCAGAAAAGTTCCATGAGATTGTAGAAAGAAAGTTAAGAGAAATGGCAGAAACTTTAAGGGATTGGGGAAGGAAGAAGGAAGAAAAGGTTGAGAAGGAGGAGAATGAAGAGGAAGGTGATAGGATATAGGGGATTTGCTTAAAGGATGTCCGTGGGGACATCCGCTGATAGTGTTGGAGGTAGTGGATTCTACTCAGGAAGAGGCGAAGAGGCTTTATAGAAAGGGAAAACTGGTTGACGGGACTATAATATGGGCTAGAGAGCAAACTTCGGGTAGGGGAAGACATGGTAGGTGTTGGGTTTCTCCGCGTGACATGGGTTTATGGTTTACTGTGGCGTTTAAGCCATCCTTACCGTCTTCCAAACTTCAGCTTATATGTTTAGCTGCGGGTTTATCTTTGTGTTATGTGTTTAGAGATTTGGGATTAGATGCTTGGCTTAAGTGGCCTAATGATGTTCTAGTTTCTGGTAAAAAGAATATGTGGTATACTGACTGAGGGCATATTTGAAGGAGATAAATTGGAGTTTTGTCTTTTAGGGATTGGCGTGAATTTGAAAGATATTCCTGGTGATTTTAATGCCACATCAGTTGAAGGGGAGATGGGACATCCGATAAATCCTTTAGATTTGCTCGTTAAGATCGTTTTTAAGCTTTGCAAAGGTATTGAGAAACTCGAGTTTAACCCGGATTTGGTTTTGTCCGAATATGGTTCCCTTTGCTCAACCATTAGGTAAAACCGTTAGTTTTAAGAAGGATGAGTAAAATTTTTATGGGTAAGGCCTTAGGGTTGGACCCTAATGGTGGGTTGCTGTTAGATGTCAATGGAACTATAGAGATTTTGTACTCAGAGCTAGTTGAAGAGGTGAGAGCTTCTGAAATTGAAGGTTAGCGAGTTAGTTCGCATTGCGAAGAATGGTTCTTCCCAAGCTTGGAAGGAGCTCGTTAAAATATATATTTGCCCACCATTAGGGCGATAGCTNAAAAGTATTTTATTCCTGGTGCAGATCCTGAGGATGTGGTGCAGGAGGGCTTACTTGGTTTGTTGAAAGCTGTTAACTCTTTTGATGCTTCCAAAAATGAAGATTTCAGTCTCTTTTTAGAAATGTGCGTTAAGAGACAGATCATAAGTGCTCTAAGGCGGGCTACGCGGCAGAAAGACATTCCTCTAGGAAAGCAAGTTCCACTCAATGAAACTCTCTCTTTAGCTCTTAGTGGAAATATTGGAGATTTTAACTTTGATACTTTCTTGAGAAGCCTTCAGTTTTATCTGAGTGACTTGGAAATTGAGATTCTTAAGAGATATCTTGAAGGAAAAGCTTATGGTGAGATAGCTCAGGAGTTAAAGTGCAGCATTAAAACTGTTGATAATGCTCTCCAAAGGATAAAGAGAAAACTTAGGAAGAACTTTGTCTCTCTTTAACTTCAATTATAAATTCTGCTGCCATGCGTGCTACTTCAGCGCATAAAAGAGCACACTTTTCGGGTCCTCCGTTCCTAATCCACTCTTCTCTATCTTGAGGGTTCCAAAAGTCGTAGCTTTTTCCAACGAGCTTTTTAAGAAGTTCACGACATTTAAATTGCTCAAATTTTTCGTTAAATTTTTGAAAGAACTGACGCGCTAGTTTCATAACTGTTGCATATTTCTGAGTATCTTGAGGCTTTTCTGGGCCAAAAGCTAAACCTATAGCCATTAGAGCACCTGTGAGAGTACCGCATACTTCTCCCATCCTTGCTATACCGCCTGGAAGAGTAGAGCTAGCTTTAAAGCAGTATTCGAAGGCGTCTTTAGGTACTAAGTATAGATGGTCGTTTATAGCTGAAAGTACAGATCGCGTACAACCGCTATAGGACCTTTCATAGTTATAGGCAGATCTTGCTATAGCGTCTAAAATTTTCTCCTTAGAGGCGGGAGGAATAGAGGGGTCACGATAGATAGATTCGTTTCTTTCTAGTCTTAGTTCATCTAAGATGTCTGGCATTTAAAATCACCTCCTTGTATAAATTATACTACAGTTTTAAGGTGGTGAAATTAAGATGTCGTTCCTTAAAGTGTATGCTCTAATATTGGCAGGAGGGGAAGGAATTAGATTTGGTGGTGATGTTCCGAAGCAGTTTCTTGATCTTAATGGTAGGATGGTTTTTGAGTGGGCTATAGACTCTTTTGAAGTTAGCGATAAGGTAGATGAGATTTTTCTCATTATTAACAGTAAGTATAAGCATTTAGCTGAGGAAATCTTAAAGAGTGGTAGATATAGAAAACTTAGAGGATTCTCGATAGGAGGAGAAACGCGACAGGATAGTGTGAGGATTGGTTTGGGGCTCATAGAGGATGATGAGGGGGTTGTTTTGATTCATGATGGTGTTCGTCCATTTGTTCCTCTTGAGGACATAAATAGGTTAGTAGAGGAGCTTAAAGATAAAAAAGACAGTTGTTCTTGCTTCTCCTGCAAAGGAAACGATGGCAATAGCCTTTTCTTCATTAATTCCTGTTGTTGAATCTATTCCTCAACGGGATAAAATATTTGCTCTTCAGACTCCTCAGGGTTTTCGCCTTTCTCTCATAAAAGAAGCGCATGTTAAGGCTTGGAACGAGGGTTTTAAGGGTGCTTCTGATGACTGTAGCCTTATTTTAAGGTATTTTAAGGATGAGAAAGTATATCTCATTTCGGGGAGCCCTTATAATATAAAGATAACTTATCCTTTGGATGTTGAAATCGCGAGGGTACTAATCTCTAAGCTTAGAAAGTGATAAGGGGCGTTCTTAAAGAAGAACGCCCCTTATTTGTTATCCCTTTGCTATAGGAGCTTCTTTGCGGAAAGGCTTCAAGCTTAATAACTTGGTTGCTATGGGGTAAATTAGTATAGAGTATATAGCTACAAGCATAGATGTTGATATAAGCCTTGGAACAAGAAGGACTGTAAAGGGCACCTTATATATGGTTGTCAAACCGTATGTAGTGAGCCCAATGCCAGCTACAATTTCGGTTAAAATTATAGAGATTAAAAGAGAACGGAAGGTAAGCTGTTTGTTTCCTAAAAGCTTTAAGAAGAGAGGAGGTAGAAGCCCTCTGCATACTGATGCTAGGAATATGAATGGATTCGGAAAAGCGGCTCCAAATGTGTTAAACCAGAAGCCTATTATGTCTGCAAGTCCTCCGACCATTGCTCCTGCCCAAGGGCCAAGCAGAATTCCGCTTAAGTATATAGGTACGGCTCCAAACCCCAGTCTTATGTATGGGGTCAGCATAAAACTTGCAAATCGAGTGAGGACAATACTTATTGCCATCAGGATCCCGCCATGGACGATGTAAGATGTGGAAATTCTCATCGTGCACACCTCCTTTCCTCAAAGATGGGCAGAGACTGCCACATCTTTAAGGAAAGAGGATGAGGGTTTAGTGAAGATGTGGCAGCGGATGCGACATCACAACGCAGGTAACTTCTTAAGTTACCTTTCATCCAGGGGCAACATCCCATCCCCTGGCACTTAACGTGTGATGCCTACTCTGCCAAAGCTAATATTACTACAAAACTAAATAAGATTCAAGCTCTATTTTAAAAAGCTTTTCTGGAAAAAATCTTTACTTTATGCTATAATCTATGGTCGGATGTTTTACTCTTATAAATGAGGAGGTGGGTAAGTTGTCAAGTTTAATAGTTTTGATAGCGGCGGCGGTCTATCTTGTAGCTTACTTCACCTATGGCAAGGGACTTGAGAAAAACNTGGTTAAAGCAGATCCCCAAAGGAAAACTCCTGCTGTAGCTTTAAAGGATGGTGTGGATTATTACCCAGCTCATCCCTTCGTTCTTTATGGGCATCACTTTGCATCTATAGCTGGTGCTGGTCCGATATTGGGTCCTGCTTTGGCTATGGCTTGGGGATGGTTTCCTACTTTGATCTGGGTTTGGCTTGGTAATATATTTATCGGTAGCATCCACGACTATTTATCTCTCATGGCTTCGGTGAGATACGAGGGGAAATCCATTCAGTATGTTGCTGGAAGGATAATGAGCAAGAGAACTTCTTACATCTTTGAGCTATTCGTTTACTTCGCCCTTATTCTAGTTGTTGCTGCTTTTACGGTTACACTGGCGCAAACATTTACGGCTAATCCTGCAATTCCCACTGCTTCAATAGGTTTTATAATTGCTGCTGTTATAACTGGATACCTGATGTATAGAACCAAGTTAGGCATGAGGGTTGGAACTATTATAGGTATTATACTTTTGGTCATTTCCATTTGGATTGGGTATCATGTTCCAATAAAATTATCGACTCATACCTGGTATGTTCTTACGCTAATTTATATCGTATGCGCAGCGTCTTTACCAGTTTGGATTCTCCTTCAACCTCGCGATTATCTTAACGCTTATATTCTCTGGGTTGGTCTTATTTTGGGAGGCATATCTTTCCTCGTGCTTGCTAAAGGGTTCGCTTTCCCTGCCTTTACTACCTTTAGTCCTAATATAGTCGGTGGTAAGCCTTCTCCCTTCTGGCCAGCGGTTCCCCTTGTAGTAGCTTGTGGGGCCCTTTCTCGGGTTTCATTCCCTCGTGGCTTCTGGGACTTCGTCCAAAACAGCTTGATAGCGAGTTAAGCGGTTTGCTTGTAGGTTATGGCTCTATGTTTACCGAGGGATTTCTCTCCACTATAGTTGTTACCTCTATAGCGGTATTTGGCTTCTCTGTTTTGGAAGGGGCAGCTGAAAAGATATCAGGAATGGGAATCAATTTGGATATGTTGAAGGCTGGAGGAGCCTATTTAGGTCAAAATTATCTTAAAGCTGCTGGAGCGGTTGGCGGTCCGTTAGGACCTTTCTATTCTGGATATGCTAAAGGGCTTGAGGAGGTCTTAGGGATTCCGTTTAAGTTGGGTAGGACCTTTGCTGGTCTATGGGTTTCTTGCTTTGTTTTAACTACGCTGGATACCACAAATAGGTTAGCGCGCTTTGCTTGGACTGAGATCTTCGAGCCTCTTCGCAAGAGTTCTCCTGGCTTGCATGCGGTCATTACCAATAGGTGGATTGCTTCCCTTGTAGCAGCGGTTTTAGGTGTTGGCCTCGCTTGGGGGGGGGCGTCTTAACCTACTTTGGCCAGCTTTTGCGGGAGCAAACCAGCTTCTTGCCTCTATAGCCTTGCTTACAGTGGCTATTTGGGCAACTAACGTCCAAAAGGCCTCTTCAGGATATAGGCTAGCGGTTTTGATCCCCGGACTTTTCTTATGGGTAACTGTTACTGCAGCTTTACTCTGGTTCCTTATCGTTGTTGTTCCCGCTCAAACTGGTATGGTCAAATATAGCGTTGGAACGATTGTAGCTGTAATGCTTCTTCTTAACTTCCTGCTGCTTCAGGATTTCTTCAAGGCTCTTAAGAGAGGCCCGGAGGCTTTAGAGGTTACAAAATGAATCTATTTAAGCTATTTAAAGATTTTTTGAGGGGGTTTTGCCAAGGTCTTAGAGAAAATGCGGTAAGCTTGATAGAGCTTGAGTGTGCCGAGTATGAAAATATATTTGCCCTTTTAGTGGTTGGGGGACTAGTGGGGATACCCAGTCCCCCAACCACTTTAACTATACGTATTCTTCCCCTTTTGGAACGAGAGATGAAGGTTATGTCTTCTATAACGCTTAATCTTGATGATCTCTTCGGTAGAATTGTGGGGTATTTTGAGGTATGAAAGTTAAATTTTTCGTTGGCAAAGGTGGGGTTGGGAAAACGAGCGTTGCAGCTTCATACGCGGCTTACTTATCATCTAAGGGGTATAGAACCCTCATAGTTTCTCTTGATCCTGCTCATAACTTGGGCGATATCTTAGATTTCGCTTTATGCGATGATGTAACTAGAGTGGATGATGATCTTTTCGCAAGGGAAGTAGACATAGATAGGGAGATAGCTCGCTATCTATCTAAGATAGCTGCTGGCCTTAAGGCGACGTATAGGTATCTTTCTGTGCTTAATCTGGAAGGTTATATCGATATTCTTAAGTTCTCTCCAGGGATGGAAGAGCAGGCTATTCTTGAAGCTATTAAAAGACATATTTTTTCAGGCGAATTTGATTTTGTTTTGTTTTGATACGGCTCCAACAGGTCACACGTTGAGAGTTTTAAGCCTACCTTCTGTGTCACTTATATGGGTAGAGGAGCTGATCAAGGTCAGAAGGGTGATACTTGATAGACGTAGAATGATTGAGAGGGTTAAGGGGAAAATGCCCGATTCTCCACCTTCGGAGGAAGAGGAAGATGAGGTTATGAAGGAGCTTAAGAGAATTAAAGAGGAATGCTTAGCTATTGAGGAGAAGCTTAAAAGTGAAGATGTTACTTATATACCGATTTTAAATGCGGAAGAGGTTCCCCTTATTGAAACAGAAAGGTTGGTTTCTTTTTTAAGGCGTTTTGGCATGCATATTGAAAGGATAATCGTGAATAAATACATGCCGGAGAGGATACCTAAGCAGGCTGAGGTCATTAAAGAGATATTTAAGAAGTTCAAGGATTATGAGATAAAAGTCATACCTTACATGGATGTTAGCCCAAGGGGCTTAAAGGCCTTAAGGGAGGTTTGCCTTACTTGTCTGATATAAATATTCTCTTGATATTCATAATTGGATCAGCCATGCTTACGCTTCAGTTTTTTAAAGGAAGAAGGATAAATATAGTCCTAATGAGAACTTATTTGAGTGAGATCGAGTCTATCCTTCGTATAAGGGATAAAGAGTATACATGGATAGGGGGATANGTGGGCTTTAAAGCAGGTTATAAGATCGAAAATCCCCTCTTTTCTTCTTTTTGAGGTTTCCCTCATTTTAGCGCCTCGTCAAAGTTTACTTTATTTACCAATCTCCTTGCTCATCTTTAAGGGGGACAGGGCTTTCTTCTTACTTACACCTAGGGATGGTAAGATCTCAAGTGAAGTTCACCTTATAAGGGAGGATGCTTTCTGGTTTACCCCTAAAATTAGAAGGAGGGGAGAGTTGCGCGAAAGGTCCCTTTCTATACTTGGGGTTAACTTTAAGGCTCTTTATGAGAGTGAAAGCTCCCTTGATAGGCTTTTAAGGATCTTCAGAAAATATAAGGGGGATGTTAGGATCGTGAAGCATTTAGCTTTGGTTCCTTCTACGAACAGAGTATATCTGCACCTTAAGCCTAGGGTTGGAGAGTTAAAGCCCTTTCTTAAACTTATCTTGGATGACTTAGAAGTTTAAGTTGAGGGAATTGCGAGGGTTGACGTTGACATAGCTTTGTATGCTGGTTAAAATATCAAAATGAGACGTGGAGGTGGTAAGAATGGAAGAGAATATCATCGAGGAGATAAAGAGGATTGAGGCAGAAGCCGAGGAGATAGTTAAGGAAGCTAGAAAGAAAGCAAGGGAGATTATAGAGGAAGCTAATAACAGAGCGGTTGAGATGCTTGCCGAAGCAAGAAGGGAGTCCATGAGGATAAGGAGGAGAGCGGTTCAGGAAGGAAGAGAGGAGGGAGAAAAGCTTCTTACGGAGATGGTTCAAGAAGGAAGGGAGAAAGCCCAGCGTTTTGAGGATAGTTATGCTCATAAGGTTGAAGAGGTGGCTAACCTTTTATTGAAAGAGGTGCTTGATAGATATGGCAGTTAGCGAGATGTTAAAGCTGAGAGTTATATCTCACAAATCGGTTAAGGATGAGATAGTCGATTCCCTATTAAGAATGGGGATTGTAGAGTTTGTGGATTTGCCGTCGGTTTTGAGCGAGAAGATCCAGGATCTAAGTTTGTATAGGGAGGGGGACGGAAAAGCTATTTCCGAAGTGGAGACCTTTCTTAATGATCTTCGTCTTGCTATAGATTTCCTTGAGAGTGCGAACGAGAATAAAAGAGGTTTAATCGATTCTTTGCTGGGAGAGAGGATATGTGTTTCAAGAGTGGAGTTAGAGGAGAAGGTTAAAAGGGTAAGCTATAAAAACATAGTTGAGGAGATAAGGNGCATTGAGAGGAAGCTTGCCGATCTTAAAATTAGGAAAGCCCAGCTTCTCTCTGANAGGGATCTATTAGAATCTTGGAAGGAGTTAGATATNCCCCTTGAGTTCTTTGAGGAGGGGACTTTGAAGACCGCTGGATTAATTGGCTCTCTGAAACTTGAGGAATTTGAGAGGTTCTCTAAGGACCTTGGGGAGAACCTCTCTCTGTGGCAGATGTTTCCTCTTCCATCTTCGCCTGGTGAAAGGGCATTCGCGCTAGTTTATTTAAAAGAGGAAGCTGAAAAACTTCAAGCGATACTCAGGGGTTACGGTTTTAATGCTTTTACTGTTCCTAAGAGAAAGGGCACACCTAAGGAGGCGATTAAAGATATAGAAGAGGACATTTTAGANCTCGAAAGGGAGAGGGAGAGCATCTTAGCCAGGCTAAAGGAATATCTTGTCTTTTTAAACGATATGAAAATCATCTACGACTACATTTCCATAGCTCTTGCTAAGCAAAAGGCAACTTCCAATTTTCTAGCTACTTCTAAAGCTTTCATGTTTGAGGGGTGGGTTAGAAAAAAGGATAGAGAGAAGGTGGAAGGACTCTTTAGCAGATATGAGGGTTTGATAGCTTATAGTTTTGAGGAACCATCATTCCAGGATGATGTTCCAGTTGTAGTGGAGAATCATCCAGTGATAAGACCTTTTGAGGTTTTGACAAGCCTTTACGGTCTTCCACTTTATGGGAAAGACATAGATCCCACTCCTTATCTTGCTCCGTTCTTTTTCGTTTTCTTTCGGGTATGTGTCTCTCTGATGCTGGTTATGGTCTTGTAATGACCCTGCTTATAACATGGTTTCTTTTAAAAGTACGGCGTTAGAATGTCTTTTAGCGTTAAGAGATTTCTCTCACTTCTTCTTTTGGGGAGCATTTCTACCATTATATTTGGAGCCCTTCAGGGAACTTGGTTTGATGGTTTATTTGATCAAGTCTCTTGGTTGAAGCCTTTAGGAAGTGTTTTAAACAAGGTAAAGCTTATTGATCCTTTAGAAGATCCCATGAGGTTTTTGGGTATATCCCTAGCTCTGGGTATAATACACATATTCTTAGGGGTTGTTCTTAAGGCTTATGTTAATATAAAACAGGGGAACCTTAAAGATGCTATTTATGATCAAATTGGCTGGCTTTGGTTCCTCTCATCTTTGCTATTCTTTGGAGGGGTGAATGCGGGTTGGATATACATCTCCTTGTACAGATTCTCGCAGGTTATGGTTCTGTTAAGTGCTGTCTTCTTAATATTGACTCAGGGAAGAGGTGAAAAGAACCCACTTAAGAGAGTAGTTAAGGGGGTTTTAAGCCTTTATGGTGTAACAGGTTATTTGAGCGATGTTCTATCCTATAGCAGAATACTAGCTCTAAGCTTAGGTAGCGCAGTAATAGCTATGATAGTTAACATGCTTGCAAAGATGGTTTCTAATGTTCCGATCGTTGGTATTATAGTAGCTCTTGTGATCTTGATTGTAGGTCATTCATTGAGTCTTTTAGTCAACGCTTTGGGGGCTTTCGTTCACTCAACTCGTCTTCAATATGTTGAGTTTTTCAGTAAATTTTATTCTGGAGGAGGCAAGGCTTTTGAGCCCTTTGCTATTAAAACCAGGTTTACTGATATCGTAGATTAAAAAGGGGGTATGTGAAAGATGGAATTGAGCACAGCCATAGCCATATGTGGAGCTGCCTTAGCTGCAGGATTAGCTGGTTGCGGTTCCTCTCTGGGGGTAGGTATCGCAGGAGAAGCTGGAGCTGGCGTTCTAACTGAAGATCCTAAAAAGTTTGGGTTGGTTCTCTTNCTTCAAGCGCTTCCAGGNACACAGGGTATATATGGGCTTCTCGCTGGCTTTCTTATAATGAATAAGATAGGGTTACTTGGGGGGCAGCTTGTTAGCCTTACGATCCAGCAGGGATTGGCAATAGCCTTTGCAGCTTTGCCCGTTGGAATAGTTGGCTTGGTTTCAGGGATAGCGCAGGGGAAGACTTCAGCGGCATCTATTCAACTTATAGCTAAGAGGCCTGAGGAGGCTGGTAAAGCTGTAATTTTACCTGCAATGGTAGAGACATATGCGGTTTTAGGGTTGCTTATGACTGTGCTTCTTCTTAACGGCATTAAGATTTAGGGAGGCAGGAGAGATGTCCCTAGAGGAGATAAAGCTCAAGATTATAGGAGACGCCAAAAAGGAAGCGGAAAAGATACTCAAGGAAGCTGAGCTTAAGAGGGAGCAGATAATAAGGGAAGCGGAGCTTAAGGTAAACGAGATAATTCAAAAAGCTAAACTTGAGTTTGAGGAGATTAAAAGACGTGAAATAGAGAACAAAAAGATCGTGGCTGAGCTTGAGGTAGGAAAACAAATGCTCTTGGCGAAGAGAACCTTACTTGAGAAGGTGTTTAATAAGCTGCAGTCTAAGCTTGAAAATCTTCCAAAGCATGATTATATTGCTTTCTTTGAGAGATTGCTTAATAAAGCTGTTGAGACGAAGGAGGAAAGCGTGATCTTAGGTAGGGAGGAGATGCTTCTAAACGGGAATTTCTTCCAGGAATTGAATAAGAGAAACGGATGGAACCTTAAGCTATTGAGCTCACGTGGAAACTTTAGAAGAGGGTTAATCCTGACGCAGGGAGACATAGATGTAAATTTATCCATCGAGGCTATATTGAAGGAGATCAGGGAGAAGTGGGAAGATGAAATCGTAAGNAAGCTTTTCTCAGAGGAGGTTAGTTATTAAGGTGGAAAGGGACTTCAGGTATACATACGCTGCTACTCGTATAAGGTGCCTGGAAAAAGAACTTTTGCCGCTTTCTTTCTTCCATAGACTTATAGGAGCATCTTCCTTATCTGAGGTTAGAAAAATTTTAGAGGAGACCGTTTATGGAATTAGAGAAGGAGAGGAATTTGACGTTCTTTGGGAAAGGGAGTCTAGGAGAACCTTGTCTATAGTGAAGGATGTACTGCCTAATAAAAGGTTAAAGGATTTCTTCTCTTACTCCTACGATATCTTTAATCTTAAGGTTTTGCTAAAGAATAAGCTTTTAGCGAAGCGAGGTATGAAGAAAAACTGGGATATACTGGTGGATATGGGAACCGTTCCTGTAGACAAAATGATATCCATAGTTGAGAACGAACAGTATGTTTACCTCCCCTTTCACAAAAAGGATAGCGTTTACATTATTTGGGATCTTCTGGATAGAATGGAGAAAGCAGAGCTGGATACCAAGTTCGTAGACCTCTTTTTAGATAAGCTTTACTTTAACTTCATGCTTAACGAAGCTAGGGAGATGGGTGAATCCTTTTTGGTGGAATATATTAAGCTTCTCATAGATTTAACGAATATAATGACCTTCTTCAGGGCAAAATTTGCTGGAAGGAGCAAGAGCTTCTTATCTGATGTTTTGATCTCTGGAGGATTCGTGGATGAAGATAGGCTCGTGGATGTATATCAGGATAACCTGGATTCCTTCGTTAAGGTGCTTCATTACTCTCCCTATAGTGGGTTGGTTGAGAAGATGGCGGCACTTTTTGAGCAAGGGCAAGACTTGGCTTCTTTAGAAAAGCTTAAAGATAACTATTTGATTGAGACCTTAAAAAATTGTAAATTTGTGATGTTTGGTATACAACCCATAGTTGCCTTTATGGTTGCTAAAGATATGGAGATTAAGAACCTTAGGATAGTCATAACGGGTAAGCAAGCTGGTCTTTCTGAGGGTATCTTGAAGGAGCGATTGAGATATGTCTACGTTTAAGATTGGGATGATAGGTGATTATGAGACTTCTATAGGCTTTAAAGCAGCGGGGATAGATACTTACATCGCTAAAGTTCCGGCTGAGGCTAAAGCTATGCTTCTTGCCTTGGCTAAAGAAGGTTATGGGATCGTTTTTGTGACTGAAGAAATCGCTTCCCTGTTGGAGGATACAATCGATCAAGTTAATAGGGATACCGAATGTGCAGTGCTCATTATCCCAAGCGTTAAGGGCTCTAAAGGTTTAGGTAAGGAAAGGATAAAGAAAAGCGTTGAGAGAGCAGTTGGTATAGATATATTTAAATCCTCACAATAATTATTTAAAAGGAGAGGTCGGGGGATGAAAGAGGGTAGAATTATAAGAGTTTCTGGTCCTCTTGTAGTTGCCGACAATATGCTCGGAGCCAAGATGTATGATGTGGTTTATGTTGGTAAGTATGGGCTTGTTGGGGAGATAATAGAGCTTAAAGGGGACCAAGCCTATATTCAGGTGTACGAAGAGACCTCTGGGGTTGGTCCTGGGGAACCGGTTGTTTCTACGGGTATGCCCTTAAGCGTTGAGCTTGGGCCTGGGTTGATAGAATCCATCTTTGATGGTATTCAGAGGCCACTGAATCTTATAGAGGAGATAACAAAAAGCAGTTTTATCGCGCGNGGGTTGAAAATCAACGCCCTTGATAGAAGCAAGAGATGGAGCTTTACCCCCAGAGTTAAGGAAGGAGAATTTGTAGAGGAAGGAGACATACTTGGGGTAGTGAGAGAAACGGTGTTGGTAGAGCATAGGATAATGGTTCCCCCTGGTAAGAGAGGAAAGGTTAAGAAGATAGCTAAAGATTGGGGATTATACGATTGAAGATGTGATAGCTGTGCTGGATAACGATGGAGAGGAAGTGGAGCTTACAATGATGCAGAAATGGCCTGTGAGGCAGAGGAGACCTTATAAGAAACAGCTCCCACCAGAGGAACCTCTTACGACGGGACAAAGGGTAATAGATACTTTCTTCACTTTAGCCAGAGGTGGAACAGCTTGTGTTCCGGGACCATTTGGTAGTGGAAAGACCGTTATTCAACATCAGCTTGCTAAATGGGCGAGTGCTGATATCGTGGTTTATATAGGTTGCGGGGAAAGAGGGAACGAGATGACCGATGTTTTAATAGAGTTCCCAGAGCTTACGGACCCAAAGTCTGGGGAGCCTCTTATGAAGAGAACAATACTTGTTGCTAATACTTCTAACATGCCAGTTGCGGCGAGAGAGGCTTCTATTTATACAGGTATAACCATGGCTGAGTATTATCGAGATATGGGATATGATGTGGCTTTGATGGCTGATTCTACTTCGAGATGGGCGGAAGCTTTAAGGGAGATCTCTGGGAGACTTGAGGAGATGCCAGGTGAGGANGGTTATCCAGCCTACGTTGGGGACAAGGTTGGCCTCCTTTTTATGAAAGAGCAGGTAAGGTTGTATGCTTGGGCAAAGATAACCGCATAGGGTCTATAAGCGTTATAGGAGCTGGTTTCCCCCACCAGGTGGGAGACCTTTCTGAGCCTGTTACTCAAAACACTTTAAGGGTTGTTAAGGTTTTCTGGGGGTTGGATGCTGAGCTTGCTTATCAAAGACATTTCCCTGCTATAAACTGGCTAAATAGTTATTCTCTCTATATGGATGAGCTTGAGGAGTATTGGAGGAGAGAAGTTGGGGATGAGTGGGTTGAGATAAGGAAAGAGGCGATGAAGCTTCTTGAGGAGGAAGCCGAGCTTAAGGAGATAGTCAGGCTCGTAGGTATAGATGCATTGTCCAGGGAAGATAGACTTAAGCTCCTAGCTGCGAAGTCCATAAGAGAGGATTTTCTTCATCAAAGTGCCTTTCATGAGATAGATACCTATACATCCTTTGCAAAACAATATAGGATGCTTAAGGTAATAATGGAGTTTTATAGGCTTGCTCAGGATGCCCTTAAGAGAGGGGCTTCCCTTAGAGATATAGAGAGGATGGAGGTTCTTGAGGATATGGCGCGCATGAAGTATATACGGGAGGACAATCTTGAGAGGTTTAATGAAATTGAGGAGAAGCTTAGAAAAGAGATATATGCCCTTATCCCTGCAGGGGGTGAATAGACTTGATAAAGGAATATAGAACTATAAGTGGGATCTCGGGTCCTTTAATAATCGTAGAAAAAGTTGCTGACGTTAAATATGATGAGCTTGTTGAGATTCAGCTTGGGAGTGGGGAGATAAGAAGAGGGCGTGTCCTTGAGATTACAACAGATAAGGCTTTGGTTCAGGTCTTTGAGGGGACTAGTGGGCTGGATATCAGAGATGCAAAGGTGAGGTTTCTTGGCAAGGCGTTGGAGCTTCCAGTAAGTAGGGATATGCTTGGCAGGATATTTGATGGTTCTGGAAAGCCTATAGATGGAGGTCCTGAGATTATTCCTGAGAAGAGGCTTGATATAAATGGAAACCCAATAAATCCATATTCTCGTGATTACCCATCTGAGTTCATACAGACAGGAATCTCTACTATAGATGGGATGAATACCTTGGTTAGAGGGCAAAAGCTTCCTATATTCTCTGGAAGCGGGCTTCCTCATTCTAGGATGGCTGCTCAAATAGCGAGGCAAGCTAAGGTATTGTCTTCGGAGGAGAAGTTTGCTGTGGTGTTTGCTGCTATGGGTATAACTTTCGGGGAAGCTAACTTCTTTATAGAGGATTTCAATAGGACAGGAGCTATAAAGAGAGCAGTTATGTTTATAAACTTAGCCGATGACCCAGCTATAGAGCGTATAGCAACGCCTCGTTTAGCTCTAACTGCTGCTGAGTATTTGGCCTTTGACCTTGATATGCATGTCTTGGTTATACTTACAGATATGACTAACTATTGTGAGGCTCTTAGAGAGATATCCGCTGCAAGGAAGGAAGTTCCAGGAAGGAGAGGCTATCCTGGCTATCTATATACTGATCTTGCTACCATGTATGAGAGAGCCGGTAGAATAAAGGGGAAGAAGGGATCTATAACCCAGATCCCCATATTGACCATGCCCGAAGATGATAAAACCCATCCTATACCTGACCTTACTGGTTATATAACCGAGGGACAGATAATATTGAGTAGAGAGTTGCACAGAAAGGGCATATATCCTCCAGTTGATGTTCTTCCATCACTCTCGCGCCTTAAGGACAAGGGGATAGGTCCTGGAAAGACAAGGGAAGATCACGCGGATCTTTTGAACCAGTTATTTGCAGCTTATGCGAGGGGGAGAGAGGCAAGGGAGCTTGCGATAATACTTGGTGAAGGGGCTTTAACCGAGGAGGATAGGGCTTTCGTTAGATTTGCAGATGAGTTCGAAAACAGGTATGTTATGCAGGGAGAGTATGAAGATAGAAGTATAGAGCAAACACTTGATCTGGGTTGGGAGCTTCTTTCTATGCTTCCGGTGAAGGAACTTAAGAGGGTAAGAGACGAATTTAAAGAGAAGTATCTTAAACCTAGGGTGAGGGAAAAGAGCTATGAAGCTGCGAGTTAACCCTAATAGGATGGAGCTTCTCCGCCTAAGGCGGAGGCTTGCTATAGCTAGAAGGGGGCATAAGCTCTTAAAGGACAAACAAGACTGCTTTTGATAAAACAGTTTATAGCCTTTAGTTAAGGAAAATAAGGAGTTAAGGGAAGAAGTGGAGAGGGAGCTTCAGTCTGCTTATTTAAACTTCATTGGTGCGCGAGCGGTTATGAGTGGTAGGAGCTTGGAGGAAGCTCTTTTAATCCCTGGCATAAGATCCTACCTTAAGGTTGGTAAGGTGAATCTGATGAGTCGTTTTCGTGCCGAGGTTTGACTTTATGCAGGAGGGTGATCCGGCTAATTACGGTTTTTGGGAGACTTCTGGGGAACTTGATGCTGCTCTTTATTCCTTTATTAAACTCTTACCGAAGCTCATAAAGCTTGCGGAGATGGAAAAAGCTGTGATTCTCCTTGCTGATGAAATAGAAAGGACCAGGAGAAGAGTCAACGCTCTGGAGTATGTATTAATTCCTCAGCTTGAGGAGACAATATCTTTCATAACCATGAAGCTTGATGAGGTGGAGAGGGCTGCCTTAACGAGGCTTATGAAGATAAAAGAGATAGTGAGGAAGCATTGAATTAGGGGGGTCTATTCTATGGCTGAGAGAAGCGTTTTCATAGCAGATACGGCGAAGATCATCGGTGATGTTAGACTTGGGGATAGGGTTAGTATATGGTTTGGTGCAGTTTTAAGGGCTGATCTTGCGCCTATAATGATTGGAGACATGACTAATGTTCAGGACAATGTAGTTATTCATGTGGATAAAGGTGTTCCAACGATCTTGGGTAAGGGGGTTACGATTGGACATTCTGCGATTATCCATGCTTGCAATATTGGAGATTATTCCCTTATAGGTATGGGAGCGATATTACTTGATGGGTGCTCTATAGGTGATCATACGATAATAGCTGCGGGGACGGTTGTAACGCCTGGTAAGGAGATTCCCCCAGGCGTTCTCGTTATGGGTGTTCCAGGTAAGGTTGTGAGAGAACTCACAGATGAAGAGAAAAAAGAGCTTGAGGAGCACGCTTTAAATTACTGGGAGCTTGCTAAGACCTATTTAACGCGTTGATAGAAAAACGGCTTAATTGATTTTAATCCCATCTCCTTATATCCAAAGATCTGTTCCGTGTTTCCTACCATGAGAACACCTCCGATGCGGAGGGCATCCCTAAATTTATAATATAACTTTTCTTTCACATCCTTTTCGAAATATATAACGACATTTCTGCATAAGATTA
>Ga0065718_1024972_pt1 | contig 21507 bp, 15 predicted proteins | sample GBSCel77sediment_2_FD_59105 | JGI IMG/M metagenome (GOLD analysis project Ga0065718, IMG submission 59105) | Hot spring sediment microbial communities from Great Boiling Spring, Nevada - cellulolytic enrichment CS 77C v3 (version 3) | ecosystem: Environmental > Aquatic > Thermal springs > Hot...
TTAAAAGCTTGGGCTTGTTTAAGCATAGCACTTGGTTTTAAAGGATGCAATCCCGGAAGTTCAATTAATTTTTGATAGTTTAAAATAGCTTCTTCATAGTTTTTTTCTTTAAAATAAATCTCTCCAATCCAGAAGTAAGCTTGCCCTATCCACTTTCCTTTAGGAAATTTTTCAATATACTCTTCAAAGAACTTTTTTGCATTTTTAAGATCCCCTTTTTGATAATAAGAATAAGCCTTGTCATAAAGTTGAGCCTCACTTAAGTGTTTTTCTTCAGGCTTCTCTTCACCTTTTTCTTCAGGTTTTATAGCTGAAATTTTTGTAGCATTCTCAGTAGAGGTTAAAGTAGCATTGGAAGGAGGAGGTGTTTCCTTAGGAAGTTCCTTTGGAGCTATCTCTAATTTTTTTTCTAACTCTTTTATTTTTAATTCCAAAGCTTGGGTTTGAGTAGCTAAATTTTCTAATTGAGTTTTAAAGTTTTTTTCGCTCTCCTCTTGTGAAAATTTAATTTCTTCTATTTGAGAGGACAATTGAGCTTGTTCCTTTTTAATTTCATCTAATTCAGAAAGAAATTGGGTTTTCATTTCTACCATCAAATCCTTAGATAATCTGTTCTCTAAAGAAATTATCTTTTTATTTAAGTCATCTAATTTTTTTTCTAATTCTTCAGATTTTTGACTTTGTTTATTTAAGGTAGTTTCAAGATTGATAACTTTTATTTTAAGGGTTTGGATTTCATCTTGGCTTGCTATACAACCAAATAGTATAAAGGGTAATAAAAATAAAAGAAAAAATCTATTCATGATAGCCTCCTATCTTTATATAATTTTCTATTTCCCTTGTTAAATCTAAAGGTAGATCATCGCTTCCGAAAACTATTTTATCTTCTCCCAAATATTTTAAGGTGTAAACAATTAAAGGCAATTCCCTTTTTACTTCCTCATCTCTTATTTTCTTAAAAAGTTTATTTTCTTCACCTTCAAGTTTTTTAAGACCGGTTAAATGATATTTTAGAAGTTTTTTTTCTGTTTCCTCCCAGAGAGGTATAAATTCAGGAGTTCTTAAGGAAAATCTAAAATAACTAATAGGTGGACCTTCATCAAGCTCAGGAGTAACAAGATGCATCATTGCTCCAGTTTCTGCAGCTCTTGCGCTAATAAGTTGCCACATAACCTCTTGCCAAGAACCTTTTGGCCCTCCGGGAAGAGCAGGATGAAGATTAATAAGTTTTAGAGAATTACAAAATTTTGAAGATGTAATCCACATATAACCTGCAAGAACACCAAAATCAATATCTTCATCAAGCCTCTTTAAAATTTCTTCATGATAAATTTCTCTCCAGGTGTCCTTATCTTTTTTCCTTAATTCAGGTTCAAATTTTAAAGCAGAAAAGGAAATAACTTTAAGTCCCATTTCTTCTTTTGCAATTTGTATTAACTTATCTGAAAAAAAACCTTCTCCAGGCTCTTTACTTATAAAAACATAAGCTATTTTTAAAGGTAAAAAACCAGATTTTATTTCTGAATATACAATTTTTAAAAGATCTATAGCTGCAGAATCTCTTCCTGTAGTAAACCAGCCTATTTTTTTAAATTTCATAGAGAAAACTCCCAATTTCAAAATTTATCCCAACAGGTTTAGGGATAAAAAATTCAAAATACTGATAAAGTGCAAATCTATCAGTCATTCCTGAAATGTAATCTGCGATAATTCTTTCTTTTGAAGCATTAGTAAAAATCTGGCTTGCCTTTTGAAAATACTCTATTTTTTCAAAATTTTTATAATAAAATTCAAAAAGTGAAGACAAAATTTTCTTTGCCTTTTCAAATTCTTTCCTTACTACAGGAGAAAAATATATCTTCTCAAAAAGAAAATCTCTTAAAAGATTAAGGGCTTCTAAACATTTTTCATCCATTAAAATAGCATTTTTATTAGCAGATTTAGTAGTTAAAATTACATTTTTTACTAAATTATTTATTCTTTCAGAATGAGAAAGTCCTAATCTTTTTTTAACTAAGGAAGGAAGATCATCGATAGTTATTAAACCAGCTCTTATAGCATCATCTACATCATGATTAACATAAGCAATGATATCTGAGATTCTAACAATTTCAGCTTCTAAAGTAAGAGGTCTTTCTTTTTCAAAAAGAATTGGTCCTTTACCCTTTGAATGATTTAAAATTCCGTCTCTAACTTCTAAAGTTAAATTTAGTCCTTTCCCGTCTTTTTCTAAAAGATCAACCACTCTTAAACTTTGTTCATTATGTCTAAATCCCTCTGGCAAAAGTTCATTTAATACCTCTTCTCCTGCATGTCCAAAAGGTGTGTGCCCAAGGTCATGTCCAAGAGCTATAGCTTCAGTTAAATCCTCATTTAATTTCAAAGCTTTTGCAATAGTTCTTGCGATTTGAGAAACCTCTAAAGTATGAGTAAGTCTTGTTCTATAATGATCACCTTTGGGAGCTAAAAAAACTTGAGTTTTATGTTTAAGTCTTCTAAATGCTTTGGAATGGATAATTCGATCTCTATCCCTTTCAAAACAAGTTCTAATTTCACATTCCTCTTCAGGACGAAGTCTTCCTTTTGAGTATTTAGCTTTTGCAGCAAAAGGAGAAAGAAGCTTTTCTTCTAAATCTTCCTTTTCCTTTCTTATTGAATCATTTAACATCTTCTATTTTTAACTCCAAATTTCCTGTAAAACTATTTATAAAAGGAGTTCCCACAATTAAATTTATATCTTTCTTTTCTAAAAGCTTATTAAAAAATATGGCAGAAAGTTCTTTATCTTCTTTTTGCAAAATGAGTTTTGAATGTTTTTCCTTTAAAATTTTTATTTCTTTTATTTCAAAATTCTTAAGAAGAAGAGCAGGAGGTGAATGTCCTTCTCCATAAGGATGAAACGCTTCAAAGGCAAAAAGATTTTCCCTATATAAAAGCTCTGATAAATTTGTCTCAGCATCAATATAAATTAAATTAAAAGAAGAGGAGATATGATTAGATTTTAAAATTTTTTCAAGGCGTATTTTAAATTCAGGAATAAGATTTTTGTGTATTTTGAAACCTAAAGCATATTTATGTCCACCAAATTGGATTAAAAGATCTTCACATTGAGATAAAATTTTTAGAAAATTTATTTCAGAGGGTGAGCGTATTGAACCATAAGCTATTTCATCTTCATGAGAAATAACTATAGTAGGCAAATTATATAAATTTTTAAATCTATTAGCAATAAGTCCAAGTAAGCCTTTGGGAATGTTTTCAAAAGTTAAAAATAAAAATTTAGAATCTTCACAAACATTATTAAGCTGGAAATTAAGAGTTTTTAGAATTTCTTCTTCCAGAGTTTGTCTTTCTTGATTTAAGTTTTCGATTTGAGAAAGGGTTTTTTCTGCAGAAACCTTATCTACTGATGAAAGGAATTCGAAAACTATCTCAGGTTTGCCAAGCCTTCCAGCAGAATTGAATTTAGGAATAATTTTATAATAGAGATCTTCTTCAGATAAACCGTATTTTAGATTTTCTCTTTCAAGTAAAATTTTTGTACAAGGGAAATAAGGATTTAAAAGGTCTCTAAATCCAAAAAAAGTAATAAGACGATTTTCTCCAATTAAAGGTACCATATCTGCTAAAGTTGCAAGGGAAACAAGTTCCAAATATTTTCTCAAAAAGGGTGGTTCTTTATCTACAAAAAATCCTTGAGATAAAAGATAAGATCTTAAAGCTCTTATTAAGGCAAAAACAACTCCAGCCCCGCATAAATAATAAAGAGGAGAAGAAGGCTCTGTAAGTTTACCACTTATGGTAATAGTTTCTGGTTTAGAGATTATTTCATGATGATCAGTCACAATTACATCTATGTTTAAAGCTTTAGCTGAATTTACTGTGTGATAAGCAGATATTCCCACATCAACAGTTATAATTAAATTTATACCCTTAGCTTTAAAATAGGGTAGGAATTTAGCATGAAATCCATATCCTTCTTCAGTTTTACTTGGGATTAACCAATCTACATAAGGAGTAAAATTTTTAAGAAAATCATAAAGGATGAAAGTTCCTATAATCCCATCTGCATCAGAATCTCCGTAAATAACTATTTTTTCTTTAGCTTTAATAGCTTTAAAGATCCTTTCAACTGCAAGCTTCATATCAGGAATTATAAAAGGATTGGAAAAGTCAGAAAGTTGAGGATAAAGAAAAGAATAGGCAGATTTTATATCTGAAAACCCTTTATTTATAAGAATCTTTGCTAAAAGAGGAGTAAAGAAGCCTTGAGTAACAAATTCTTGGAAGAGTTCTTGATTAGGGACCTTATTAATCCAAAGCTTGGTTGACGTCATATAAATTTTATTGTATCATATCAAGCTCAAAAGTAAATTAAATTAAACAAAAATGATAAGCTCAAAAGTAAAGGTATTACTCACTGGTGGGGCAGGCTACATAGGTTCTCATGTGGCAAAACTTTTAACTAAATACGACTATGAGGTAATTATAATAGATAACCTATTTTCTTCTCAACCACAAAAAGTTTACGGGAAATTTTATAAATTAGATTTAAGAGAGGAAGGAAAGCTTTTAGAAATAATTAAAAAAGAAAAACCAGATATAGTTTTACATTTTGCAAGTTTTATAAGTGTCCCTGAAAGTATAGAAGAACCTTTTACGTATTATGAAAATAATGTAGGGAATACAATTAAGCTACTTTCAGCTATGAAAAAGGCTGGAATTAAAAATTTTCTTTTTTCTTCTTCAGCAGCTGTATATGGTATTCCAGAGATTATTCCTGTCCCAGAAACAGCTGTTCTTAAACCTATTAATCCTTACGGCGAAACTAAAGCTATGATAGAAAAAATTTTAAGGGATATGGCGGAAGCTGGGGAGATAAATTATATCTCTTTAAGATATTTTAATGTAGCAGGAGCTGATCCAGAAGGAGAAATAGGTCCCAATTACAAACAACCTACTCATTTAATAATAAGAGCTTTAAAAGTAGCAAAAGGGGAAATCCCCTATTTAGAAATCTATGGAACCGATTATCCCACACCCGATGGAACTTGCATAAGAGATTATATTCATGTAATGGATTTAGCAACTGCTCACCTTTTAGCTTTAGAGTATCTTCTTTCTAAGGGTGAAAGTATTGTTTTAAATTGTGGTTATGGAAGGGGATTTTCAGTAAGAGAAGTAATTTCTGTAGTTAAGAAAGTAACAGGAATTGATTTTAAGGTTATAGAGACCAAAAGAAGAGCAGGAGACCCTCCTATTTTAATTGCTGATAATACAAGGATTAAAAAGATATTAAAGTGGGAACCTAAATATGATTCCCTTGAAACTATTATAAAGGATTCTTGGAAATGGGAGCTAAAACAAAAATAAAATTTGATCCTACAAAAATGAAAGACTGGGAAATAGCCTATGAAGCAGAAAAAAATATGAAAACTCTATATGAATTAGCTGAAGAATTAGGTTTAATAAAAGAAGAACTTATACCTTATGGGCATTATATTGGTAAAATTGATTATAAAAAGGTTTTGGAAAGATTTAAAAACAAATCTAATGGGAAATACATAGATATCACAGCTATAACTCCAACTCCCTTAGGGGAAGGAAAAACTACCACCTTAATTGGTTTAGTTCAGGGGTTTGGGAGAAGAGGTAAAAAGGTTATAGGTACTATAAGACAACCTTCAAGCGGACCTGTTTTTAATATTAAAGGAAGTGCTGGAGGTGGAGGACTTTCTCAAATTATTCCCTTAGATAAAATTTCTTTGGGACTTACAGGAGATATAAATGCAGTGATGAATGCTCATAATCTTGCAATGGTTGCTCTTACAGCAAGAATGCAACATGAAGCAAATTATGATGATGAAATTTTGATCAAAAAAGGATTAAAGAGGCTTAATATAGATCCTAAAAGAGTTGAAATGGGATGGGTAATGGATTTTTGTGCCCAAGCATTGAGAAATATAGTTATTGGGCTTGGTGGTAAAATGGATGGATATCTAATGGAAAGCAAATTTTATATTTCTGGAGCTTCAGAAGTAATGGCTATATTATCAGTGGCTAAGGATTTAAAAGATTTAAGAGAAAGAATAGGGAAAATTGTAGTTGCCTTTGATAAACGCGGTAATCCAATTACTACAGAAGATTTAGAAGTTGCAGGAGCTATGACAGCGTTACTGGTTGATGCCCTTAATCCTAATCTTGTACAAACTATAGAAGGAAATCCTGTTTTGGTTCATACCTCCCCTTTTGGTAATATCGCTTTAGGACAATCTTCTATTATAGCTGACTATACTGCTTTAAAACTTGCAGACTATGTAATTACTGAATCTGGATTTGGTGCAGATATAGGTTTTGAAAAATTTTGGAATGTTAAATGTAGAATTTCTGGGCTTAAGCCTAATGCAGCAGTAATAGTAGCAACTATAAAAGCACTTAAATATCATGGAGGGGCACCTGAGCTTAAACCTGGGGCTTCTATCCCAAAAGAATACTATGAAGAAAATCTTTCTTGGGTAGAAAGAGGATGTGAAAATCTTTTACATTGCATAGAGATTGTAAAGAAAAGTGGTACTATCCCAGTAGTGTGTATTAATAGATTTTATACAGATACTAAAAATGAACTAAACCTTGTAAAAAAGATATGTGAAAATGCAAAAGTAAGGGTTGCTATATCTGATCATTGGCTAAAAGGAGGAGAAGGAGCTTTAGAACTTGTAGATGCAGTGATCGAAGCTTGTGAAGAAAAAAATGAATTTAAACATCTTTATGATTTAAACGAATCAGTTAAAGAAAGAATTGAAAAGATAGCAAAAGAAGTTTATAAAGCAGATGGAGTTATTTATTCAGCTACTGCAGAGGAAAAGATTAAATTAATAGAAGCTAATGAAGAAATTAAAAAATTTCCTATATGTATGGTAAAAACACATCTTTCCCTTTCTGATGATCCAGGTAAAAAGGGAGTTCCTAAGGGATGGAATCTTAGAATTAGAGATATTCTTATATATAGAGGCTCAGGTTTTATAGTACCTGTTGCAGGAGAGATAAAACTTATGCCTGGTACTGGTTCAGATCCAGCTTATAGAAGAATTGATGTGGATGTAAATACAGGAAAAGTAAAAGGTCTATTTTAGCTTCAGGAGTTAAAATGTCAGCCAAAATAATAGATGGTAAAGCTATAGCTCAGGAAATAAGAGAGAATATCAAAAGGGAAGTTCAAGAATTAAAAGAAAAATACAATATTGTTCCTGGATTAGTTACTATCTTGGTAGGAGAAGATCCTGCTTCCATTTCCTACGTTAAAGGAAAACAAAAAGTCTCTCAAAGTCTTGGGTTTTATTCTATTGAAGAAAAACTTCCAGAAAATGTTTCAGAAGATGAATTATTAAAATTAATTGAAAAATATAATAAAGATCCCAAAATTCATGGTATATTAATTCAACTTCCTTTACCAAAACATATAAATGAGAGAAAGATTATAAACGCTATAGACCCTAAAAAAGATGTAGATGGTTTTCATCCAATTAATGTAGGTAAAATGGTTATGGGAGAACCCTGTTTTTTACCTTGTACTCCCTATGGAATACTTGTACTTTTAGAAAAAATTGGCTGTCCAGTTGAAGGAGCAGAGGTGGTTGTTTTGGGAAGAAGTAATATTGTTGGGAAGCCCATTGCCAACCTTCTTATGCAAAAAAGAAAATCTATAGGAAATGCAACTGTTACAGTATGTCATACAGGAACTCGAGATATAGTTTTTCATACCAAAAGAGCAGATATTTTAATTGTTGCAATAGGAAAACCCAAATTTATTACTGCAGATATGATAAAAGAAGGTGCCGTAGTAATTGATGTAGGAATAAATAGAATAGGAATTACTCCTGAAGGAAAGGCTATTCTTTGTGGAGATGTTGATTTTGAAAATGTAAAACAAAAAGCAGGGGCAATTACTCCTGTTCCAGGTGGAGTTGGTCCAATGACAGTTACTATGTTAATGAAAAATACTTTAGAATCTGCGAAAATGTGGAATGGTCTTCCAAATGAAATAGAATAAAGGAAATTCAAATTAAATATTTTTAAAATCAGAGGAAAAGATGATAGAAATTCCAGAAGAAAAACTAAGAGAAATATTTTTAAATCTTAAAACCGGTACAAAGGCTTTAAAATCAGGAATGGAATTGTTAGAAAATAGGGTCAAAAAACTAGAAGAAAAGATTTTAGAAATCACTAAAGAGGTTGTAAAAGTAGAGATAAAGGTGGAAAAGATTGAAAAGGAAAAGGAACCTGAAGAAATAGAAAGTTTAGAAAAAATTTATAAAAGACCCCTGAAAGAAATAACTTTTGAACTTTCAAATAAAACTTTAGAAAGTCTTTATGAAAAAATTCATAAAGAAAAGCCTACCCTTTATACTATTCCTAAAGGAATAGAAAAAAGAGGGTCTATTAAAATCAGAAAAGAAGAAACAACTTGTACACTTTGTAATTTAGGACCTTGTGAAATAATAGAAAATAGAGAAGATTTAAAAGGAATTTGTGGGATAGATGTAAGTGCAGTCTCTGCAAAAGATTTTGCAAGATTAGTTGCAGAAGGTGCAGCTACAAATTTAGAACATACAAAAAAAATAGCAGAAATTTTTAGAGGAGCTGCTACAAAAGAGATACCTTTTCAAATAAAAGATAAAAAGAAACTTAAATTATTTGCCTATAGCTTAGGAATAGATTTAAATCTTCCAGAAGAAAAAATTCTTGAAGAAATTGTAAAAAAAATATTTCAAATATTTTCTCAACAAGAAGGAGAATTAATTTCAATTCATAGGGCTCCACAAAATTTAATTGAAAAATGGAGAAAATATAAAGTTATACCAAGAGGTATAGAGAGAGAAATTTTAGAGCTTTTTTATAAAACCTCTACTATAGTTGATCTTTATTATAAAGATATATTGCTTTCTGCAGTAAGGTGTTCTCTTTCTGATGGTTGGGGAAGTTCATTAATAGCAACAGACTTACAGGATATTCTTTTCGGAACACCTAAACCTGTTAGATCTTTCATTAATATTGGAGAAAACGTAATTTTTAAGGATATGGTAAATGTTATAGTTCATGGGCAAGATTTTATAATGGCAGATTTATTAAGAGAGGCGGCTTTTAATTCAGAAATAATTGAGCTTACTAAAGAAATTGGAGCTAAAGGGATTAACCTTGTAGGTCTTTGTGATACAGGTAATGAACTTCTTATGAGAAGAGGAATCCCAGCTTTAGGAACATTTATTCATCAAGAAGCAGTTATAGCAACTGGAGCTATAGAAGCAATAGTAATAGATGGGGAATGTGTGGTACCAAATATAGTTCAAATAGCTAATCAATTCCATACACCAATTATTACTACTAATCCTCAAGCTCTTATAGAAGGGGCTATTTATGTTGAGTTTAATAAAAATTATCCTTTAGAAAGTGCAAAAGAAATTTTAAAAATCGCCCTTTCAAAATATAAAGAAAGAAAAAATTCAGAAATATATATCCCTGAGGATAGCATAGAAGTGATATCAGGATTTAGTTTGGAAGCACTTATGTATATTATGGGTGGTAGATTTAGGGCAGGTTTAGAGATTTTAAAGGAAAATCTTGTTAATGGTAAAATTTTAGGAATAGCAGTTATCACAGGATGTGATTATTTCGGGACAAAAGAAAATGTTGAAGTAGAACTTGCTAAGGAACTTATAGCTAATAATATATTGGTCTTAACTACAGGTTGTTCAGCTATAAAATTAGGGATGGCAGGGCTATTAACAGAAGAAGCTACAAAATTGGCAGGAAAAGGATTGAGAGAAGTTATAGAAGGGATAGGTTGTCCCCCTGTTTTGCATATGGGTTCTTTGGTAGATAATTCAAGAATTCTTCAAACCTTAATAGAATTAATTAATATAGGGGATTTAGGGAAAGATATAAGTGATCTACCTGTTGTAGTATGTATTCCTCAGTGGATAAATAAAAAAGCACTATCTGTAGGAATGTATTTTTCCGCAAGTGGGGTACAGGTTATTTTTGGAGCAGATTTTCCATTCATAGAAAGTAAAAAAACTACTAATTTTCTATTTAATGAGATGGAAAATTATTTTGGAGGAGTTTTTAAAATAGCATCTAAAGCAAGTGATTTTGTAAGTATGACAATAGATAGAATTTGGCAGAAAAGAAAGGAGCTTGGTATTGATAAGCCTAAACCAAGAATTTTCTATGATATGGCTATGAGAAGAGCTCTTGATGAAAAAATATACATTCCCATAATTCACAGATTAGGGAATTTAAAAGAAAATGGTAATAACTAAAATTAAGCCTTTAGATGAAATTTTGGAATATATAGAAAGCTATGATAAAATTCTTTTGCTTGGGTGTAGTGAATGTGATTTTGGATGTTCAACTGGTGTTGGGGAAGAAGTAAAAAAGTTTGCGGAAAAAATAAAAGAGGAAAGAGAAAAACTTGGGAAACCAGTAAAAATATTAAAAAAAATCCTAACTAAGCAATGTGATCCATCCGCACTTAAGCCTCTTGAGGATTTTAAGGATAAAGTTTCAGCAATAATAAGTTTAGGTTGTGGGGTAGGAGTGAACTTAATAGCAGATTTATACCCTAAAATGGAAGTATATCCAGGGGTTAACACCTTATTTTTAGGAGCAAAGATAAAAGAAGGATATTGGGTTGAGAAATGTAGAGCCTGTGGGGATTGTATAATCGGATATACAGCAGGTCTTTGTCCAATTACCAGATGTCCAAAAAATTTACTTAATGGTCCTTGCGGAGGGGTTAAAAATGGTATATGTGAAGTGAAAAAAACTTTACCCTGTATATGGTATAAAATAGTAATGAGGCTTAAAAACAGAGAAAAATTGGAAAAATTAATGAAAATTTGGGAAGCAAAAGATTGGAGATCAGCTGGTGGTGAGGGTGTAAGAGAGTTAAGAGAGGAGTAAAGATTGGAAAATAAGACCAATCTTCAAAAAATTCTTGAATCAGGGGAATTCGCAGTTACAGCAGAAATTGAACCTCCTAAAAATGCAGATCCTGAAATCATAAAGGAAAAGGCAAAATGGTTAAAAGGTTATGTAGATGCAGTAAATATTACAGATAATCCAAGAGCAACTGTAAAAATGTCAAGTTTTGCAGGAGCAGTTATTTTGATAAAAGAAGGTATAGAACCTATTATGCATATTACCTGTAGAGACAGAAATAGATTAGCTATTCAATCCGATCTTTTAGGGGCGTATGCCCTCGGAATAAGGAATGTTTTATGTTTAACTGGAGATCATATAAGTTTAGGTGATCATCCACAAGCAAAACCCGTTTTTGATTTAGATTCAATTCAACTTTTAAGTTTAGTAAAAACTCTAAATGAAGGAAAATTTTTTAATGGGGATGAGATAAAAGGGAAAAAACCCTGTTTTTTTATAGGGGCAGTAGAAAATCCTTTTGCAGACCCTTTAGAATTTAGGCCCATTAGATTGGCAAAAAAAATAAAAGCTGGAGCAAAATTTATCCAAACTCAAATAGTTTATAATTTAGAAAGATTTGAAAAATTTTTAAATTTATGCGAAGAATTAGGCATCTTGGAAAAGGTTAATATACTTGCTGGTATAATGCCACCCAAATCTTCAAAGATGCTTAAATTTATAAAAGAAAACAAAGTACCTGGAATTGAGGTTCCAGATGAATTGATAAAAAGAATGGATTCTGCAAAAGATGAAAAAGAAGAAGGAATAAATATTGCAGTAGAGATTATAGAAAGAGTTAAAGAAATGTCAGGTATTAAAGGAGTTCACATAATGGCAATAGGCTGGGAATATATTGTTCCTGAAATAATTAAAAGAGCAAAACTTTATCCCAGACCAGTGTTATAAAAATTGGGGGAAAGAATGCAAAATGAAAAAGAACTTTTGAAAATCTTAATAGATATTTTGTCAGATTTGAAATCTAGTTTAAAAAGTATTAGCGAAGGAATTAAAAATTTAGAGGAAGGGATAGAAAAACTCGAAACAGAAATTTTTAGTAAAAAACCTTTAATAATAGAGAAAAAAGAAGTGGAAAGACCAGTAATTGTAAAGCCTGAAAAAGTAGAAATTGAAGTTCCTAAGATTGAAATTAAAACTAAATATAGACCTTTATCAGAGAGAGCAAAAAATATTCCTGAAAATTTATATAAAGATATTTCTACAGAAAAAATAAGAGAAGTAGTTATTGGAAAAGGAGAAAAAGTTATAAAGATAGGTGGGGAAAATATTTTGCCTTTTTATTTTTTTGAAGGTTCTATGGGGAATGAAATAAAGATTGCTATGGAAATTTTAGATGTAAAACCAGAAGATTGGCCTCAAAGTTTAGCTAAATATTTTTCTGATGTTTTTCATGATCCAGCTTTGTGGGCGAAAAAGTGTGTTGAAGTTTATAAAGCAGAAGCAATTTGTCTTTATTTACAGGGAACAGATCCCAATTATTTAGATCTTGATGTAAATAATGCAAAGGAGGTAGTAAAAAAAGTAAGGGATGCTATAGAAGTCCCACTTATTATTTGGGGTTCTGGAAATTCAGAAAAAGATGTGGAAATTTTAAAAGAAGTTGCAGAACTAATAGGAGAAAGAGGTGCAGTTATAGGTCCTGTCTTAGATACTAATTATAGAACCTTAGGAGCTATTGCTATGGGATATAATTTGCCAATAATTGCTTCAACTCCTATAGATGTAAATTTAGCTAAGCAACTTAATATACTTCTTGAAAATATGGGGGTTCCGTTAGATAAGATAATCATAGATCCCTCAATAGGTGCTTTGGGATATGGAATTGAATATGCCTATTCTGTTATGGAAAGAATAAGAATTGCTGCGCTTTATTATAAAGATACAGCTTTACAGTCTCCTTTTGTTTGTGCTATTGGAAGAGAAGTTTGGGGTACAAAAGAAGTTCAACTTCTTACAGATGAAATTTTTGGAGATCAAGAAGGAAGAGGTATATTAATGGAGGCAATTACAGCTGTAGTATTAGCTTTAGCAGGAGGGAATTTATTAATAATGAGACATCCAAAAGCTATAGAACTCTGTAAATCTTTTTTTAATATTTTAAGCATGAGTTAAAGAGGTGATAATTATATGTCAAAAATAATTTTTGATTTAGCTATTAAAGGAGCATATAAAATTTTAGAAAAAGCCTGGGAAAAGTACGAAAAGGCTATTAAAAATTTTGGTAAAGAAGTAAATGTAGGATTTCCAAACACAGCCTATTATTTACCTATTATTTATGCCATATTAGGATATCCTGTTAAAAAACTTGGAGATTGTGAAGAAGTTTTAGAATATGCAAAAAAACTTCTGCCTGATTTATCTTCATCTAAAAATGGTCTTCTTTATTTAGGGTTAGCACTTGATGCAGGAATGGCAACTCTTTTTGCTGAAGAAGTAATTGAAGCTATAAAATATTTGGAAGAGCCTAATTTATATACAAAAACAGAAGAACCTAAAGACAATAATATTTGGCTTGGAGCAGCAGATGATGTTATCTTTAGAAAGAGAGGAGTAGAATTTGTGGATGGAAGTTCTCCTGGTTTTGCAGTTTTACTTGGTTCACCTCCAGATAAAGAAACAGCTAAAAATATGGTTCAAGACCTTCTTGAAAAGGGACTTTATGTATTTATGCATGATCAAACCAATGGCGTTTATATGCCCTATCTTTTAAGAGAGGCAGGATTACAACTTGGTTGGCCAGTAAGATTAGTACCTTTTGGTCCTGATTATACTAGTATAGTTTTTGCTATTGGTTTTGCTTGTAGAGTTGCTATGTCTTTTGGTGGGGTAAAGCCGGGAGATTATATAAATAATTTACTTTTTAATAAATATAAAACCTTTGCTTTTGTAATAGCCTTTGGTCCACCTACAGAGGAATGGGTAGCTAATGGTTTAGGAGCTTTAAATTGGGGGATTCCTATAATTTGTGATTGGGCTGTACCTGAAATCAAAATTCCCGGAATTTGTATTTATGAAGCTTTAATTTCCAAACCAACTCATTGCTATTTTCAGGTAATAATGGAAAATCAAGAGTTTTACAGGAGTTCTGTTCCAGAAATTGCTTCTCAAGAATTAATAGAAAAGGCTTTAGAAGTAAGGGGATTAAAAATTACCCAAACAAAACTTAATATCCCAGTTTCTTATGCTCCTGCTTTTGAGGGAGAAAGAGTAAGAAAAGAAGATCTTTATTTAGAATGTGGAGGAGGAAGAACCCCGGCCTTAGAATTATTAATATCTTCATCTTTTGAGGAAGTTAAAGATGGAGAAATAAGGGTGATAGGGCCGGAAATTTCTGATCTTCCCAAAATAGATAAAAAAGGTCCACCTTATAGACTTCCGCTTGCTATTGTAATAAAAGTAGCTGGCACTAATATGCAAGAAGATTTTGAACCTATTATGGAAAGACAAATTCATTATTTTATCAATTATGCCCAGGGTATTATGCATATAGGACAAAGAAATATAGTATGGATAAGAATTAGTAAACAGGCAGTAGAAAAGGGATTCCTTTTAAAACATATAGGAGAGATTTTATATAACAGAATAAAACAAGAATTTAGTAGCATTGTAGATAAATGTGAAGTAGAAATTTTTACAGATGAAGAAATGGTAAAAAAATTAATAGAAAAGGCAAAAAGTATATATGAGAAAAGAGATGCAAGGCTTGCTGGGATGGTAGATGAAAATGTAGAAGAATTTTATTCTTGTACCCTTTGTCAAAGTTTTGCCCCTACTCATGTTTGTGTAATTACTCCTGAAAGAGGAGGTCCTTGTGGTGCTTATAGTTGGCTTGATGGAAAAGCTTATTATCAGATTAATCCAGCTGGTCCCAATCAGCCCATTTTAAAAGGAGAGATTATAGATTTAAAATTAGGACAATTTAAAGGAGTAAATGAATTCGTTAAAAAAGCCTCAAAAGGGAAAGTAGAAAGGGTAAGTTTATATAGTATTATGAATGATCCTATGACTGTATGCGGTTGTATGGAGGCTATTGCGGCAATTTCTGCACCAGTAAATGGAATCATTATAGTAAATCGAGAATTTGATAAAGAAACTCCGATAGGACTTAAATTCTCCACCCTTGCAGGAATGATAGGAGGAGGACAAGTTACTCCAGGGTTTTTAGGTATTTCTAAGCAATATATTATTTCTAAAAAATTTATCTCCGCAGAAGATGGATTTTTGAGAATTGTTTGGATGCCTAAAATACTTAAAGAAGAGTTAAAAGAAAAACTTCAAAAAAGAGCAGAAGAGTTAGGAGTTCCTGATTTTCTTGAAAAAATAGCTGATGAAAGTGTAGTCAATACAGAGGAAGAACTTTTTAATTGGGTAAAAAAAGTGAATCACCCAGTCTTAAAATTACCTCCCCTTACCTAAATTTCATAAAAAAGGAGAATTAAGGTGGCTCTTACAGGAATTCAAATACTAAAGTATTTACCTAAAACAAATTGTAAAGAATGTGGTTTTTCTACCTGTATGGCCTTTGCTATGAAAGTAGCTTCTGGTCAAGCAGAGATAGATGCTTGTCCCTATATTGATCCAAAGATTAAAGAAGAAATAGCTGAAGCTTTGGCACCTCCTATTAGAAAAGTAGAATTAGGAGGAGGCAATTACGTCTATTTTTTGGGTGGGGAAAGTGTTCTATTTAGGCATGACAAACGCTTTGAAAATCCTCCTCTTATAGGAACTTTCATTTCCACTAATATGAAGGATGAGGAAATCTCAAGAAGAATAGGGTTGTATAAAAAACTTCAATGGGAAAGGGTAGGAACTACTTTAAGATTAGATACTTTGTTTTTGCAAGATGAAGGCTCTGAGGAAAGATTTATAGAGATTGTGAAAAAAGTAAGAAATGAACTTCCTTGGATAGCTTTAGTTTTAGCTTCTTCAGATGTGGGGACCCTAAAAAAAGCAATAGAAATATGTGATAATTTTAAACCCTTAATTTATGGTGCAAATTCTCAAAATTTTGAAGATTTTGCCAATCTCTCCCTTTCAACAAAGGTTCCTCTTACTATAATTGGAGAATCCTTAGATGAAGTTTGTAGTCTTTCTGAAAAAGCTTTAAAAAAAGGTTTAAAAGAATTAGTTCTTGATCCAGGTTCTCAGACACTAAGAGAGTTGTTTGAAGATTTAGTAATTATAAGAAAATCAGCTATTAAAAGTAGATTTAAACCCTTAGGATTTCCTGTTATCACTTTTCCTTATCGATATACAGATTCTGATCTATTAGAAATTCTTATTGCAAGTATGATAATCTGCAAATATGGAAGTATTATCATTCTTTCAGATCTTAAGCCAGAAGCTTTATTTAATCTTTTAATAGAAAGAATGAATATTTATACAGATCCTCAAAAACCTATGGTTGTTGAAGAGGGGATTTATCCTATTAATGGTCCTGATGAAAATTCGCTGGTAGCTATAACCTGTAATTTTGCTCTTACTTATTTTATCGTAAGTGGGGAAATAGAGGCAAGTAGAGTTCCTACTTGGCTTCTCATAAAAGATACTGATGGTTTATCAGTTCTTACAGCTTGGGCAGCAGGTAAATTTGGTGCTGATACCATTGCCCCTTTTGTTAAAAGGTGTGGGATTGAAGAAAAAGTTAAACATAGGAATCTTATAATTCCTGGTTATTTAGCAGGAATAAAGGGAGAACTTGAAGATGAACTCCCTGATTGGAAAATCATTGTTGGGCCAAGAGAGGCAAGCGGGATTCCTTCATTTTTTAAAAAATTTTATGAAAAATTGAAAGAAGAATTAAAAAAAGAGGAAAAGGTTTCTGAGAAGGGGGAAATAAAAGAAGAGAAAAAGACATTCGAAAAAATAGAAATTTTAAAAGAAGAAAAAGCTATAAAAGAAGAAAAGGAAAAACTTGAAAGGGGAAAAGAAGAAGGTGGTTATAAAGTAATTTGTATTGCTGAAAATATAAATATAATGTCAAAAAGGATAGGTAAAGCTATAAAAGAGCGCAATCCTCAACCTATTCAACAAATGGCTAAGGATGGAGTTAAGTTAGGAGCAGATTATTTAGATCTTAATATTGGACCTGCAAAAAAGGATGCTTTAGAGCTTGCTCCTTGGATAGTTAAAATTGTAGAAGAGGTAGTAGATATTCCTATTTCTCTTGATACTACAAATCCAGAAGCAATGATTGCAGGAATAAAAGCTTCTAAACAACCTTCAAAGGCACTTATGAATTCAATTACTATTCATAAAGATAAATTGGATAAACTTGCTCCTTTTGCTGCTGAAATTGGTTGTGATGTGGTAGCACTTCTTTGGGGAGAAAAAGGGCTTCTTAGAGATGCTAATGAAAGAGCTGATCTTGCATTGGATCTTGTAAATAGACTTAATGAATATGGTATACCCAATGAAAAAATTTGGGTAGATCCAGTTCTTACACCTATAACCCTTGATGTGCAACAAATTAAAGAGGTATTTAATTTTCTTTCTATACTTCAAGAAATTACACCAGGAGTTAAAACAATTGTGGGTCTTTCAAATGTTTCAAATGGTGTAGCCTCCCATTTAAGACCTTATTTAAATAGAGTAATGCTTATGATGCTTATGAAATATAATCTTTATAGTGCAATACTTGATATATACGATAAAGAATTAGTAGAAATTGCAAAGGGTAAACATCCTGAATGGGTCTCTTTAGTTCATAAAATAATGGATGGAGAAAAAATAGATATCCAGTCACTTTCTTCTAAAGAACTTGAAATATATAAAACTGTAAAAGTTTTAACAGGAGAAATTATATTTTCTGAATCTTGGCTTGAGGTTTAAAATAATAAAAATTGAAAGAATATAGAAATAAAAAAGAAAAAGGGGAAAATAAAAAAATTTGGTGTGAAAAGTTCAAAGAATATGTAAATATAGAAGAAGGATGTAAACATTTTCAAAGTTTTTGCCCTTATAGAAATAGGTGCTTAATTTTTTTACAATCTAAATTGAAGGATTTTTAAAAATGGAAAAAGTTAAAATTGCTGTTATAGGAGCAGGACCAGCGGGAATTGCTTCAGCTATAGAAGCAAAAGCAAATAATATAGAACCTGTTGTAGTTTTGGAAAAAGGAGAATCTGTTTGTAGTACCATAGTAAAATTTTATAAACCTGGTAAAAGAGTAGATGCTAATTATAGAGAGAAAGATATAAAACCTATTGGAGTATGCTCCTTTGAAACCGAAACTAAAGAAGAGTTTCTTAAAAGGATAGAAGATTGGATTAATAAATGGAACTTAGATATAAGGTTAAATTCAGAGGTTACAGAAATAAGAAAAACAGATGAAGAATACGAAATTTTTGTAAAAGATAAGCCAGAATATTTAGCTGAGTTTGTAATTATAGCTATTGGTATTTTTGGGAAACCTAATAAACCATCATATCCTATTCCTGAGGAATTAAAAAATAAAGTATTTTTTGAACCTCCTCTCGAGATACCAGAAAATAAAAAAATTTTAGTGGTTGGTGGAGGAAACACTGCAGCAGAGGTTGCTTGTTGTCTCTGTGAAGTAAACGATGTTTATCTTTCTTATAGAAGACCTCAATTTTTTAGAATAAATGAAATTAATTTAAAAAATTTAGAAGAGAGAGAAAAACAAGGTAAATTAAAGCTTCTTATGGCAACAGATATAGAAAAAATAGAACCCTATAATGAAAAAGTAAAGGTTTATTTTAAAGACGGAAAGGAAGATTTTTATGATTTAATTTATTATTGTTTAGGAGGAACAACCCCGGAAAGTTTTTTGAGAAGAATAGGAATTAATTTTGATGAAAAAGGGAATCCCGTAGTAGATGAATTTTTTGAGACCAATTTACCTAAGGTTTTTTTAGTTGGGGATATAGCTTTAAAACAAGGAAGTATAATGAAAGCTTTTAATTCAGCTCATATAGTAATCAAAAGAATAAAAGAGAAATATCTTTCAGCCAAAGCTAAGTAAGTTCAAATATTTGAAATTTTTAAAATAAGAATTTATAATTTATTTAAGCCGGCGTAGCTCAGAGGTAGAGCAGCTGATTCGTAATCAGCAGGCCATGGGTTCGAATCCCATCGCCGGCTTATTTTCAAGCGTTTGATAGGGGTAAAGGTGATACTTTTCCGTTTTTAACACAACTTTCGCAAGAAGTCTCCACCTTCTATAAGGTGAAGATGAATTGCGGTTGACACTGTTTCAGTTTCGGTATATAACAAATTTTGTTATGGCTATAAAATTTGACACTAACAAACATCCAGTGTTTCTGCTTTACTACCATCTGATCTTAGTAACAAAATACAGAAGAAATGTAATAGATGAGAAAATCTCAAAAAGATTGAGAGAAATCTTCGAATACATTCAACCTAATTACAACATTACTTTACTTGAGTGGAACCATGATAATCACAGCAAAGATCATGTTCACATTTTGTTCAAGGCAACCCCTACAACACCACTTTCCAAGTTTATAAACGCTTACAAAAGTGCCTCTTCAAGGCTTATAAAAAAGGAATTTCCCGAAGTCAGAAAAAAACTGTGGAAGGAATTCTTTTGGTCAAGAAGTTATTGTTTATTGACAAGTGGTAGTGTTTCAGTTGAAACAATCAAAAGATACATTGAAACTCAAGGTGAAAAGAAAAATGCTAAAAGCATACAAGTATAGAATATATCCAAGTCAAGCTCAAAAAGAATTTTTTGAAAAGACCTTTGGAAGTTGTAGGTTCGTATGGAACAAGATGTTGGAAGAAAAACTTGATGCATTAAGAAAAGGAAAAAAATCCCAAGAATAACTCCAGCAAAATATAAAAAAGATTTTCCTTTTCTAAAAGAAGTAGATAGTCTTGCATTGGCAAATGTTCAGCTACAGCAAGAAAAAGCATTTAGAAATCACTTCAAAAATCCCAAGCACTTTGGAATCCCAAAGTTCAAGAGAAAGAAAGATAAACAGTCATATACAACAAACAATCAAGAGGGAACAATTAAAGTTGATTTTGAAAATGGACTTCTTTATTTACCTAAGATAAAAGACGGAATACGAACAGTCTTTCACAGAAGGTTTGAAGGGAACATAAAATCAGCTATGGTGGTAAAAACAAAAGCAGGAGACTATTACGTAAGCATACTCGTAGATGTAGAAAATCCAAGCAATAATAAAAAGGAACCAAAGTATTCTGTTTGTGGTATAGACTTAGGTTTAGAAAGCTTTGCAGTTATTACAAATGATGAGAAGACCTACAAAGTAGAATATCCCAAGTATTTAATCAAATCAGAAAAGAAACTAAAGAGGATGCAAAGACAATTATCAAGGAAGGTAAAAGGTTCTAAGAATTGGGAAGAAGCAAAAATAAAGCTTGCAAGGGAACACAATTATATAAAGAATGCAAGGGAAGACTTTTTACATAAGCTTTCCAAATCCATCATAGACGAGAACCAAGTCGTGGTGGTGGAAAGCCTAAATGTAAAAGGTCTTTCCCAATCTATATTAGCTAAGCACATTTTGGACAGCTCCTGGTCTAAGTTTTTGCAGTTTCTCAAGTATAAAGCGGAGTGGTATGGTAGAACAGTTATAGAAGCGGACATGATGTTTCCATCTTCAAAGATGTGCAGTCAATGTGGATATGTAAATAAGGAATTACAGCTTAAAGATAGGCTATGGAAATGTCCAGTATGTGGAGCAATACATGACAGAGATGTAAATGCGTCAATAAACTTGAGAAATTATGGAGTAGGGTTGGGACGACCCGAATTTACGCCTGTGGAGACTGAACCTCTACCACTGGTACCAAAACCAGTGGCAAGTTCGGTCGTTGAAGCAGGAAGCTCCCACTTCTATAAGTGGGGGTAGTTCACAATAGCGGAAAAATATTATGAAAATTTTTTTAAGCAAGTTTTTACTGCCTTAAAAGTAGTGATTCAAAAATTTGGGGGGATGAATTAGACGTTTTTGTTTAGTAGTTAAGCTATAATGTCTAATTTTTAGTTTGATACGGCAAATAAAAAACTGAAGAAAATTTTAAGACAAAGTAGTTCAACTTTCGAACTAAATTGTCTAAATTCTTGAAGAGATAAAGTTGTTTTTTAAAATTTTCTTTGACAAACTTGCTAAAATTTTCAACCAACTCGTCTAAATTTTCAAAAAACCTTTAAAAATGCTTTTTTTACACATTTTTTATGTCATGTTTTTTCTATTGCAGGCCTAATGACATTAGTAATGACATTAGCATAGCAAAAACACATAGCGAAAAAGCAAGCGAGCATCAAACATTTTGCTTAAAAAAAGCGAGCGTTTTGCTTTAATTAAATTAATTAATTTTTTTTACCAAGAATATCCTTTCCTTGGTTCACTTATAATTGCAAAAATGGTAGTGTCTCATTAATTGTGTAAAGACTTGAGGGAAAGGGAAGGGTATGGTAGCTTCCCCAATGCTTAATAACCAAAACTACCAGAAAGGAGGGGAAGCTACCGTGAAAGAAAAAACTAAAACTTTAAC
>Ga0065718_1002310_pt1 | contig 21384 bp, 20 predicted proteins | sample GBSCel77sediment_2_FD_59105 | JGI IMG/M metagenome (GOLD analysis project Ga0065718, IMG submission 59105) | Hot spring sediment microbial communities from Great Boiling Spring, Nevada - cellulolytic enrichment CS 77C v3 (version 3) | ecosystem: Environmental > Aquatic > Thermal springs > Hot...
TGACATAGGCTCCTGATTTTCACGATATTGTGCTACAACAGCTTGCCAAATCTGCTTATTAAGGCTGGTTGGGATAGGAGATATGCTCAAGATAAAACTTTCGTGCAGATGTTAAATGCCTGGGCTGGGTCTGTGAATGGTCAAGATTTAAATGGTAGTGGTTGGCTTGCTTCGTAGGTATTGGAATTGTTGATTACCGGGGGCAATTGAAAGGTGCGCGGTTGTGTTATATAGCGTGTTAGTGGTTAGGCTTAAATGTGGTGGAATGTGGCCCGTGGAGCTGGGATTCTGGGGTGAAGATAAGGCCAGCTAATGGGGGAAGGGTAAATTCAGCGGAGTATGGTTGGTTGTGCCAGGGTGTAGGTTCGGCTGTTACCGCCCCAAAATTTCCGAGGTTACTTCCACCGTAAAGGTCAGAGTCTGAGTTTAAAACCTCAATCCATTTTCCGCCTAAAGGTAACCCGATTCTGTAATTAAACCGTGGCACTGGTGTAAGGTTTAGGACGACGAGGGCGAAGCGCGATTTTGACGCAGTATGTCTGAGGTAGGCGATGACGCTGTGGAGGGAATCGCTGCAATCGATCCAGCTGAATCCTGCTGGTTCGTGTTCTGCTTCGAAGAATGCAGGTTCTTGTCGGTATAACGCATTCAGGTCTGTGATTAACTTTTGGACGCCTTTGTGGTGTGGCGACTCTAACAAGTGCCAATCGATTTGTCCGTTAACGTCCCATTCCCTGTATTGGGCAAATTCGCTTCCCATGAAAAGAAGTTTCTTACCTGGGAAGGTCCATTGGTATACGTAGAGAGCGCGTAAGTTGGCGAATTGTTGCCACTGATCGCCTGGCATGCGCCCAATGAGAGAGCGTTTCCCATGCACCACTTCGTCGTGTGAAAGGGGGAGTACGAAGTTTTCGGTGTATCTATACATCATCGCAAAGGTTAAGTCGTTGTGGTGGTACTTGCGGTATATAGGGTCGCGGCTAAAGTACCGTAATGTGTCATGCATCCATCCAAGGTCCCATTTTAGTGTAAAACCAAGTCCGCCAAGGTATGGGGGACGCGTTACCATGGGCCAGGCAGTTGATTCTTCTGCGATGGTGAGTATACCGGGATATTCTGTGTGGACGAGGTGATTAAATTTCTGCAGGAACGCGATTGCTTCGAGATTTTCCTTGCCACCGTATTTGTTGGGAATCCATTCCCCAGGTTTGCGAGAGTAATCGAGATAAAGCATGGAGGCGACTGCATCCACGCGTAAACCGTCCACGTGGTATTGCTCGCACCAGAATAGTGCATTTGCTATAAGGAAATTTAGGACTTCGTAACGGCCGTAGTTAAAGATGAGCGTGTTCCAGTCCTGGTGTTTCCCTAGCCTGGGATCTTCATGCTCATAAACTGCGGTGCCATCGAAGCGTGCCAAGGCCCATTCGTCCGCAGGGAAATGAGCAGGCACCCAATCGATTATTACCCCAAAGCCAGCTTGGTGGAGGTCATTGATCAAAGTCATGAATTGGTTTGGTGTGCCGTATCTGCTAGTGGGAGCGTAGAAACCAGTTACTTGGTAGCCCCAAGAAGGATAGTAAGCATGCTCCATAACAGGTAAAAACTCCACGTGAGTGAATCCTGTTTTACGAAGGTAATCAATTAGCATGGGTGCAAGCTCCGTATACGAGTATGATTCGACGGGTGATTTTTTTCGCCAAGAACCTAGGTGTACTTCGTAAATGCTAATGGGCTGGGATAGCCATTGGGTGTGAGCGCGTTTTTCCAACCATTTNTCATCATTCCAGCAAAAGTTGGACAGGTCCCAAACTATACTCGCGTTTTTTGGGGGGATTTCGAAGAAAAACCCGTATGGGTCTGTTTTGATTCGAAGATTTCCCTGAGCGTCTACCAATTCGAACTTGTACAGATCACCTTGTTTTACTCCTGGAATGAAAATCTCCCACACGCCGGAAGCGCCTAGCATTCGCATTTGATGGACCCGGGCATGCCAGTTATTGAAAGTACCAATCACGCTAACACGCTTGGCGCATGGTGCCCAGACTGCAAAGCTGGTTCCGGGAACTCCATCTATTATTCGCAGGTGCGCGCCAAGGTGCCGGTAGATTCGTCGTGCATCGCCAGCATTAAACAAATACAAGTCGAAATCGCTTATGGTTGGCAGGAAAGAATATGGGTCCCGTGTACGATAGATCCTACCATCTTGGTAGGTGATAACTAAATCATATGCATAAACTTCGGATGTGTTGTGTGAGTATCCCTCGAAAAGGCCAGCTGTATGGATTTTTTTTAGCTCGATAGTTGGTTTAGTTTTATCATGAACAGGTTCGATCCTGATCGCAGCAGCGTCAGGGATTAATGCGCGGACTACGATTCCGGGTTTGGAACCGAGCGGGTGCATGCCGAGCAGCCCATGAGGATTTTGATTGCAGCCTTCAACAAGGCTGTGGATCTCGGCATCTGTAAGGACTGGCATGGGAAGAACAATAATGAGTAAAAGCACGTTAAGCCAGCAAAAAGCTAGTGTTAATAATTTTACAGGTTGCTGGTTGCCAAGGCGTTGGAGTGGAAAAACCGTGCGAAGATAAAGTGAAAAATTTGCAAATTATGTAGGATTGTCTGCACGTGATATTTTGTCTTCAATGATGGTATGAGCAACGGGACTCAAGGCAAATCAAGCGAAGAAAAACTAGGCGCGGTTAGATAGGCAAAAGTGCAATAGCAGAGGTGGTAAACTTCGTGAGGTCGCCGAACCCGGTCGTTTACCCCCACACTCAATTGAAGCTGAAGTTTGTGTGTTAGGATCGATATTGCTGGCGCCGAACGAATGTATCCCCACTTGTATTGCTAAGATCAAATCCTCGGAGGTTTTTTATGACCTCCGGCACCGTACTATCTATGAGACAATTGTTGAGATGTACGATGCAAATACTCCGGTGGATTTGATTTCGCTGCAGCAAAAGCTAAAGGATAAGGGTGTTTTGGATTCAGTGGGAGGAGTGCCGTATTTACTTGGGTTACCAGATGCGGTGCCTTCAGCCGCTAACCTGGAGTACTATCTGGACATAATTTGCCAGAAGTATGTCCTGAGGCGGTTGCTGGATACGTGTATGAAAATTGAAAAGAGAGTTTACGAGCATGATGGGGAAACTGATGAGCTTCTGGATGAAGTAGAAAAGGAGATTTTGCGGGTAAGCGAAGAGCGGGTTGACAGTGGTGCTAGTTCGATGAGCGANTTAGTGCCTCGGGTGATAAGCATGATAGATGAGTTTCACAAGCGTGGTGGAGCGGTTGTGGGCATTCCCACCGGGTATAGGGACCTGGACAACATGACAGGAGGTTTACATCCGGGCGAGATGATTGTCATCGCAGCCAGACCTAGTGTGGGTAAGACAAGCTTGGCAATGAACATCGCTGAACATGTGGCGGTAGTGCAAGGCTTGCCTGTAGGTGTTTTTAGCTTGGAAATGACAGCAGAGTCCCTGGTGTTGAGGATGCTATGTTCGAGGGCTCGGGTCAATGCCAGGAACCTTCAGCGCGGAATCATTTCTACTACAGATTCGCATAGGCTAACGAATGCAACCGGTGAATTAGCGCGGGCACCATTGTATATCGATGACTCACCAAGTTTGACAATTCTTCAATTGCGGGCACGTGCCCGCCGAATGTGGCAACAGCGCGGTATCAAGTCTTTTTGTAATTGACTATCTTCAGTTGCTTCGGTCTACTGGCCGCCGAATTGAAAACCGTCAGCAGGAAATAGCGGATATTTCTAGCGGAATAAAGGCTCTTGCAAAGGAACTTAAGGTACCTGTGATTGTGCTAAGCCAGTTGAATCGCGATGTGGAGCGCGACAGAAATCGAAAACCGCGCCTGTCAGATTTGCGTGAGTCAGGCGCAATCGAACAAGACGCAGACGTAGTTGGATTGTTGTATCGGGCAGATCCAGATGATCCGAACCAACCTGCAAGGGACGATGAAGATCTAGCGGATATGGATGTGCAGCCTGTGAACCTCTATATCGCAAAACAACGTAATGGCCCCACGGGAGATATTCACCTGACGTTCTTTAGATCGTTTACGCGATTTGAGCAGGCCACTACGGTATATACTGAGGATGCGGTCCCATACTAAAGACTGGTTTTTGTATGAAACGGATTTTGGTTCTCTGGTTGATGGCGTGGCTGGTGTCGGTTGTAACCGTGTGCGCTCAACTTCCACTCCCTCGAACCAAGATTATTCGGATTGACATTAGACACATAGGCCCACCTGCTACAAGTGACCAATTTGTTCGGGATCACATAAAAAGTCGGCCCGGAGATCTGTATCAACCGGCGGTCGTAGATGAGGACATACGCAGCTTATACAACACAGGTTACTTCTACAACATTCGGGTGGTAGATGAACGGCAGGGTGATGGAGTTATCCTGACGTATATTTTGTCAGGGTAGGCCTACCATTGCAGATATTCGGTTTGAAGGAAACAAAAAGTTTAGCTCGGCCAAACTTAGCCACACCATAAAGTCTAAGGTTGGTTCACCGTTGGATGAACACAAGTTGTTCGAAGATTGCCAGCAAATTCAAAAACTTTATGAGAAAAAGGGTTATTCAGAAACCACTGTTCAATATAGGCTCTCCATTGANGAGGCTGTGGGGCGTGGAGTTGTGACGTTCGAAATCAACGAGGCAAGGAAAGTCAAGATTGCNGAAATTCGCTTCGAAGGAGCGCGAACCGAATATTTAAAGGATTTGAAAAAGACCATCAAAACGCGCAAGCACGGGATGTTTTCTTGGATAACGGGTCGCGGCTATCTAAAGAAGGAAGAGTTTGAAGATGACAAAGAGCGAATAACTCAGTTTTATCTAGAACGAGGCCATTTGGATTTCGAGTTGAAAAACGTGCGACTTGAGTATCTTTCCTCAAACAAGCTAGCAATCATTTTTGAAATATCCGAAGGGCCCCAGTACAAGGTGGGTAACATCGTTTTTAGAGGTGTAAACCTATTGCCAACAAATGCTATTGCACGTGATTTTAAGCCTGGTAGCCGGCCACCCCCAGAGATGAATCGGCGAGAATGGGAATTGATCCGAAATTTTAATAGCGAGTTTAAAATGAAGTCCGGTGATATCTTTTCCCCGAGCGGCTTACAGGCTGATGTAAAGGCAATTGAGAATTTCTATGGAGCGAAGGGATATATCGACGTGACTGAGTCATCAGGTAATTTGACAGTTCGGAAGAAACCCAATGTTCAGCAGGGAACAATTGATCTTGAGTTTGAGATCAACGAGGGCCTCCAGACATATGTGGAGAAAATTGATATCCGAGGGAATGAGAAAACTAAGGATAAGGTAATTAGACGCGAGTTGGCCATATATCCAGGCGAGCCATTTGACATGAGCCGGGTAGAAATTAGTAAGGCAAGGCTTGACGGGATTGAGATACTTTGACAAAGTAGAACTGAAACCCGAACCCACGGAAATAGCACCAAACCGGAAAGATCTTGTGGTGGAAGTGAAAGAACGTCCAACGGGTTTTTTCACAGTAGGTGCCGGATTTAGCTCAATAGACCGACTGGTGGGTTTCGCGGAGTTTAATCAAGGCAATTTTGATTTGTTTAATCCGCCTAACTTCAGCGGTGGCGGACAAAAAGCCCGGGCATATTTTGCGTATGGTACACGCCGCCGGGACGTGGTTCTAACTTTTATCGAGCCTTGGTTTTTGGATCAAAAGTTGGAGTTGGGCACTGAGGTTTACCACCGATGGTTGGATTTTGAGAGTCTCAACGACCTTTATACTGAAGCGCGGGCCGGTTTACGTTTGTGGGTCAGGAAGCCTATTTGGACAGAGCGACTTACAGCTACCTTAGGATACAATATCGAGAATGTGGGCTTGGAATTTGCGCCTGAGTATAAGTCCCAGTTGCCTAGTACCTTCTTGGTTGAGGAAGGTGATACACTGTTGTCCCGGGTAAACTTAACGTTGGCTTATGATACTCGGGGGAAAGGATTGTTGCCCAACCGCGGTCAACGGACTGAACTATTTGGCGAAATCACAGGCGGCCCATTCGGAGGCGAGAAGTCCTTCTACCGGGTGGAATTGCGGACGGGGTGGTATTTTAAAGGCCTGGCTGCTGGGCATGTTCTGGAATTGAATGGGCGAATTGGCGTCACAGATGCTTTCGGCGACACGCAGTATGTGCCTTTCTATGATCGTTTTTATTTGGGAGGCATGTACTCATTGCGTGGGTATAGATACCGTGATGTGGGTCCAAAAGAATTAGTAAATGACACGTACCTTGAACCAATCGGAGGGTGTACCTATTGGTTTGCGTCAGCTGAATACAGTATACCACTTATTCCTCGAGTTCGGTTTTGCTACCTTTTTATGACATTGGAATGGTTTATCCAAATGCTTTCAGTTTTGAACCACAAAAGTTCCCAAGACCAGGAACGGGTGAATTGATCTCCACTGGTTCATATGCGGATAACTTTGGTTTTGGGATCCGACTTGACTTACCGATTGGGCCCCTCCGACTTGACGTAGGTTTCCCGCTCACCCACGACCCTACCCTACGTGATTCTCCGCGCTTCAATGTAGGTGTTGGGTACACGCGGCAGTTCTAGCAGAGGGATTTTTGTGGTTTTCCAAAGGTTTGAGTTTTGGATTAAAAGTGTGTCAAAGCTTTCTCGTGGACAAGACCAATGTGTGATTAAGTACGGGCGTTGGTTTCTGTGGCATGCAGCCCTTAAAGTGCATGGGCCAGCCGTCCCAAATTCTTACGTAGCGTCGGTGTCAGAAATGCACTGCAGTGGCAAATTTGTAACTTTTAGGGAAGGGCGGGAAGTTTATATCCAAGCGCAAATGGGGTGTAAGTGTATGCGAACGATTGTCTTGTGTTAAACCCGGGGATGGAATTTCCGGTGAATTTCAACCAAGCGTCCTACATTGACATGAGTGTAAATTTCAGTCGTGGCAATGCTTGAATGTCCAAGCAGTTCCTGGATTACTCTTAAATCGGCTCCGCGTTCAAGCATATGGGTGGCAAAGCTATGACGTAACATGTGGGGTGTGAAGGGACGGGTAATCCCGGCGAGGCGGGCTCGCTTCTTGATTCGCAACCACATTGCTACATGAGAAAATGCGGTGCCTCGGTTAGTTAAGAACACAGTTCCAGGCGAGTGCGGTTTTGCGAGTTTAGGTCGCCCCGCCTCCAAATACTTTTGTAGTGCTGCTACTGCTTTTGACCCGATGGGCACAACACGTTCCTTGTTTCCCTTCCCGACAACGATTACAAAACCGGCGTCCAGCTGTAGTTGTTCAAGCCGGAGGTTTCTTAGCTCGGCAAGCCTGAGTCCAGAGGCGTATGCTAATTCCAAGATGGCTTGGTCACAGAGATTTGATGGAGACTCAGGTTCTACAGGACGCAAAAGTGCGTCGACCTCTTCAGGAGTTAGGACTTTTGGTAATCTCAACCATCGACGTGGCAGAGAAAGGTTCTCAGCGGGATTAGCTGGGAGGAGTTTTTCGTTTAAGGCGAATTTAAAGAACGCTTTCAGAGCGGCTATCTCTAGGTAAAGAGAGTCTATGCTTAATGTCCCGCGATTAGATTTTCGTTTATGAGGATTAAGGGGTCTTGTACGTTCGTGTTCTAAGAACTTAATGAGTGTTTCCAAGGTTACATGATCCCAAGATGTAATCCCATTGTTTTGGGCCCATGCCAAGAAACGACTCAAAACCGCCGCGTACGTGCGCTGAGTATTTTCTGATTGCCCGCGTTCGTGCCTCACGTATTGTAGGAAGTCTTCCACTAGCTGTTCCATTGTTTTCAAATGGTACACCTGGAAAACGCGCAATCCAGAATTTCTGGTTAGGAACGCTTGGGGTGTTTTCCACGATTTATAGACCTTGCTTGAACCATGGGCCGCGCTTAAGGTTGATCATATGAAAGCGTACAAGGGCTTAGCAAGCGTTGTACTAGCTCTGAGTTGCATAGCTGGACTTGGCCAGGATCCTCTGGTTATGGAAAAGCTTAATAGATTAGCAGGGCAGGTTGAAGATCTTCAAACCGCCCAGATGGCAATGCAGAAACAAATTTCAGAGTTGGTGAGGGAGCTGGATGTACTGCGTGACCAGGTTTCAAGGGCACNGTCTGCTGACACGATTCGAGCAGAGGTATCTCGCTTGGAGGCGAGGCTTAAACAAGTGGAGCAGCAGTGTGCAGCTGACCGGGAATTGATTTTGAAAGAGATCGAAAAAATTGCTGCGGCCAAGTCTCGGCCAGTGCAACCTTCACAGCCCCAACGGCCTACGCAAGTTTCTCCCAGCCAGCCGACAGAAATGAAGGGCTATGAATACGTAGTTCAACCCGGGGATACACTTAGTGCAATTGTTGCTGCATATCGTCAGAACAACATAAAAGTCACAGTTGACCAGGTGCTGAAGGCAAATCCCGGATTGGACCCCAACAAATTGCGGGTGGGTCAGAAAATTTTTATCCCTGCCCCGTCAAACTAATAGTCTGATATGGGCTGTTGCTTGGTCATTCTGGTAAAAGGCCTGGTTTTGCCTCCAAGGAAACTAGTTTAATTGACATGGGGGTTGGGAATTGCAAGTTTTGCAGAGCTATGGATGAAGCCACAGTAAAAAAGGTAATCCGGGATTTAGCGGCTTGTATTGATCACACACTGTTGCGGCCAGAAGCTAGCAGAGTTCAGATTGAACAATTGTGTCGCGAGGCAATCGAATATGGGTTTTACGGGGTCTGTGTTAATGGTTCGTGGGTTAGGTTGGCGCGTGAGCTCCTTGAAGATTCAGATGTTCGCGTAGTTTGTGTGGTTGGCTTCCCCCTTGGGGCTGCAGCAGCTGATGTAAAAAGGTTTGAAACCGAGGCTGCAATAGATGACGGGGCTGATGAAATTGATGTAGTGCTCAATATTGGACGGTTGAAAGAAGGGGATGAAAGCTATGTTCTGCGAGAGTTGAGAGATGTGGTAGAAGCGGCGCAAGATCACGTCGTTAAAGTGATTATAGAGACCGGTCTTTTAACAGAGGAAGAGAAAGTGCGTGCCTGTCATTGTGTGTTGGACAGTGGGGCTCATTTTGTAAAGACCTGTACTGGGTTTGGACCTAGTGGGGCGACAATAAACGACGTGCAACTGTTGCGAGAGATTGTAGGGCCCCGTTTTGGCGTCAAAGCAGCTGGTGGTATTAGGGACGCGTACACGGCCTTGGCTATGCTTCGGGCAGGAGCAAATCGCTTGGGCACCTCGGCTAGTGTCTCGATAATTAAAGGGGTTCAGGATGCTCTAGCCAGGATCGAAGCCGAAGGATTGCCAGTGTTTCCAAGCACGTGTGAGGGACAACAAGGTGGTTATTAAAAAATGGAGCGGGCGAAGGGAATCGAACCCTCGCGAGAAGCTTGGAAGGCTTCCGTTCTACCACTAAACTACGCCCGCATTCTGTGTCATTATGTTATCCACGGCGCTTGCGTTGTCAACTGGAGTCTCGTAACATTTGATATCAAATGAATTCCTTGCTATTGATTGGCGGGCGAATCATTGATCCTGCGAACGGTCTCGATACAGTAGCAGATTTACTTATTTTGGATGGCAAGGTTTCTGCAATAGGACCTGAGGCGAGAAAGTTAGTGCCTTCAGATGCGCCAAAGGTAGATGTGAAGGGTATGGTGGTTTGTCCTGGCTTGATCGACATGCATGTGCATTTGCGGGAACCTGGTCATACCGCCTCTGAAACAATAGCCACAGGCACAGCTGCAGCTGCACGAGGCGGTTTTACTTCAGTTCTAGCGATGCCCAATACGAATCCTCCAATAGATGACCCTACAACGGTGGCCCTTATCCAGGATCGGGCCGAAAAATCTGCTGTGGTAAACGTATTTGTGGCGGGGTGCATTACCAAAAATCGGGCGGGAGAAGAGTTGGCACCAATAGGATCACTGCGTCGCGCTGGAGTAGTTGCAATTACGGACGACGGTGCTTGCGTACAGAATAATGAGCTAATGCGTCGGGCCTTGGAATATGTGCGCATGTTTGACATTCCGGTCCTCGATCATTGCCAGGATTACTAGTCTTTCACAAGATGGTGTGGCTCATGAAGGGTTGTGGAGCACGATCTTAGGACTGCGAGGATGGCCTGCAATTGCTGAGGAAATTATAGTGGCACGAAACATCCTTCTGGCGGAACTAACAGGAGCTCATGTTCACTGTCAGCACGTGACCACTGCTGGTAGTGTGCGATTGATCAGAGAAGCTAAAAAGCGTGGTGTTCCTATAACAGCCGAAGCATGTGCACATCACATGGTGTTAACGGACGCAGCTTTAGCAGGTAGTGAAACGTTTTGGCAGACGGATGGGCAACAAACTTTTGCGTGGCGACTTTATCGGGAAGGTGGTGAGTTACCTCAATGGCCAGCTTACGATCCAAATGTAAAAGTAAATCCCCCCATTGCGATCNGCTATTGATCGAATCGCGTTGATTGAAGCCGTCGTTGACGGCACGATTGATGTCATCGCTAGTGATCATGCCCCCCACTGCGATTATGAAAATGAAGTGGAGTTTGATATTGCGCCCTCTGGGATGATCGGCTTGCAGACTGTTTTCCCACTGATGTTAATGGAGCTGTACCATGCAGGAAGAATGCCTTTGACGAAATTAATTGCACGGCTTACGGTGGGACCCGCAAAAATTTTGGGGCTTCGGAAAGGAACTTTGTCGATCGGCGCAGATGGAGATGTGACGGTTTTCGAGTCCTAATTTTGAGTGGACATTTGAGCAATCTGTCAATGCAAGTAAGTCGCGCAACACACCATTCTTAGGTTGGCGTTTAAAAGGCGGAGTGATGATGACAGTGGTTGGTGGTAGAATTGTCTGGCAACACCCATCAATGACCCCGCATTTATGAAAAACGTAGGTTTAGAGTGTAGATTCGATGAACCTCGGCGCGGGATTGGTCATAGACCGATCCTGCTTTTAAGGCGAATGGGAATAAAGGCCCAGTGACATTTTAGATTTCTTTCGTTCAACTGTGTTGGCGACGAGAGGTTTCAGTGTAAAATGTTTTTATTTTAGGATAGGCTTTGTGGGGTGTGTTTTCTTTCGCTTGCTCATCCCCAATAGAGTTATGTGTAAGTGCCCCCGCGTGAGTGGCTTTCAGATACCCAGTAAAGAAAAGGTAGAAAGGATGTATAGATGGTGTTGATAAAGTTCCACCCCGGGATAAAATCTCTCTCAGAAAATGAAAGTGCTAAGGCTAATTGTGTTTGTATTAAACGGGTTAGTGACCTTAAGCCAGTTGCCAGCGTATGGTGTGGATAGGGTGACTGTTAAAGGCGATACTGTGGAGGTGATCCCAGTTTATCACGCGAGCCTTGGGTTGCGGATTGGTGGCAGGCTGGTTTTGGCTGATCCTGCGTGGGAGACAAACCGTTATGTAAACCTGACGAACCCGATTTTGATACTGATCACACATTCCCACAGGGATCACTTCGATCTCCAAGTATTGAGGTTTGTGGTCGGAAAAGACACATGGGTAGTTGCGCCCCCTGATGTTACTCAAAAGTTACCTCAAGGGATAACCACCAACATAGTAGCCCTCTCTAATGGTCAGAGCACCAATGTTCAAGGCATGACGATTTTTGCGGTGCCGATGTACAATGTGACCCCTGAACGGCTTAGGTTTCATCCTCGTGGTGTTGGGAATGGGTATGTTCTCCAATGCGACTCGGCGCGGATTTACATTAGTGGGGATACAGAAGATATCCATGAAATGTTAGAACTTAAAGATATCGATATCGCGTTTGTGTGTATGGATGGGACAATACACGATGAATGTGGAACAGGCAGCAAGGGCGGTTAGGACTTTTAAGCCGCGAATTGTTTATCCATATCATTATCGCAATGCATCGTGCGAAGAGTTTCAGAAGTTAGTCGGAAAGGATTCGGGCGTGGAGGTCCGAATAATGAATTGGTATCCTGCGCATTAAATTGAGGTGGATAATTGCGCATTGTTACTTGGGCAGCGCACTCCGTCGACTAAAGGGTGAACTACTTCATTTGCGGTTGTAACTGTGGCATTTATTTACGCACAGAAAGGAATTGAAGTCCCACATTTGGCGATTGTTAGTGGCGCATATAGATGGGATATTGTATAATTCTTTCCAATCCTTATTGGTTTCCCTGTGGTCTTTGGTGTTTTGTATACCGCATCGTGGGATGTGGCTTGGTTGTGGAGCCGATTGTGTTTTAAGCCGTATGTAGGCAAGGGGGACTGGGCTAGAAATAAGTTTTGAGTTGACCGACACCTTTTAGGGTTTTGGGTTGGTTCGAAGGTAAGTTCTCGCGTCGGAATTCGTTCTGGCGATTTCCCACTCAGGTTTTGGTACCGTCGGTGGAGTTGTAATTGTAGGGGTCAAATTAAAGATGCAGACAAAAACAGTGATATGAATACTCGTTGGCTACACGAAGTAATATTGTTGTCATGGGATGGTGTTAAGCCGATGGCGGGAGAGGTTTTAAGTCGACATTGGATATTGGTAATTGGCAACATTCTGCTGATGGATTGCTAATGAATAGTGAGCATCAAACAGGGTTTGGACGCAACTTTTGGTTGTTGAACACGATTGAGATGTTTGAGCGGCTCGCCTTTTATAATTTGCGGGTGGTAGCGCCCATTTACATCATGCAGGCGGAGGATCCTGGAGGATTACACCTCACTGCTGCTCAAAAAGGAACAATTTACGCATGGTGGGCTGCGTTCCAATCGATCTTGCCTGTATTTACTGGGGGGATCGCAGACCGGCTAGGATATAAACGCACTTTGGTGGGAGCGCTAGGAATGATGCTGATGGGCTATTTGATGATAGCGTTTTTGCGCGACCTTCCTTGGATTGACAATTATACGGGGTTTTTTATGGGTGTTTTAGTACTTGCCACTGGAACGGCATTTTTTAAGCCGGCTATCCAAGGGACACTCGCGCATATTTTGGATCGACATAATTCGTCGGTAGGGTGGGGAGTATTTTACTGGGTTGTAAACGTAGGGGCTTTTATTGGCCATTACCTTCCGACGATTTTTCTGGTTTACAGTGTAATTTTCCCTGAACCCTTTTATGCGTTACCTCATTCGCGTGAAGCGTGGCGGAACCTTTTCTTGGCATCAGCTGCGTTTACGGCGTTGAACCTTGTTTTACTTTGTTTTTTTCGGGATGTGCCAACTGGTGTTGCTAAGTCAGAATCGTACCTACGTGTTTTACAACGCACCGTTTTTAACATTTTCGAACCACGATTGTTGATGTGGATTGTAATTATGTCGGGGTTTTGGCTGATGATGTTTCAGCTGTGGGACTTACAACCGAATTTTATAACGGACTGGGTGGATAGTTCAGCTGCTGTTAAGCAACTACAGTGGTTGCCCACACCGATCTACAATCTCATCGTTGCCCAAACTCCTGGCGGGCCTATGTTATATCAGCAGGCAATCCTATCGCTGAATGCACTGTTTATTATTTTAGGTGTCGTCGCAATGTCATGGGTCACGCGAAGGATGCGGACCCTAGATTCTATGCAGATTGGGATGTTTATGGCGATTGGGGGTATTTTGGTTGCCGGCCTGACGCGGAATGTTTGGTGGGTAATTTTTGGGATTTTGTTTTTCTCGCTTGGAGAAATGTTAACGGGTCCGAAAACCTCCGAGTACCTGGGGTTAATCGCCCCAAAGGATAAGAAAGGCATGTACTTAGGTTACGTAAATATCCCTGTGGGAGTAGGGGTTTACGTTGGATCGAAGTTAGCTGGGTACGTGTACGGTCACTATGGGGAAAAAGCCACTCTCGCTTTGAAGTATATCGCGGAGCTATTTCCAATCGCANGGGAACATAAAATGGACAGGTTCCGTTAAAGAACTGGAGACCATAACTGGATTCACTCGGACGGAGGCGATGGACGCACTGGTTCGATTGACTGGCCTTGATCCTGCATCAGCTACTGCCTTGCTTTGGCAAACATACCATCCTCAGCTTTACATCTGGATACCTTTTGGCGTGATAGGTTTGCTTTCCGCTATCGGGTTGATTGTATTCACGCGGAAAGCCCGAAAATGGCAAGATATGAATGCCTAAGACTCTATATTAGAACGGCATTGCTCTAGGTAGGGTCGGATACCATGAATAATAAAATAGTGAAAGACATGAGGTACAACCCCATAATCGTTGCGATGGATTTAGACGAGGGGGAACTCCGCGCTCGCACTCGCGCGGAAATTAACCCCATTGGTCGGCGGGTTCAAAAATCGGTGCCCGGTTATTTACAGCGGAAGGCCCAACCTTGATTAAGGAGTTCAAGAAGCTGGGTAAGGTAGTCTTCTTGGACCTAAAATATCATGATATTCCTAATACGGTCGCCGGGGCAGTAACTGCAGCGGCTCGTTTAGGCGTGGATATGCTCACGGTTCATGCCTTAGGTGGACGCGAAATGTTGAAAGCGGCCGAACAGGCGGCTCAGAATTCAGCCCGAGAGTTAAACGTGGTACCACCGTTGGTGTTGGCCGTCACGGTTTTGACGAGCCTAAATGATAAATTATTGGAGGAAGTAGGAGTGCCAGGTACGACTTCTCAGCAGGTTGTTCGCCTGGCTCGTCTAGCTGTTGAGTGCGGATTACGAGGCCTGGTCTGTTCACCCGAAGAGTTAAAAATTTTGAGGGATTTACTTCCGAGGGAAATAAAATTGGTAACACCAGGAATCCGGGCAGTGGGCACGAATGACGATCAGAAACGCACCTTAGATGCAAAGACGGCATTGGATTTGGGCGCGGATTGGATTGTGGTTGGACGTCCCATATACGCGGCACCAGACCCAGTTGAGGCCACAAAGCAACTCCTCTCCACCATCTTTTAAAACCAGGGGAATAGGCTATTTAAGTGGTGTTGATCTGAGTGTGGGTGCGATATTGAGCGATCAGACTGCACCTCCATTCGAGCTATGCCTCTTGGTTTACCAAGCCGTTTGGATGGTTGGATTCCGAGTGTTGCGTGATAAGTGTCAACGTTTGACCTGCTTTTTACCGCTTTTATGAGGTTTTGCTTCTGGACAATCCCAATGTAATTATTTGAAGGTTGCCGGTTGCACGGTGAAACAATTGGTTTTAGAGTCAAGCTATGGATGTCAGAGACTCTCGGGGTCAAGGCCCAATTAAGAGACTTAAGCATTATGTTGGGGGGTTGGGCGGTAGGGATAGTTGCTGTTGGCGTTACAAACCAATTTGGGGCTGAATTTTGTAATCCAGAGGATGCGGCAAGTTTAGGGAATCCACGTGTGTGGTCTGTTTCAATACGTTGGGAAAATGATACTTTTGGCGGTACTGATAGGTTTTATACAGATGGCGTGTCTTTGTCGGTCGCTCATACGGGAAGAAGTTGGTTAGATCCGATTGCGGATAGATTGCCAGGTTGGTTAGCTAAGGGACGGAGGACGGTGAGTTACGAGTTTGGCCAGATCATGTGCACACCGTCTGACATTAATATTCCAGTCCCGGATCCGAATGATCGGCCTTATGCAGGCATTTTGTATGCTTCTGTCTCGTTCCATTTTGAACATGACAATGTTTATAATGGGGTGAAGTTGGTTACTGGTGTGGTCGGACCATGGTCTTTTGCTGAGGAGACACAGCGTGAAGTGCACCGGTTGGTCGGTGCTGGTGTTCCGCAAGGATGGGATTATCAACTTCATAACGAGCCTGTTGTGAACTTGGTTTTAGAACGTCGATGGAAATACCAGCTTCTTGGTAGTTCGGAAGGGTTTTCATTCGAAACCATTCCTGCTGTGGATGTGATGCTGGGAAATGTCCTTACTCAAGGACAAGTAGGCATGCAATGCCGGGCTGGTTGGCGCGTGCCTAGTGATTTCGGACACACTTTGATGCGTGGAATGGTACATTTGCCCCCGCCATGTCGCTCAGTTAAATGGGGTGTTTATGGAATGGCTGGAGTGTATGGGATGGTAGTCCTCCACAATATCACTTTGGATGGTAATACTTGGTGCAGCAGTCCTAGCGTGGAAAAAGAATACTTCGTGCCAGCAGCAGAGATTGGAATGGGCGTGTCAATAAAACGGTGGCAAGTGGCGTTTACATATGTGTTTTGGGGAAAAGAGTTTCGTGGACAACCCGACTATACCAAATTCGGCGCTTTGACTTGTTCCTACTTGTTTTGAATTAGTCTCAATTAGGTTTGGGTGGTTATTACGCCTCGGTTAGGTTTAAAGTGACCTACTGGATCTTTGCCCCAGAGACTCGAGAGAAAGCCAGTTGGTTTTATTTAATTGCATAATTTTTAATGTTTAATGCTTTTTCGCACGGGGGAGATGTGTTGAGTCTGGTTTCACTCGCGACTTGGCTGTGTATCAATTACATAGGTCGAGTGGCATGGAAGCTGTGCGAGTCCAAAATAAGCTTGCAAAGCGGATGAGAAAGTAGATTTTGAGGAATGAATATGCGTCGGCGTTCACCTTGGCGGAAACTAAAGCATTTTTTTAGGCATAGACGGGGCGCGAATATTTTTATTTTCCTGTTTTTGATGTTGGCTTTGGGACTTGTTGTGGGAGTAATGTATTTGCTCTCTACGGGTGCTTTTTTGCGCTAATGGGAATGGACGTGGAGAATATGTTTTGTATTGTAACAGCGGGTCCTACGTACGAGCCAATAGACAGCGTAAGGCGCATCACTAATTTTTCCACGGGGCGATTAGGGAGCCAATTGGCTCTATACCTTGCCAGCCAGGGGTACAGGGTGAAACTTCTACGTGGTGCAATGGCGACGTTTCGATTGGAAGCCTCGGAAGCAAAACTGTTGGACGAAATGGTAGAGTTTACTACTTCGGATGATTTGAGGGAAAAGCTAGCATCTTTTTCCACTCTTGGCATAAATGCTGTATTCCACGCTGCAGCGGTATGTGATTTCCGACCGAGTAAAGTTTATATACCTTCGATGGACTACTATAGCCGAGAGGTGGGCGTGGGCAAAATTCCAACGGCCGAAGGCAGAATCTCGATAGAGTTGGAACCAACACCTAAAATAATTGCGAATCTACGTAGGTGGTTTAGCAAGGCCTTCATAGTATGTTGGAAGTATGAAGTGGTGGGGGATCAGCGCAGCGCCATAAATGCGGGTGTTTCCCAAGTGAAGTCGTATAGTACAAATGCGTGTATCGTAAACGGGCCCGCTTATGGAGTTGGCTACGGGTTAGTTACGGGCGATGGGACTTGTGTGCATTTACCAGGCGAACAGGAACTTTTTGAATGTTTAGGTCGACTTTTCCGCGAAACAAGTGGGTCAAGCGGATGATTATTGGGTTAAGTCGTGGCAATCAATGGGAATACCCATCATTCCCGCTGCCACTGTCTGAATGGTATATGCACCAGGTAATCCGTGTGCGGTAGGAGCACAATGCAAAGGAAGAAGGTAGGAAATGGGTAGAATAATTGTAGTGCGAACCCCCCGGGGTATAACCTGGCTGTTCAAGTTCACCTTATTGCTGTCGGTGTTGGGTGGAAAAGCATTCTACTGTTGAATCTAGGGTTGCTGTGTTTTTCGACAAGACCAGTCCGGTTTTTGGATGGGTTTTTGGTTACGGGCATTGGTGTTAGCAAATGAGATCAGGCAAGTATCTAGCACTTACTGGTGAAACAGCTTCACTTGATGGATTTGCGGATGTAAGTGTGGGTCGAAAGGTAGCTTTACTATTAAGTAACCGCNGTCTCGGAGAAGTTTAAGACCGAATGGCGCTGGGCATATGTTGACCTTAAAATCCCACCATCTTTTAGCAAGGTGTAAGGCGTGACTGTATCGGTTGATCGTATGGCCAAGGAATTTAAGTGGTGGAATGCCAGCGAGTATTTTGCTTTGGGTGAGGATTGCTCTAGAGTGCAGGTGTCCTACGATTGTAAGGGCCACGTTTGGTAACCTTGCGCGTACTATGTCATCCTCCCAGAGGAATCCCAAGGCTGTAGGGTCATGACAAAAAAGAATTATTTTATGATCCGAAGGCGCATTTATGAACGCCTGGCGGATCTGGTCAACATGCTTTTTACGGTAGGTTTTCCCATTCAGGGAGTTCTGTGCGGATCACGTCACCCATTAAGTTTGGTAGGGCTATAAGTGAGGATGTAATTCCGATGAAGATCCAAGGGCTGATGCGAAGCACCCAAAATGGTTTAAGGCCTAGATCAGTCACGCTTATGTGCCAGCTTTTTAGATTCATGCAGCCGATTTCTCCGGTGACATTTCGTTTGCCGAGCTCGTGGTCGCCAATCAGACCGACGAATTTCTCGCCAAAGTGACTCCTGAGTAGGTTCAGGCATTCCGAGACGTTGGAATAGACTATTGGGTCAGCTACACCCATGTATTCGGGATCTAACCCGTAATCCCCAAGAGCTACTACAAGATCACATTCCAGTGGCTGGCTAAGAATTTGTTTTAATAGTGTGCGGCTCAAAAACGGGTTACCTATCCATACGTGTCGCCGGATTAACCCAAGCAACTTTCTTTTACTCGCACTAGAGATGCCGTCCAGTTCGTGGTCTGGTCCACGTGCAAGTTCCGGATCTGACGCGTAATGTATGTCGCTTATTACTAAAATGGTATACCCACTCCTTGGCACAGTAGAAAAACTGTCTACGGTTGCGAGCGAAAAATCAAATATAATTGTGTGTGCGGGTTTTTGCGCGGTAAGTTTAGATAAAATGCAGTCGAGTTCGAGTTGGAAAAGTTTGAGTATACCTATATTGACAGGTGATTTTCTGGTGGAAATAATAGGAGTGTTCTGGCGGGAAGCAGGCGGGTCTGGTAACACGTCCGAGAGGTTGTCTTTGGTGGTGTTCCCAGCACGACTGTGGCCGCTGAGGATGTTTTGGAGTTTATATGGCCACCGGTAAAGTCAAGTGGTTTAGCAACTCGAAAGGTTATGGATTCATTGTCCAGGATAATGGGAAGGATGTGTTTGTGCATCATTCCAACATCTTGGGCAAGGGTTTCCGGACATTGAAACCAGGTGAGGTTGTCTCATTTGATGTAATCCAGACGCCGAAGGGGTTGAAAGCTCAAAATGTGCAGCGAGTTCAACCCCATCGTTGAAACTGGGAAGGACAACCCCACTAAAAAGTTGAGAAGGGAAAATTTTAATCCCAGGAGTCCCTTGGGTGGAGGCAAGGAGCCTAGCGATTGTCCTTTGGCTGAAAATCGCGCGCTAGGGCCAAGAAGCGCTAGGGATTCAAGTCACACAGCAGCTCTTTATGTCCACATTCCGTTTTGTGTAAGAAAATGTCCATATTGCGCGTTTTATTCGATTGATTCGTATGAACAAGATTTNTTGGATAGATTTATTGAGGCGTTGGGAAGAGAACTGGAGTTAGTCCGACCTCGACTTAGTTTGCGGACTGTGTATTTTGGTGGTGGAACTCCTTCATTGCTCCAGTTACACCATTGGGAGCGGATAGCGAAGTTACTTGGAGAAGGATTTAGTACCTCGGTGCAAGAGTGGACAGTAGAATGTAATCCGGGGACTTTATCTGAGCAGTTGTTGGTTCAATTGCGTGCAATTGGGGTTAACCGAATTAGTCTCGGAATCCAATCGACCGACGATAAGATTTTACAATGCCTTGGAAGAATTCATTCGGCTGCGGAAGCGGTTAAGTCGTACGATCTTGTGCGGCGTTGTGGGTTTGAAAACGTAAGCGTCGATCTTATATATGGGGTACCTGGCCAAACATTGGAGGTTTGGGCGGATACCTTAAAGACCGTGGTGTCACTCGGGCCTGAACATGTATCTGCCTATGAACTCACAATTGAGGAAGACACGCAGTTTTTTGAGATGTACGGCCTACGGTATTCTGACGAACAAGAGGAACTCACATGTCGGATGTACGAGTTAGCAGTGGACTTTCTTGGTCAACATGGGTATGTGCAATATGAGGTTTCGAACTATGCTCGGGGTGAACTTAACCATATTGGAATGGTACCGCGTTACGCTTGTATGCATAACGTAGGATATTGGAAGGGCCATTGGTATGTGGGAGTGGGCCCTTCGGCAGCAAGTTATGTGGATGGTATTAGGAGTGTAAATGTGCAGGATGTATATTCCTATTGCGAGATACTGGAGCTGGGTGTCCGGCCTATAGGTTATGCGGAGTGTCTACCTCCGCTTTTCCAGGCAGCTGAAATCGCTGCGTTTTGGGTTGCGGATGACCAGCGGTTGGGATTTGGATGAATTTCGGGAAATAACAGGATTTGATTTGGTAAAAGTTTGGAATGAGGAAATAAACCAGCTTCTCTCACTAGGTTGGGCTGAATTACGTGGTAGCCGTTTTTATTTAACCTCAGTGGGGCTCCGATTTGCCGACCAAGTGGCAGAAATGTTTTTGCGGTAGGATTTAGATAACCTGGCAGATCACATTAACTGGAAGAATTTCGCGCCATGTCTAAGCATTGCCTTATGACCTCGAGAATTTTGGTCGGTGAGGCAGGTTTTTGAACAAACGCTTCTATTTTGCCGAGGCTTAATTCTTGGCCTGCCAGNTCTGCACTATAACCTGTAGTGTAGACTACAGGCAAATGTGGAGCTTCCCGTCGAAGTCGTTCAGCAAGCTGATGGCCGTTCATGCCTCCCGGCAGCGATAAATCGGTGAAAAGCAGTTGGATTTCATGCTTGTGTGCCAGCCATATATCGATGGCTTCCGATGCAGTACCCGCCTCTAAGACTCTATAGCCAGCACGTTCCAATACAATACGAGTTAATTTTCGCACAGGTGCTTCGTCTTCGACCAGGAGTATGGTTTCTGAGCCGCGTGGTGGCAAGACATACGTAGCAGCGCGTGCTGTAGGAGGAACTTCTTTTTCAATAAGGGGCAGAAATACCTGGAATGTTGAACCTTTGCCTACTGCGGAACTTACTGAGATCCATCCATGGTGTTGTTGTACGATACTGTAAGCGGTGGACAGACCCAACCCTGTACCTTTGCCTTTAGGTTTTGTCGTAAAGAATGGTTCGAAAATTCTAGGAAGTATGTCTGGTGGGATCCCGCATCCAGTATCAGCTATCGTCAGCACTGCGAAGGCCCCTGGTTTAGCTTGGGGATTTAAGACTTGTTCAGGTACTTGAATGTGTTGGAGTTCGGTGGAGATGATGAGTTCACCCCCATTAGGCATGGCGTCTCGGGCGTTAACCACAAGGTTTAGAATGACAGTCTCCAGGAGCGCGGGGTCGCCTCGTACCAAAAGCGGTTCTTCGCTTAGGGAAATTTTAAGTTGGATGTCATCTCCTATTGTTCGGGTAACTAATGACACTACGTTTTGGAGGCACGCGTTTAAATTGAGA
>Ga0065718_1005273_pt1 | contig 21263 bp, 21 predicted proteins | sample GBSCel77sediment_2_FD_59105 | JGI IMG/M metagenome (GOLD analysis project Ga0065718, IMG submission 59105) | Hot spring sediment microbial communities from Great Boiling Spring, Nevada - cellulolytic enrichment CS 77C v3 (version 3) | ecosystem: Environmental > Aquatic > Thermal springs > Hot...
ATGCGTATCAATAAGTTTCATCTCAAAAAGCTCCAGACAAAAGAAATGAAAATATACAAGCTCATAAATATAACTACTGCTCCAGAAAACGGAATATCAAAAAAAATAGAAATTACCGCCCCTCCTAAAATTCCAATAATATTCAAAAAACTAACAAGTATTATTAAAAATTTAAAACTTTTTATAAATTGTAAAACAAAAGTAGTTGAAAATATGAATAAAACCGAAACTAATAAAACCCCCATTAATTTTACACCTATTATAATTTGAAGCGTTATTAAGATTAAAAATGAAAAATTAGCTAATTTAAAGTCAAGTCCTGGGAGTTCTTTATCAGTGATTTGTGCTATCCACAGAGGNTAAAATCTGTAAAATAAAAATAAGGTGAAGAAAAATACTATNAAGCTTTCACAAAAGTCTTTATAANTTATTCCAATTAAACTTCCGAAAAGATAGGAAAGAATTCTTGCATCGTATTGATAAGTTTTAGCAGCTACTATTAAGGCTAATCCTAAAGCTAAATGTGCAATTATAGAAGTAGCAGTGTCTTCATAAAATTTGGTGTATCTTCTTAAAATCCAGATTAGAGAAGTAAAAAGAAGGGTAAAAACAACTATAAAAGGAAAAGAAAGAAATAAAGGTAATTTATATAAAATTAAGGAAGTTAGAATTACAGCTAAAAAATATATATGAGTTAAAGCATGAGGAAAAAAGGCATTTTTTTTTAAAATAAGAAAGGGAGAAGTAAATGAAATAGATATTCCTAATAGTATCCCTGATAAAAGTCCCCACTTTATTAAACTTATAGAATCAAGAAAAAATTCCATATTTTTACCAATGGGTGTGCTCAATTTTATGATATTCTCGAAAGAATTCTAATTTTTTAGCCATAACACAAAAACTTTCGTGATCACCGTGAAAATAAAGTTTCTGATTTATACAGGCTACTTTATTAACCCATTTAGTTAAAAGCCAGGTTTCGTGAGTTATTAAGATAATGGTAAGTCCCTTTTTTATGAAAATTCTTCCAAAGTTTCGTAAAAAACTTACTTGAGTAAAAAAATCTAATCCTACAGAAGGTTCATCAAGTATCAAGATTTCTGGATCTGAAATAAGTGCTCTCACTATGTAAGATCTTTGAAGTTGTCCATAGGATAATTCACCAATTTTTTTATTAAGAAGGTTTTTCATACCAAATTTTTCTATTAATTTATCTAATAAAGAAGGTTTTAAGGAAATATCGTACCACTTAAAAGGGAGTAAAAGAAATTCTTTAACAGAAAGAGGTGTTAAAGAATCTATTAAGTCTCCTGCTCTTTGAGGTACATAACCTATTTTATGCCAACTTTTAAAATTTTTAATTTCTTTTCCCCAAAGGAATACTCTCCCTTTAGAAGGAATTAGAAATCCAAGTATGCATTTTGCAAGGGTAGTTTTTCCTCCTCCATTTGGTCCAATTAAAGCTAAAAAGTCCCCTTTTTCTACTTTTAAGTTAATATCTTCAAGAACAAGGTGTTGTTCGTAGTAAAAGTAGAGGTTTTGAACCTCAATAACTATTTGGCTCATAAGAATTCTTTATCTCTTCCCATATTTGGTCAAGCTCTTTAATACTTAGTTTTTCCCAAGAAAGTCTTCTTTTTTCTACTTCTTTTTCAAGTAATTTAAAGCGATTTTTCAAATTTATTTAAAGCAAGTTTTAAAGCTTCCTCAGGATTGATTTCAAGTTTTCTTGAGAAGTTAGCTATACTAAATAAAAGGTCTCCTATTTCCTCTTTCAATTTTTCCTTAGGAAGCTTTTTTAAAGAATCTCTAATTTCTTCTATTTCCTCTTTTATCTTTTCAAGTACTTCCTCTCCCTTTTCCCAATCAAATCCAACTCTTCCAGCTCTTTCCCCTAATCTAAAAGCTCTTTGTAAAGCTGGCAAACTTTTTGGAATATTTCCAAGTATTGAAGATTCTTTTCCTTCTTCCTTTTTAATTTTTTGCCAGCTTTTAATTACCTCTTCAGCACTTTTAGCAACTTCTTCTCCAAAAACATGAGGGTGTCTACGTATCATTTTTTGAGCTGTTAAAAAAAGAAGATCTTTTAAAGAAAAAAGTTTTTCTTCTTCATAAAGATATATAATAAAAAGAAGAAGAAATAAAAGATCTCCCAACTCTTCTCTTATTTCTTCTGGATTTCCTTTATCTATAGCTTCTAAAACTTCATAAACTTCTTCTATAAGATATTTTTTTAAGCTCTGAGGAGTTTGTTTTTTATCCCAAGGACAACCGTTTTCACTTCTCAAAGCTTTAATAATATTCCAAAGTATATAAAAATCAGCTTTTTCTTTTTCTATTCTCATAATTATTGAATTTTAAATTTTTTCATAATATGAGGGATTAAGCCACCATCGTCGAGTATTTTTTTCATAAAAGGAGGTAGGGGTTTGGTAAAAAAGGTTTTATTTTTGGTTAAATTAATTATTTTTCCTTCCTCAGGATAAATTTCTAATTCATCTCCTGAGTCTATTTCTTTAGCTGCTTCAGGGCATTCCAAAATCAAAAGCCCCGTATTAAAGGCATTTCTGTAAAAAATTCTTGCAAAACTCTCAGCAATAACACAGGCTATCCCACAGGCTTTTATTGCAATAGGTGCATGTTCACGAGAGGAACCACAACCAAAATTCTTTCCTGCTACAATAATATCACCTTTATTAACTTTTTTTGAAAATTCTGGATCTACATCTTCCATACAATGTTTAGCTAATTCTTCAGGATCAGTAGTATTTAGATATCTTGCAGGAATTATTACATCTGTATCTACATTATCTCCAAATTTCCAAGCTTTACCTTTAATTTTATCCATTTTTAATCCTCCTCTCTAAGNCCCAATTCTTCCGGAGTNCCTATATATCCAAGTACTGCACTTACAGCTGCAACAGCAGGGCCAGAAAGATATACCTCACTTTCAGGATGTCCCATTCTTCCTACAAAATTTCTATTAGTAGTTGCCACAGCTTTTTCTCCTTTTGCTAAAATTCCCATGTGTCCACCAAGACAAGGACCACAAGTAGGAGAAGATACGATAGCTCCAGCTTCTATAAATACTCTAATATACCCCTTCTTTAAAGCTTCGTAATAAATGTTTGGTGTTGCTGGTATAATTATACATCTTACATTAGGATTTACTTTACGATTTTTCAAAATTTTTTGCAGCAATTGCCAAATCCTCAATTCTTCCATTAGTACAAGAACCAATTACCACTTGATCAATGTAAATTTTATCAGATAAATCTTTAACTGGTTTTACATTAGAAGGAAGATGAGGTAGGGCAACAAGAAGGTCTATTTTAGAAACATCATATTCCCTAATTTCTATGTACTTAGCATTTTTATCAGCTTTTAAGATAATTGGTTCCCTTTTAAAACGATTTCTTATGTAAGCCAAAGTTATTTTATCAGGTTCTATTAAACCTACTTTTCCTCCTGCCTCAATTGCCATATTTGCCATAGTAAATCTTTCAGCCATAGAAAGTCTTTTAATTGTTTCTCCTGTAAATTCCATTGCTTTATAAAGTGCTCCATCAACTCCTATGTCTCCTATAGTATAAAGAATGAGATCTTTTCCAGTAATCCAAGGTTTAGGTTTTCCATAATAAACAAATTTAATAGTTTCTGGAACTTTAAACCAAGTTTTACCAGTGATCCAGGCTGCTGCAAGATCAGTTGAGCCAACCCCTGTAGCAAAAGCTCCTAAAGCTCCGTAGGTGCAAGTATGACTATCAGCACCAATTACAATATCTCCTGGTCCTACAAGACCAAGTTCTGGAAGTAAGGCATGTTCAATACCGCAATTTCCCCCTTCATAATAATGTAAAATTTTGTATTTTTTGGCAAATTCTCTACAAATCCTAACTTGCTCTGCACTTTTAATATCTTTATTAGGAGTGAAATGGTCCATTACCAAAACTATTTTTTCTGGATCAAAAACTTTTCCAATATTTGTAGACTCAAAAATTTTTATAGCTAAGGGACCTGTAATATCGTTTGCCAGTGTTAAATCAACTGGAACTTCTACCAATTCTCCAGGTTCTACATAAGCTCTTTTTAATTTGGTTGCTAAAATTTTTTCCGCTAAAGTCAGGGGACGTTTTTTCATAAATTTAGCTCCTTTTGAAAGCTCAAAAGAAAAATTTTACTTTTATTATAAAAAATTGCAACAAAAACCTTGTATTTTACAAATAATTTTTTACAATTTTAAACATAATGGCTTGGAAAAGACTAAATTTTGAGAATCTAATAATTGATTTCAATTATTCTTCTGGNACTTNAGAATATCNAGAAGAAGAAATNTTTATTCAACAAGAAAGNGTAGAAANNGCTTTTGATTTAGCCTTACAAATTGATAANGAAGGTTATAATGTTTATGTATGTGGTCCGAATGGAATAGGAAGAAGTAGATANACNTTAAAAAGGACTTCAAGAAATAACCTCAACCAAAGCAAATCCTCCAGATATTTGTTATGTAAATAATTTTAAAGATTTTTATCGTCCAAAAGCTATAGTATTACCAGCGGGTTATGGAAGGAAATTAGCAGATTATATTGAGGAAATTTTTAGAATTCTTAAAAAGAGAGACTTTTAAAGCCTTTGAGGGAAAAGAATATGAAGAAGAACTAAGTTCTCTTACTAAAGAAATAGATTCTCAAAAAGAAACAGTTATAAATGAATTAATAGAAGAAGCCAAAAANTATAATTTAATGGTTCTTTTTGGTCCTGAGGGAGTAAGACTTCTTCCTATTTTTTAAAATTTGAGACTCCTGTAGCTCAAGAAAAGCTATTGGAAACTCCACAATTTAGGGAAGAATATCAAAGAAATTTAAATGCCTTTGAACCTACCTTTAGACAATATATGAGAAAACTTCGTGAACTTGATAGTGCTCTGGGAGAAAATTTAGTTAATTTAAGAAAAAAAATAGCTACCCATATTGTAAACAAAGCTTTTGAAAAATTGGAAACTGAATTTAAAGACATAGAAGAAGTAAAAGAATTTATTTCTGAAGTAAAAGAAGAATTAGTTAAGAATATTCACCTTTTTATTGAATGGGAGAAGGCTAAGGGCAATGTGGTTGTTCAAAATAGTATCAATAGAGCTCTTAATGTTTTTAGAGTAAATGTTTTAGTAGATAATACAAAAACTGAGGGGGCTCCTGTAATATACGAAAAAGTACCAACTTTAAAAGGGACTTTTTGGACAGATTAATTATAGAGCTGAAATGGGAATACTTTATGCTGACCACTTAAGTCTTGCTCCAGGGACCCTTCATAAAGTTAATGGAGGGTATCTTGTTTTAGATCTTTGGGAAGTTCTTAAAAATCCCTATGTTTGGATTTTACTTAAAAGGACCCTCCTTCATAAAAAACTGTACCTTATGGGTGGAATGATAGAAGAAATTCCTGTTCCTCATATAGGACTTCTTCCAGAACCAGTTCCTTTTTCCGCAAAAGTATTTTTAATAGGGGATACCTTTCTTTACTATCTTTTAAGTTTGTACGATCAAGAATTTACTGAATTATTTAAAATAAAGGCAGAATTTAACCCAATAATAGAAATAAATAATAAAGTAATAGAGGACTTTCCGAAAATTAATTAAAAAAATTAATTAAAGANGAAAATATAAAAGATCTTGATGCTTCAGGGCTTTCTGAAGTTCTTAAATACGCTATTTATCAAGCTGGAGATAGAAAAAAATTAAATATCATTTTAAGAAATATTATAGATTTACTTAGAGAAGCAAATATCCTTTCCCAAAATGAAACTATTACTGAAAAAGAAATAAAACAAGCCTTAAAAGAGAAAATATTTAGAGTTAATTTGTTAGAAGAAAAAATAAGAGAACTTATAAAAGAAGGGAAAATAATAATAGATATAGAGGGAAAAAAAGTAGGACAAATTAATGGATTAAGTGTTTATATCTTAGGTGATCACAGTTTTGGTAAACCTTCAAGGATTACAGCTAACGTTTTTCCAGGAACAAAAGGAATTATTAATATTGAAAGAGAAATAGATATGAGTGGTCCCATTCATTCAAAAGGAGTCCTTATTCTTTCTTCTTATCTATACAATAAATATAGTACAGATTTTCCTCTTCAATTATCTTGTACACTTACTTTTGAACAAGCTTATGAACCTGTAGAAGGAGATAGTGCTTCAGCTGCAGAGCTTATAGCTATACTTTCTGCTATTTCTAAAATTCCTGTAAGACAAGACATAGCTATAACAGGCTCAATTGACCAGTTTGGTAATGTACAACCNGTAGGAGGGATTAAGGAAAAAATAGAAGGATTTTATAGAGTNTGCAAACTTACTAATTTCACAGGTGAGCAAGGAGTAATTGTTCCTGCAAAAAATTTTGACAATATTCTTCTTGATGAGGAAGTATTAGAAGATATTAAAAAAGGAAAATTTCATATATATACAGTAGAAACTATAGATGATATTATAGAAATTCTCACTATGTATAGTCCTGAAAAATTTCATGAGGAAGTAGCAAAGGGGTTAAAAAAACTTTATAAATTGAGTAAAGAAAAAGAAAAAAAGGCTAAAAAGGAAACAAAAACCTCTAAAAAGCCTAAAAGTTAAATTCTTTTTCTTAAAATTCTTTTATCTCCTACTCTTAAAGTTATTTTCTTTTTATCAAGATATTCTACTAAAGGAATTAAATATTTTCTACTTACTTCAGAACCAAGCAGGCTCCTAAAATCAGATAAAGTCATTTCTTTATTTTTAATTAAAAAATCTATAACCTTTTTCTCAATTTCCTCAAGTACATTTTTATGATAAACTAATTTTTCAGAAACCTTAACCAGAGTTTCCTCTTTTAAAAGGGTCTGTAAAAGTTCTTTGGCAGCTTTGTATTTATCTCTAAAATCTAAAAGGATTTCTTCAAAATCTTTAGGTGTTAATCCCTCTTTTAATATTTTTTCTTCAATTTGTTTTTTAAGTTCCTCTTTTTCTGTTAAATCTAATCTTTTAAATTCAGAAAGAAAAAGTATCTCTTTTTCTTTATTTAAGATCCCTTTTTGTATAAGTTCATCTATTATATGATTAAAAAAGGCATCAGGGATAAAAGAAGAAATTCTCATTTTTAAAAGCTCTTTAGTTAATCCTGAACTAAAGGGATTGTTGTTATGATACTCTCTTAAGGTCTCAATTATTTTATTTTGAAGTTTATCTTTAGTAGTTTTTGAAAAATAAAGAATTTTTTCTTTTTCTTTTAANTTTATTATTTCTTGAGAAAGACTATCCATTAATTCTTTAAATTTTTTATCAAAAACAGAAACCGTAAGTTGTAANTCCCTTTCTTCTGNACCTAAAAATCCCTTTTTTTCTACATAGTATTTAATAAGCTCTAATGTTTCAGCTTGAGAAATAAACTCAAGTTCTTTTCTTTCCCAGGGTTTGGTTCTTTTTCTTCTATAAGAAACTGGATTTATTACTTCTCCTCCTCCTACTGTAGTATTAGTAGATGCTCTTCTTAAAATAAATCTATCTCCTCTCCATACCGTAACCGATTTTTGAAGAAATATTTGAGCAATATCTGTTTCTCCTGGTTTTAAGTCATCCTTTCCAAAGAGAATAATCTTACCAAGAACCTCTGAGGTACCTACATAAAAAAGAAGATTTTCAAAGTTTCTTATAAAGGGTTTAACATCCTTTAATGAAGTAACTTTTATATCTAACCATTGTGAGGGTTTTAAAACACCTGGTTCAGCAACCACATCGCCTCTTTCTAATTCTTCTTTTTCTACCCCTTGAAGGTTTAAAGCTACTCTCATACCTGCATAAGCTGTCTCTACGTTTTTACCATGAACCTGTATATTTCTTACTTTGGTTTCTAATTCCTTAGGGTATATTTTAACTATCTGATTGAGGTTTATTTTTCCCGAAACAGCTGTACCTCTTACTACAGTTCCAAAACCTTTAATAGTAAAAACTCCGTCAATAGGCAATCTAAATGGTTGATCTTCAGGCTTCATAATTATTTGAGAAGCCTTTTCATCTAATATTTTTAAAAGTTCTTCTTTCCCTTCTCCTGTAACAGCGGAAAAATAAATTATAGGTGCATTTTTTAAAAAAGTATCCTTTAAAAATTTCTCTACTTCTTCTTTTACCAGCTCTAACCAATCTTTATCAACCAGATCTATTTTCGTAATTACTACAACTCCATCTTTTATTCCCAAGAGTTCACAAATTTCAAGATGTTCTTTCGTTTGAGGCATAACTCCTTCATCTGCTGCTATAACTAAAATGACCAAATCTATACCAGTTGCTCCAGCAACCATATTTCTTATAAATCTTTCATGTCCAGGAACATCAACAATTCCGGCAAGTGTCCCAGATGGAAGTAAAAGGTTAGCAAAACCCAAATCAATAGTTATGCCCCTTTCTTTTTCCTCCTTAAGCCGATCGGTATCAATCCCAGTGAGAGCCTTTACTAAAGAAGTTTTCCCATGATCTATATGACCAGCAGTCCCTATAATAATTCTACGCATTTTTAAATTCTATATAAGAAAGGTAAAATCTCCAAAAGAATTAAAAAGAGATGAAATTTCTGCCAGAAGTTTAAGTCTATTTTCTCTTATCTTTTTATCTTCAACCATAACAAATACATTATCAAAAAACTTATCAATTGGTTCTTTAAATTCAAGAAGCGTCTCTAAATACTGTGTATATTCTTTTTTATTTAAAAGATCCTCTAATTTTGGTTGCAGTTCTAATATTTTAGAATGAAGCTCTTTTTCTTCTTTTTCTTTAAAAAAAGTGGGGTCTAAATTGGGAAGTTTCTCTATTTCTAATCCTTTTAATATTTGAGAAGCTCTCTTAAATCCTGTAATAAGATCTATAAAATCTTTTCTATCTTGAAATTCTTTTAAAGCTTTTATTCTTAAAAATTGATCAAAGGGATTAAGAGGAAGTTTTATAACTACTCCGACAAGTAACTTATTAAAACCTAAATTTAAAAATTCACCTTCTAAACGTTTTCTAAAAAATTCTAAAATTTCCGTTAAAACTTCTTTTTCTTTAAGAAACCCTTGTTTCTCAAGAATTTTTAGGCTATAATGGAAAGCGCTTTCTAAATCAAGAAAAATATTTTTTCCAATAAGAATTTTTATGATTCCGTAGGCTGATCTTCTTAATCCATAAGGATCTGCCTCTCCTGTAGGTTTTTCACCACTTCCAAAAATAGAAACAATATGGTCAATTTTATCTGTTAAGGAAAGAACAATTCCTTCCCAAGTTTGAGGAAGATTTTCATTTTGTGGAGATGGAAGATATTGTTCGTATAAGGCTAAGGCTATATCTTTTCCCCCAAAATAACTTGCATATATACTTCCTATAATTCCTTGAAGAGAAGTAAATTCTTTAACTACCTCAGAGGCATGATCAGCTTTAGCATAAAAACAAACTTTTTTAACTTTTTCTAAATCTATATGGGAATTTATTTTTTGAGCTAAATATATTCCGAGTTCAATAAGTCTTTGCGTTTTATCCCATAGAGTTCCACATTTTATATGGTAAACTATTCCTTTTAATCTCTCTACCATTTTTTCTAAGGATTCTTTTAAATCTTTTTCAAAATAAAACTTAGCATCTTCTAACCTTGCTTTGGTAACCCTTTCATGTCCTCTTTTAAGTATTTCTAAATTTTTAGGAAAATTATTATTTACTGCTATAAAATAGTTTATAAGTTTTCCTTTTTTATCTTTCAAACATATATACCTTTGATGTTCTTTTAAGGCTGTAATAACAAGTGGCTCAGGGAGCATCAAAAATTCTTTAGAAAACTCTCCAACTATGGGAAAGGGATATTCAATTAAATGGGCATTTTCCTCTAATAAATCTTTTTCCATTTCTGGAATACCTATTTTTTCAGAAACTTTTAAAATTTCTTCTTTTGTTTTGAGAATTCTTTTTTCTGGATCTACAATTACATAATTTTTTTCTAAAAGGGCTTCATAAGTTTCCCAATTTGCTGAAGTCAATTTGATAGGTTTTTCTGATAAAAACCTGTGTCCATAAGTTATATTTGATGCATCAATACTTGCTATTTTTAGGGGGACTATTTCTTTTCCATACAAACATAACATCCATCTTATAGGTCTTGCAAATTTTATTTCATAATAACCCCATCTCATAGATTTTGGAAAATAAATATTTTGAAGAATATTTAAAAGAATTTGAGGAAGAAGTTCTATAGTTTTTTTACCTGGAATTATTCTTTTTAAACAAAAGTATTCTCCCTTTTCGGTCTTCTTTATAGTTAGTTCTTCAGGACTTGCTCTGTATTTTTTAGCAAATCCTAAGACTTGCTCAGTATAATTTCCTTTTTTGTCAATTCCTATTTTTACCGATGGACCAAGAATTTCTTCTTCTCTTTCCTCTTGTTTTTCAGATAAATTTTTAACAAAAAGAGTAAGTCTTCTTAAGGTTCCTGCAGTTTTTATTTCTTCAAAGTTTAAAAGATTTTCTTTTAATTTCTTTTCTGTAAGTATTTTTAAACTTTCTAAAGCCGGAATAATAAATCTTGCAGGTAGTTCTTCAGTTCCTATTTCCCAAAGTAAATTTTTACTCATTTAATGTCCTTCGGTTTCAAGCCATTTTTCAGCTGTTTTTTTAGCTATACTTCTTACTCTACCTATATAATTAGCTCTTTCTATAGGAGAAAGAACCCCTCTTGCGTCAAGAAGATTGAAAATATGTGAACATTTTATAACACAGTCATATCCGGGTAAAACAAGTCCACGGTTTAAAAGTCTATTTGCTTCCTTTTCAAATTTATTAAAAAGATCCTTTAAAAGAGAAACATCTGCTTCTTCAAAATTATAAATGGAAAATTCTACTTCTCCTCTAAAATGAATATCTCCGTAGGTTATATTTTCGTTCCATTTTATATCAAATACATTTTCCACTTCTTGGAGATACATAGTAATTCTTTCAAGTCCGTAAGTAATCTCTACTGTAACTGGATTGCAATCAAATCCTCCAATTTGTTGAAAATAGGTAAATTGAGTAATTTCCATTCCATCGAGCCAAACTTCCCATCCAAGTCCCCAAGCTCCAAGGGTAGGAGATTCCCAGTCATCTTCTACNAATCTTATATCATGTTCTTTAGGATCTATACCGAGGGCTTTTAAACTTTCTAAATAAATATCCTGAATATCATCTGGAGAGGGTTTTATAATCACCTGATACTGATAATAGTGTTGAAGTCTATTTGGATTTTCTCCATATCTTCCGTCTGTAGGTCTTCTACAAGGTTCTACGTATGCTGCTGAAAAAGGTTTTGGACCAAGGGCTCTCAAAAAGGTAGCAGGATGAAAAGTTCCAGCTCCTACTTCCATATCGTAGGGCTGTAAAATTACACACCCTTTTTCTGCCCAGAATTTATTAAGAGTTGCTATGACGTCTTGAAAATACATCTACTCTTTCTCAACAAAAACTACTTGTTTTTCTTTTTCATCTCTTTTATCAATATAACCGATAACATAACATTTTTCGCCAAGGGCAAAAATAAGGTTTTTAATTTCTTCTAATACATCTTCGCTTATTATCAAAATAAAACCTATTCCGCAATTAAAAACTCTAAACATCTCCTCTTCAGAAACATTTCCTAATTTTTGAATAAAACCAAAAATAGGTAGTATTTCCCATGAACCCCTTTTCAATAACTGCTTTACAATTTTTAGGTAATACTCTTGGTATGTTATCAATAAACCCTCCACCTGTAATGTGAACACATCCTTTTATAGGAAGATTTCTGCTGAGAATAGTTTTAATGAAGGGAACATAAATTTTAGTAGGAGTTAAAATCTCTTCCCCGAGAGGGTTTCCTAATTCTTCAGGAATATAATCCAAACTAAAATTGTTTTCTTCAAACAAGATCTTTCTAACTAAAGAAAAACCATTACTGTGAAGTCCACTTGAGGGTATTCCTAAAAGTATATCTCCTATAGAAATGTTAGATCCATCTATAATTTTATCTCTTTCTACGATGCCTACAACAAAGCCAGCACAATCATATTCTTCTTCTGCATACATTCCTGGCATTTCAGCAGTTTCTCCACCTAAAAGCGCACACTCAGAAATTTTACANCCNTCAACAATNCCTTCTATTAATTCTGAAAAAACCCTTTCGTTAAATTTACCAAAGGCTAAATAATCTAAGAAAAATAAAGGTTTTGCCCCGGAAGTGATAATATCATTTACACACATAGCAACAAGATCTATTCCAATTCCTTTATGTTTATTGGCTTTAATTGCTACTTTAATTTTTGTACCTACTCCATCTGTTGAAGCTGTGATTACAGGATTTTTATAAGAAGAAATATCNAAGGAAAAAAAACCGGAAAACCCACCAATTTCTGATATAACCCCNTTTTGAGGAAGATTAGTGGTAAATTTTTTTACAACTTCTACCAAGAGATTTGCTTTTTCTAAGTCCACACCAGCAGACTTATATTTCTCTGCTGTTTCCATAGTTCCTCCTTTTATAAACTTTAAATGCTTAAATTTTATAATACATTTTGCCAAAAACAAGATTTTTAGATAAAATATAAGACAAACCAAATGGAAACAAGATTTCCTCAAAAAGCTTCAGAAAAAGAAAGAGAAGAAATTCTTAAGTATTTAGAAGATAGATTTGGTATAGAACCTTTTTATTTTGAGAAATATGAAATTTTAAGAGGAGTTTCTAATTTTTGGCTTTTCCCAAAGACTCCCTATTTAGAAAAACTTAAAGATCTTCAAGTTCAAACAGTAGGACTTTTATTTTTAAGACAGGTTTCCAAGTATTTAAAACCAACCTCAGCTTTTCTCCAAAGATTTGGTTATTTGGCTAAAAAAAATATAGTTTCACTTTCAGAGGAGGTTATTTCTACCCTTAAAGAAAGAAATAAAGTTGAAATAGAACTTGATTTAGAACCAGGTTACGTAATTTTAAAAAATAAACACTGGATACTTGGCTGTGGTCTTTATTTACCTGGTAAGCTTTTTTCTTACTTAGAGCCAAAAGTTCTAAAAAATCTATAAAGAACTTGAAGAAAGAGATTTTTCACAATTTACGGAGAAAGACAAATTTTTCTCACCTTTTATATTCCCAATTATCTGGTTTCTTAAAACAGTTTCTCCCACATTAACAACAACTTCATCAAGTCCTGAAATTGCAGTTTTACAACGTTCATTTTCTATAATTATATGGATACTTCCTTGTTTATAACCTATACCTTTAATAATGCCAGCAATTGGTGCTACAATAGAAAGAGGCCCTTTTGCTTTTAGAATATGATTCCCAAGCTCTATAGGTTCTCCATTTAAAGGACTTACTGCATACACCGGCTTAACCTTTATTTTTTTTCTCTCTAACTCTTTTATCTCCTTTAAAATTTTATTATAAGCAAGTTCTGTAGCTTTCTCTTCTTTCTCAACATCAATTAACTTTCTTATTAAAGCCTTTTCTACAAATTTAAATCTTTCCTCTTCATTTAAGAGTGTTAAATAATCTGGACTTTTAAAAAATTCAGAAGAACTTGTATTATAAAGTCTTTTTATATAAAAAGTTATGTACAACTTAAGAAATTTTTCCTTATCGGTTTTTAATAATTCTTTCTTTTTTTCCAGCTGAATTAATTGATCTTTTTTATCTTCAACCTTTTGATTTGTACCTCTTTTAATGGCTTGAGAAATACTTAAATTAAAAAAAATAAAAACTATGGGTATTAAAAAAAATAGCTTAAATTTCATATTTTTTGTAACTTATAATTATAGTTAACCAGGGAAGGAAAAATACAGTTAAAAATATATAAATCCCGAAATAAAAAAGGTGATATTCTTGGGAAAAATCAGGATAGGTTTTAAAAAGAGGAAGTATAGATGATATACTATCTGAAATGTAAAAATATACAAAGGCTGAATATATAAAAGCTACAATTAAAACTAACCCAACAAAAAGAAATCTCAAAAACTTAAACTTTTTTAGGGTTCCTCCTAAAAGAAGGAATATTTGGGTTTGGCTTTTTAAGTAAGAATTTATTAAAGTATTTAAAAAATAAAGAAAAATTAAATAGAATAAAGCCCATGTTATAGCAAGGACTAAAAATCCAAGTTTAAAAAAATAAGCAAAATATATTAACTTAAAAAATCCAGGTTCTGAAATTTCTATATTTGAATTCGTTTTAGTTAAAAGATTAAGTTGAGCTTTTAAGTTAGGAAAATCTTTTATAGAAGTAGGATAAATTTTAAGAATATATGGAAATTGAGATTTTAACTCCTCTTTAGAAAAAATTTTTAATATTTCAGGAGAAAGATCTTTTTTTGATTTTTCTAATAATTCCTCTGGAGAAATTACCACTATATTTTTAACATAAGAAATTTTTTTAATTTCTGAAGATAAGTTTAAAATATTTAGTGGATTGTTCTCAGAAAAAATAAGTAAATTTATGGGCATTTTGTCTTCATAAGTTTGCAAAAGATTTTGAATATTTAAATAAAAGAAAACAATAAATAAGGAAAAAAGATTCCAGAAAAAGAAAAAAAGAAAAAGAAAAAGATAGTAAAAAAGGCTTTGTTTTAGCTCAATTTTACTTAAATACCTAAACATCCTCTACTAATTCACCTCTATTAAGTCTAACAATTTTTCCTAAATTATGATTTAAAATAACAGGGTCGTGACTGGCAAGGATAACAGTTTTCCCCTCTCTGTTAAAATCTTTAAAAATCTCCAGTATCTCATTTATACTTGCTGGATCTAAGTTTCCGGTTGGCTCATCAGCTATTAAAATTTCTGGGTCTCTTATAATGGCTCTGATAATACCTACCTTTTGTTGCTCTCCCCCAGAGAGCTCTTTTACTTTTTTCTGAGCTTTTTGAGAAATATTAAATCTTTCCAGATATTCATAAATAAGAAGTTTTGCATCTTTAGCAAATTTTTTAGAAAGAACTAAGGAAATCTTAATATTTTCATAAACTGTTAATTCTGGAAAAAGTTTATAATCCTGAAAAATAATTCCTAAATTTTGTCTGAAAAGACTTAGGTCTTTAGATTTAAATTTAGAATAGGGAATATTTTCATAAAATATTTCACCTGAGGTAGGTCTTTCTTCTCTATATATAAGTTTAAGTAAAGTTGTTTTACCTGCCCCTGTAGGACCTGTAAGAATTATAAAATCCCCCTTATAAATCTCTAAATTAATATTTATTAAAGCCTTAAAAAAGGGAGGATAAATTTTACTTATATTTTGTAAGGTTATTAAAGCCATTGCAAATTATTATAATTAAAAATTTTATTTTAACAAATCATAGCAATATTACCTTCCCGGCAAAAATTACAAAGCTATAATAATAATCGGTATATTTTTCTAAAGTGTTTAATAGAAAAATTGGGAAGAAATAAAAGAGTAATTTGAAAATTACTTAGAGTGGAGGAAAAGATAAAAAATAGCCAAAAGTTTTTAGGTTCAAAAGCAAGAGTTATAATTTTTGGTTCAATTGTTAAAGGTGATTGGANACCTATAGTAATATAGACNTTTTAATTATTTCTGAAAAACTTTCAAAAAATTGGATTAAAATAGATTGTGTGGTTTTGCCTTCTTATAAGGAAGGTGCCAAAAGTTTTGCTTGAAGCTATGGTTATGAGGAAACCCTTTATTACTAACGATGCTTCAGGTTGCAAAATGTTTGCCATGATAGAAAATAAACGACTTCTTATAAAGCTAAAAGATATAAAAAATTTTTATTATGCCATGAAAAGGATGCTACAGTATACTGAGGCAGAAAGAAAGCAGATGGGTGGAGCTGGAAGAAAATTAATTGTAGAAAAACATGAAAATTAAAAAATTATAAACGAGTATATAAATTTAATTGAGAGCAATTTAAAATAAAAAATAATTTTGGAAATTTCATAAACTTAAGAAGTTGAAGGAGGAATTAATACATAGGATTTTAAAATTTTTTAGAACTCAGAAGTCATTAAAAATGTTTTAACAAATTTTTTTGACAATTAATATCTTTTTGTTATATTTAGAAAAACTTAAAAGGTAATTTTTTATGTTAAGATTCTTAAGAAAGGGTGCAACTTCTTTATATGTCAAGCTTTTTCTTGTAATTATCGTTATTGTTTTTATATTTTGGGGAATAGGGAACTTTACTTCAGAGAGAAAAAATCTTGTAGCTAAGGTTAACGGAATCCCTATTACCTTAAAAGAATTTCAAGAATATTACAATTTCCAAATTTCAAGATTAAAACAAGCTTTTGGAGAACTTTCAAGCAAAGATTTAGCTACTTTGAGATTAAAAGAACAAGTTTTGGAAGAACTAATAAAATTAAAACTTCTTGAAGATCAAGCTGAAAAACTAAAAATAAAAATAACTCCTGTAGAAGTTACTTATGCTATTTCTCAGATACCTTCTTTTCAAGAAAATGGAAAGTTTAGTCCTGCAAAATACCAATATATCTTAAGAGAACTTGGAATTTCTCCTGAATTTTTTGAAAAATTAATTAAATCTGATCTGATTTATCAGAGGCTAAAACTTCTTCTTACTGCACCTGTCATTGTTTCAGAAGAAGAAATAAAGGAATATCTTAAATATAATAAACAAATTTTAGAAATTTTAGAAGTTGATCTTCCTTTAAGAGAGTGTATGCAAAAAATAACTTTTACTGAGAAAGATCTTGAAAATTATTATCTTGCTCATAGAGACATTTATAAGGAAGAAGAAAAAGTTAAGCTTAGTTATTTTTTTATTCCTTATGAAACTAAAGTGAAAGTTACGGAAGATGAAATTAAAAGATATTATGAAGAAAATATAGAGAAATTTAGAACCCCCTTAAGAGTCAAATTAAAAAGAATTTTTATTTCTGCTGATCAACCTGATGCTTTTGAAAAAGCTAAAGCTATTAGAGCTGAATTAAAATCCTTTTCTGACTTTTCAAAATTTGGAGAAATTAAAAGTGAATGGTTTGAAGAATCTGCTCTTCCAGACACAATTAGAGAACTTATTAAAGCTTCTCATCCTAAAGATGTTATTGGACCTCTCAAAACACCTTCAGGATACTTAATTTTAGGAGTTGAAGAAATACAACCTCAAAGAGTTTTGAAACTCTCTGAAGTAGAATCGGAAATTCGTAAATTTTTAGAAAGAGAGAAAATAGTTAATGAAACAAAAGAAAAAGCAAATAAGATTTATGCAGAAATAGTTAAATCAAATAGCTTAAGCCTTTGGGCTAAAGAAGAAAATGTCACCTTAAATGAAACTGAATGGCTTACTCAAAAAGAATTAGGTGAAAAATTTAATAACTTTAAACTTGCTCAAAAAGTTTTCAATTCTCCTAAAGGAGAATTTTTTGCTCCTATAGATATCCCACAAGGAATATTATTAGCTGAAATAAAAGATAAAAAACCAGAAAGAACCCTTTCTTTTGAAGAGGTAAAAGAAAAAGTTAAAAGTGATTTCCTAAATGATAAAGGAAAAGAATTTTGCGAAAATAAAGCTGCGGGTCTTATTGCAGATTTAAAAAATAAAGAAAAAATAACTCAAAATGATCCTATTTTTAGGGAGTTCAATACTAAGGAATTTAGAATAAATAGATACGAATTAAGAGAAATTTTTTCTCCCTTAATTTCTCAAGAACTAAATAATGTGGGTAAAAGTGGACTTATAGAAAAACCTCTTTGGGAGAAAGACACTTTAAAGATCTTTTATATACAAAATATTTTACCTTTTGAGGGAGAAATAAAGGAAAATGAAATTTCAGAAGCTTTTTTTGATCTTTTAAGAGAAAAAAGAGAAATAAGCTTTAAGATCTGGTATCAACTTTTAAGAGAAAAAGCCAAAATTAAAATTTATCCAATTTTTGAAAAACTTTAATCTTTTTAATTAATTTTAGATTTTTAATCAAAAGAGAATGTTATAAAACAAAATAAATATGCCTAAAAGGACTGACATAAAAAAAATTCTGATTATTGGTTCTGGTCCTATAATAATTGGACAAGCTTGTGAATTTGATTATTCTGGAAGTCAAGCTTGTAAAGCACTTAAAGAAGAGGGCTATGAAATTGTTTTGGTTAATTCTAATCCTGCAACTATAATGACAGACCCAGAAATGGCTAATAGAACTTATATAGAACCTCTAACTCCAGAGACTTTAGAATACATAATAAAGGAAGAACGTCCTGATGCTTTACTTCCTACACTTGGTGGACAAACAGGTCTTAATATAGCTTTTGCCTTAGCTAAAAAAGGTGTTCTTGAGAAATATAAAGTTGAACTTATAGGGGCAAAAGCATCCGCTATTGAAAAAGCAGAAAGTAGAGAACATTTCAAAAAAGCAATGGAAAATATTGGTTTAAAAGTGCCTAAAAGTGTAATTGTGCATTCAGTTTCTCAAGCAGAAAAAGTTGTTAAGGAAGTTGGATTTCCCATAATAATTAGACCAAGTTTTACACTTGGTGGAACAGGAGGAGGAGTAGCTTATAATGTTGAAGAATTAAGAGAAATTGTGGAAATGGGTTTAGAGATGTCTTTAATCCATCAAGTAATGCTTGAAGAATCAGTTATTGGGTGGAAAGAATTTGAACTTGAAGTAATGAGAGATTTTAAAGATAATGTAGTAATTATTTGTTCTATTGAAAACTTTGATCCTATGGGAATTCACACAGGAGATTCTATTACTGTTGCACCTGCCCAAACACTTACAGATAAAGAATATCAAAGAATGAGAACTGCTGCACAGGCTATAATCAGAGAAATCGGAGTAGAAACCGGTGGTTCCAATATTCAATTTGCTATAAATCCTAAAAACGGAGACATGGTAGTTATAGAGATGAATCCAAGGGTTTCTCGATCTTCAGCTCTTGCAAGTAAAGCTACAGGTTATCCTATTGCTAAAATAGCAGCTAAATTAGCTGTAGGTTATACCTTAGATGAATTACCAAATGATATAACAAAAGAAACAAAAGCAGCTTTTGAGCCAACCATAGATTATGTAGTGGTAAAAATTCCGAGATTTACTTTTGAGAAATTTCCAGAATGTCCTGATGAAATAACTACTTCTATGAGATCAGTTGGAGAAACAATGGCTATAGGTAGAACTTTCAAAGAAGCCTTACAGAAAGCTATTAGAGGACTGGAAATTGGTAGATTTGGATTTGGAGCTGATGGTAAATCTCCTTCGGATCAAGGAATTATTTTACCTAAGGAGTTAATCAGAGAAAAGCTTGTGCGCCCTAATAGCCAAAGACTGTTTTATATAAGAGAAGCCTTTAAAACAGGATTTACTATTGAAGAAATTTACAACTTAACTTACATTGATCCTTGGTTTTTATATCATTTGAAGGAAATTTTTGATAAAAGTGAGGCTTTAAAAGGTAAATCTTTAGAAGAAATTAGCAAAGAGGAAATGAGAGAATTAAAACAAATGGGTTTTTCTGATTATCAAATAGCTTTTTTAACAGGAACAACTGAGGCTAAGGTAAGGGAATATAGAAAATCCTTAGGAATAAAACCTACTTTTAAATTAATAGATACTTGTGCTGCAGAATTTGAGGCATATACACCTTATTATTATTCTTCTTGGGAGACAGAAAATGAATCAAGGGTTTCTAAAAATAGAAAAGTTTTGATAATAGGTGGAGGACCAAATAGAATAGGGCAGGGTATTGAATTTGATTATTGTTGTGTTCATGCTTCCTTAGCATTAAAAGAGCGCGGAATTGAGGCTATTATGGTAAATTCAAATCCTGAAACTGTTTCAACTGATTATGATATCTCTACAAGACTTTATTTTGAACCCTTAACCCTGGAACATATATTAAATATTTACGAAGAAGAAAATCCTGAAGGAGTGATAGTTCAATTTGGAGGACAAACTCCTTTAAATTTAGCTATGCCTCTTTATAAAGCTGGAGTAAAAATTCTTGGAACCTCTCCAGAAAATATTGATAGAGCTGAGAATAGAGAAAAGTTTGATAAGCTTTTAGAGAAACTTGGACTTAAAAGACCAAAAGCAGGAACTGCATATAGTGTTGATGAAGCTATTAGGGTTGCTCAAAAATTAGGTTATCCACTACTTGTTCGACCTTCTTATGTACTTGGTGGTAGAGCAATGAGAATTGTTTATACAGAGGAAGAACTTAAAAGTTTTATTGAAACCGCAGTTAAGGTTAATCCTGAATATCCAATTCTAATAGATAAATTTTTAGAAGATGCTATAGAAATTGATGTTGATGCAATCTCAGATGGAGAGACAGTTATAGTAGCAGGTATAATGGAACATATTGAAGAGGCAGGAATTCACTCTGGAGATTCAGCATGTATATTGCCTCCTTTACACATTCCTCCTGAGTTAATAGATGAAATAAAAGAAGCGACCAAACTTTTAGCTAAGGAATTAGAAGTTAGAGGACTTATTAATGTACAGTATGCCATAAAAAATAATGAACTTTATGTTTTAGAAGTAAATCCAAGAGCTTCAAGAACTGTTCCTTTTGTTTCTAAAGCCATAGGTGTTCCTCTTGCAAAACTTGCTACCTGGATAATGATAGGAGAAAGTTTAAAAGATATAGGATTTACAAAAGAAATCATACCTCCTTATTATTCAGTAAAAGAAGTAGTTTTCCCTTTTAAGAGATTCCCTAAAGTGGATGTAATGCTGGGACCTGAGATGAAATCTACAGGTGAGGTAATGGGTATAGATTGGGATCCTGCTTTAGCCTATGCTAAAGCTCAATTAGCTGCAGGAATGGAATTACCAATTGAAGGAAAAGTTTTTATCTCTGTTAAAGATGAAGATAAACCTTTGGTAATTCCTATTGCTAAAACTTTAAAAGAACTTGGTTTTAAATTAATTGCTACTAAAGGAACTGCTCAGTTTTTAAAATCCTTTGGAATAGAAGTAACAGAAATTCCTAAAATATCTGAACATGTAAGACCTAATATATTAGATTTATTAAAAAATAAAGAAATAGCTTTAGCTATTAATACTGCGAAAGGTAAAGAAAGTAAAGATGATGCCTATCTTATAAGAAGATACAATATGGAATTAGATATACCCTATGCTACCACTCTTTCTTGTGCAAGAGCTATGGTAGAAAGTATTAAAAGATTAAAAGTAAAATCTTTTTCTTTTACCCCTTTACAAAAATATTATACCTATCTTGATTATAAATTTTATAAAATGTAAAAAATTTCTCCTGAAAAAGCCTCAAAAATTTCTTTTGAAGAA